>Ga0187817_10000170_pt1 | contig 24295 bp, 21 predicted proteins | sample NC_wetland_sal_i_17_FD_132431 | JGI IMG/M metagenome (GOLD analysis project Ga0187817, IMG submission 132431) | Wetland sediment microbial communities from Neuse River Estuary, North Carolina, USA - SO4_2 | ecosystem: Environmental > Aquatic > Freshwater > Wetlands > Sediment | place: USA... | reverse complement strand
TAAATTTTCGCGCCGCCAAGCTTGGCGGTCAGGCGCCGGGCGAAGAACAGCGGCGTCGGGCGTCCGGCGTACGTCTTCAGCAGTTGGTCGAGGCGCAGCTGGAACTTGCGATCACGCTTGGCTTTTTCGTATTCGCGCTCGAGTTCTTCGAGGGCCGCCATCAGCGTTTCGGGAACATAGCGCCCGCCGTAAGCTCCGAAACGGCCGTGGGCAGGTTGTTTTTGGGTCTGACGCGATGTGCGTGTCGAAATCGTTGCGGTCGCCATAAAGACGTGTGTCGTCCCTTCGGGACTCGGCCCGGTTCCTCACTGACCCAGGACTTACGTCCTGGGCTAACACATTCCGCCCCTCCGGGGCTGTACTACGAGTTCTCTTCCATGGCTCGCACCGCCTGGACGAAGGCGCGGACTCTTCTGGGATCTTTCTTGCCGGGTTCGCGCTCGACGCCCGAGGAAACGTCGACGCCCCATGGGTGGAGAAGATGAATCGCCTCCTGCACATTGCCGGGACGCAGACCGCCGGCGACGATCAGCTTGCTGATGCTGTTGATAATTCCGGCCCAGGGCTGGACCCGTTCCCAGTCGAAGGTCTGCCCGGTTCCGCCACGTCTTTCGTCGCTCGAGGAGTCAAGCAGGACGCCAGAAACCACCCCCGGACGGAAGCCGTGAGTTTCAAGGAAGAGGTCGCCGTTCTTGGCAACGTGGATCTTGTGCACGCGTTTCCCCTTGTATGCCTCGTCCGGTTCTACCAGCCCCACCGCGACCGGGTCCCATCCGACCGATTCTCCAGCCGCAACGTCGAAAACTTTTGCCGGCCAGGTGCGAAAAATCATCGGCCGGGGTGAGCCATTCGCGAGTTCCTGCAACAGCGCGCGGCTGAATTCTACGCTCTCGTCCCCATGCAATTGCACGGCGGTAAGACCCGCCTGGTTGACCGCGTCACGCACCCGGCTCACGGTCTCATTGACAAAGACTCCGACTTTTCCCATTCGCGGCGGCACCTTGGCGACGATCGAGCTCACGGCTTCTACCGTGACGTGGCGCGGGCTCCGCGGATAGAAGACGAAACCCAGAGCGTTCGCACCCGCATCGCAGGCAGTGAGCGCGTCCTCAAGGTTCGTGATTCCGCAGATTTTGATCCAAGTCATAAAAAGCCGTCAGCTATCAGTCGTCAGCTTTCAGCAAGATCGACTAGCCACTGACCACCACTCTTGCTTCCTCTATAAGCTTGGCCAGCGCTTCGCCAGGGCGCTCCGCTTTCATCAACATTTCGCCGATCAGGAAGGCGTCGTATCCGGCTGATCGAAGGCGCGCTAGATCCGCGCCGCTCTGGATTCCGCTCTCGGCCACGCGGACGCACACGGCAGGAATTTTGTCCGCCAGCCGGAACGCGGTCTCCAGATCGACCTGAAACGTGCGCAGATCGCGGCTGTTGACGCCAATCAGGTCGCAGCCGGCATCGAGGGCGCGTTGCAATTCGTCTTCGTCATGCGCTTCGCACAAAACGTCGAGCCCCTGCGATCGCGCGATCCCCGCCAGGGCGACCAACTCTTTCTGCTCCAGGGCGGCGACAATCAGCAGAATGGCGTCGGCGCGGTTCGCCTTGGCCTCCACGATCTGGAATTCATCGACGATGAAATCCTTGCGCAAGCAGGGAAGAGAACTATTGGACGAGGCCTCACGCAGATACGCCAGCGAGCCTTGGAAAAATTGTTCGTCGGTCAGCACCGACAGTGCCGCGGCGCCTGCCTGCTCAAGATCGCGGGCCAGTTCCGAGGGTCTGAAATCGGCGCGGATCAAGCCTTTTGAGGGCGATGCCTTTTTCAGTTCAGCAATAACAGCGATCCCATTTGGCGCGACCTGGAGTAGTCGTTTCCGAAATCCCCGTGGCGTGTGCCCGGCCGCCGCGGCTTCGAGCGCGCCCAGTCTGGATTTCCTCTCGCTCGTAGATTTGTACTCCGACAGGCGCCGGGAAAGGCGCTGGCGCGTGGCGGCGACCATCGAGTCTAGGGAGGCGGGCATAACAGATGCTCAATTATACGGAAGCAGCCCGATTCCGGTGGACTCAGACCAGAAGCGTGCGGTTTGATGCGCCGTTGACCCGCCTTCCAGCAAGATGCTATAAACGAATGCTTCGTGCTGTAGCGTGCAGTCTGAATCCTTGCCTGCATGCCGAACGGCACAAGTTTTCCGACGCGGCCAAATCGGCACTCCTTTTAATTTTGATATGTCGGGCGGTGGAAGCGCGTTTCGGACCTGCTTGAGGAGGATTCTAATGCGCACTTGGAACGCTGATCTTGCGTCCCTGGGACGCCGATTCACGCAAATTTCGGCAACCCTAGCTACTCTGCTGCTTCTGACCGCCAGTCCCGCATTGGCACAACCCGCCGAAGAAGGGGGCGAGGCAGCACTGAAACTGCCTGACCTTTCTACGGTTTCTTTCCTGGGCATGGACGGCCATCGCCTGCTGATGATCGGCCTGCTCTTCTGCCTCTTCGGCCTCGGCTTCGGCATGGCCATCTACATGCGCCTGAAGAACCTGCCCGTGCACCGCGCCATGCGCGAAATCTCGGAGTTGATCTATGAAACCTGCAAGACGTATCTGATCACCCAGGGCAAGTTCCTGATGTTGTTGTGGGTCTTTATCGCAACTATCATCGCCGTGTATTTTGGCGTGCTACGGCATTTCGAAGTTCCCCGCGTTCTGATCATTCTGGTTTTCAGCCTGGTGGGAATCGCCGGAAGCTACGGGGTGGCGTGGTTCGGAATTCGTGTCAACACCTTCGCCAATTCGCGCACCGCCTTCGCTTCTCTGCCCGGCAAACCGTACCCCGTGTATCAGATCCCGCTCGAAGCCGGAATGTCGATCGGCATGATGTTGATCTCGGTCGAGCTTCTCATCATGCTCTTCATCCTCCTGTTCGTGCCCGGCGACTATGCCGGCCCCTGCTTCATTGGATTCGCCATCGGCGAATCGTTGGGCGCGGCCGCACTCCGTATCGCTGGCGGTATCTTCACTAAGATTGCCGATATCGGTTCCGATCTGATGAAGATCGTCTTCAAGATCAAGGAAGACGATGCCCGCAACCCAGGCGTGATTGCCGATTGCACCGGCGACAACGCCGGCGACTCCGTAGGCCCGTCAGCCGATGGTTTCGAAACGTATGGTGTCACCGGCGTCGCGCTGATTACCTTCATTCTGCTCGGCGTGAAGGATCCGGCCATCCAGGTCCAATTGCTGGTCTGGATTTTCGTCATGCGCATCATGATGCTGGTGTCCAGCGCGTTGGCCTATTTCATCAACGGCGCCATCGCGAAAGCCCGCTTCGGCAACGCCGACCACATGAATTTCGAAACGCCACTCACGACGTTGGTCTGGCTCACGTCGATTGTCTCGATCGTTGCCACCTACATCGTTTCGTCGATCATCATCCCCAGCCTGGGCGGAGACACGTCGCAGTGGTGGAAGCTCGCTTCGATCATCTCCTGTGGAACCCTCGCGGGAGCGCTGATTCCTGAACTGGTCAAGGTCTTTACCTCGGTCGATTCCCGCCACGTGAACGAAGTGGTGACCTCGGCGAAAGAAGGCGGCGCATCCCTCGGCATCCTCTCGGGCTTCGTCGCCGGGAACTTCTCGGCGTACTGGTTGGGGCTGTCGATGGTTTCTCTGATGTCGATTGCCTACTTCTTCAGCCAGATGGGCCTGGGCGCAGCGGCCACCATGATCGCCGCCCCCGTGTTTGCCTTCGGCCTGGTTGCCTTCGGCTTCCTCGGCATGGGCCCGGTGACCATCGCCGTCGATTCCTACGGCCCGGTGACCGACAACGCGCAATCTGTCTATGAACTTTCCCTGATCGAACAGGTGCCCAACGTTAAGTCGGAGATCAAGAAAGACTTCAACATCGACGTAAATTTTGACCGTTCGAAGGATCTGCTGGAAGAAAACGATGGTGCCGGCAATACCTTCAAGGCAACCGCCAAGCCGGTGCTGATTGGAACCGCCGTAGTCGGCGCGACCACCATGATCTTCTCCATCATCATGGCGCTGACCAATGGCCTGAGTTCGAACGTGGATAAGCTTTCGTTGCTGCACGCTCCCTTCTTCCTCGGCCTGATCACCGGCGGCGCCATGATCTACTGGTTCACCGGCGCATCCACGCAGGCCGTGACTACCGGCGCTTATCGTGCAGTAGAGTTCATCAAAGCCAACATCAAACTCGAGAGCGCGGAGAAGGCATCGGTCGCCGACAGCAAGAAGGTGGTTGAAATCTGCACCAAGTACGCGCAGAAGGGCATGTTTAACATCTTTCTCGCCGTCTTCTTCGGGACGCTGACCTTCGCCTTCGTCGAGCCGTTTTTCTTTATCGGCTATCTGATCTCGATTGCGATCTTCGGCCTCTACCAGGCCATCTTCATGGCCAACGCCGGTGCCGCGTGGGACAACGCCAAGAAGATCGTCGAAACCAAACTGAAGCAGAAAGGCACGCCGCTGCACGATGCCACGGTCATCGGCGATACGGTGGGCGATCCTTTCAAGGACACGTCATCGGTGGCCATGAACCCGGTCATCAAGTTCACTACGCTTTTCGGGCTGTTGGCGGTCGAACTGGCCGTGTCGCTGACCCGCGATCAGGGCACCGGGCTGACTCATATCCTCGCCCTAGCCTTCTTCGCGGTCTCCGTCTTCTTCGTCTACCGTTCGTTCTACGGCATGCGCATCAGTTCGGAGTAATGTGGGGACGGCCGCCCTCGGCTGTCCAGCGGATCGAAGAGCAGCAATCCTAGAAATGCAAAACGCCATCCAGCGCAACTGGATGGCGTTCTTGATTTAAGGAAATACGAACTCGCGGCTGGCCATGCGGATTTGATAACTTGGTGTCATGTTCATCGGCCATTTCGGCGTAGCCCTAGCCGCCAAGCGCATCGCTCCGCGAACTTCCCTGGCCACCTTGATTGTGGGCGCGCAGTTTCTGGATTTGCTCTGGCCCGTGTTCCTTCTTCTCGGCTTGGAGCATGTGCGGGTGGCGCCGGGGATCACGAAGGTCCAGCCTTTGGATTTCTATGACTATCCCCTTTCGCACAGCCTCACTATGGCGGTCCGCTGGTCGCTCGCCATAGGACTGATCTACTACCTGATTCGGCGCTATCGCAGGGGAGCATGGGTGGTGGGCGCCTTGGTGCTCAGTCATTGGGCGCTGGATTTTCTGGTGCATCGCCCGGATCTCCCGCTCTGGCCGGGTGGTCCCAAGTACGGACTCGGGCTTTGGAACTCGTGGCCTGCCTCGATTTCGCTGGAGGTGCTGTTCTTCGCGGCGGGAATCTGGCTCTATATCACCGCGACTCGCGGCCGCGATCGAGTCGGCAACTATGGCTTTTGGAGTTTGATCGGGTTCCTGTTTTTAGGATGGTTGGCAGCGATCTTCGGACCACCGCCTGCCAACCCTCATCAACTCGCCCTCGGAGCGATGGCGATGTGGCTGGTGGTGCCGTGGGCCTGGTGGGCGGATGCGCACCGGGAAACAACAAGGTAAAAGGTAGGGACGCGGCTCGCCGCAGGCAGAATAGACGCGGCCAGTCGAAGCCTTCTCAGCCACCGGCTCTACAACGAGCTCATCTTCGCCAAGAATTCACTGTTAGCCTGCGTCTTCGCCAGCCGCTCGATCAGCAACTCCATGGCTTCGACCGGCGACAGCGGGTTCAGCACCTTGCGCAGCACCCAGATGCGCTGCAAATCCTCTTTCGGAATCAGCAGCTCTTCCTTGCGCGTGCCCGAGCGTTGAATATCGATCGCCGGGAACGTCCGCTTATCTACCAGCTTCCGGTCCAGGATGATTTCCGAATTGCCCGTGCCCTTGAATTCTTCAAAGATCACATCGTCCATGCGCGAACCAGTGTCAATCAGCGCGGTAGCGATGATGGTCAGCGAGCCGCCTTCTTCGATATTGCGGGCCGATCCAAAAAAGCGCTTAGGCCGTTGCAGGGCATTCGAATCTACGCCGCCCGAGAGGACCTTGCCCGAGGGCGGGACGATCGTGTTGTAAGCGCGCGCCAGGCGCGTAATCGAATCCAGCAGGATGACCACGTCACGTTTGTGCTCGACCAGCCGTTTAGCCTTTTCGATCACCATCTCCGCGACCTGCACGTGCCGGGCCGCGGGCTCGTCGAAGGTCGAGGAAATGACCTCACCCTTCACTGAGCGCTGCATGTCGGTGACTTCTTCCGGGCGCTCGTCGATGAGCAGCACCATGAGCACGACTTCCGGATGATTGGCCGTGATCGAATTCGCGACGTTCTGCAGCAGCATGGTCTTGCCGGCGCGCGGAGGCGAAACGATCAGGCCGCGCTGTCCTTTGCCGAGCGGAGTCAGCAGGTCCATGACGCGCGCGCTGATATTCTCTTTGACGGTTTCAAGCTTGATTCGCTCTTGCGGATACAGTGGCGTCAGGTTATCGAACAGAATCTTGTTGCGCGCCTCGTCGGGCGACTCGAAATTGACCGCCTCGATCTTGACGAGCGCGAAGTATTTCTCGCCCTCATGCGGCGGACGCACCTGGCCGCTGATGGTGTCGCCGGTTTTCAAGTCGAACTTGCGGATTTGCGACGGCGACACGTAAATGTCGTCCGGGCCCGGCAGGTAGTTGTAGTCGGGTGAGCGCAAAAAGCCGTAGCCGTCAGGGAGAATCTCCAGCACACCTTCGGCGAAGATGTGTCCTTCTTTTTCACTTTGCGCCTGCAGGATCTTGAAGATGAGGTCCTGTTTGCGGAGTCCGCTGGCGCCGGGGAGCTCCAATGATCGGGCGATCTTGGTCAGCTCGGTAATGTTTTTTTCTTTGAGTTCTGCAATGGTCATATATACCTACGTGGATGATTTTTTCGGGAGGGATTGTCTTTTTCTCTCGTGGGGACTGGATTGCTTTGCCGCCGTGCGGGCACACGGCGGAGCCGCTTAAGCAGCTCGCCGCTGTGCTTCGGCAAAGTTCTCGGGTTCGCTCAGGATGTCATGACGTTCCGCATCAGCGATTTTGTCAAACACCTGATTCATGGTTTCCTGAATGCGCGTGTTCGGTCTATGGAACCGTCGCGTTGCCTTCGAGGCAAGCTGACAGAGCATATACCGGTTGCGCAAAGTATGTAGAGCGTCAAATACACGATCAGAACGCATTTTTGTTCTTTTCTCCTTCAACATGAATAACTTAGGCCCTAAACCCATCGTCCCTCGCTGGGTGATGGTTGTCTTCGGCTAGCCGAATCGCAATTCGAACTAGTTGCAGAGGGATTTGCCAGAATTACACAAAATAGATGCCCCGCCCAACCCGAAAGTTGCTTAATTCTTCAAGGAGTTGCCTCTACGCGGGCGAGGTTCTAAAGGACCGGCAGAAATTGCTTTCATGTCCTGAGAACAGCTAAGTATAACAAACCGCAAGGGAAGGTCAAGAACAATTTGGGCTGGAATTCAGGCTCAAAAGGTACCTTCTTGGCGCCTGCTCCACCGCCGGGAATCCAGCCCCTGAGGGGCGACCAAGCTTAAGCCCAGCGCTTCAGCCGGGGAAAGGTGGGAGGAATGATTTAAGTGCCTGCCGCAGCGCCTATTTCAGCGCACTCAGCCGCGCCGCCAGCCGCGACTTGTAGCGCGAGGCCGTATTTTCGTGCAAAACACCCTTCTGGATCGCCTTGTCCAGTGCCGACACGGTCTGCTTGTAGGTCTCCCCGGCGGCCGCCTTGTCGCCCTTATCCAGGCTTTCGCGCAGGCTCCGCAGCGCGGTCCGCAGTTGCGACGAATTGGCCCGGTTCCGGGCGGTACGCTTCTCTGTCTGACGGGCGCGTTTGAGCGCAGAAAAATGATTCGCCATGAGGCTTGATTACCTTTGTTTGTCCTAGATTCCGCTAGGAAGATGTCCGGTGGGTGCCGAAGCTGTATTCTACGGGAGCAAGTCGCGCCCGGTCAACTAGATATGAATTCGCCCCAGACTCCCATCGAACGTCTGAAAGTTCTCATCAACTCCTCCACCCCCATTGTCGTGATGGAGACAATTGAGGAACTGCGCGCCGTGCGTATGGTTCGCGTCGCCTGTGCCGACCTGAATCTCGCAACATTTGAATGGACGATCGCCAGTGGTCTGGCGCGTTCCGGCACCATTTCCACCGATCTGCAGTTCGAAGATGCGCTACCGCCAGGCGGCTACGACTTAGCTCATCCGACCGATTCCGAACAGAACTCCAAAGCGATCTACAACAGTCAGGACCCCGCCCAGATGCTGGGAAATCTTGAAGCCGTGTCGATCGAGGCAACTTTCATACTCAAGGATTTTCACCGCCACCTGGAGGATGCGATCGTGGTGCGCAGGCTCCGGGATGTAGGCCAGAAGTTCTCCGCGAACCGCCGCACGGTTGTCATCACCGGTCCACGCATCGTAATTCCTCCGGAACTGGCGGGCCTGGTCGAATTCTTTGACCTGGCGCTCCCCGACCGTCAACGGCTGCGGCAGATTGTGGACGAGACGCTGGTTCGCATCGGCAAGAACCACACCGTGCAAAGAAAGCTGGATGCCGCGGGCCTCGATACCCTGGCGGAGAGTCTTCTCGGCCTGACGGAAGAGGAAGCGGAAAGAGCAGTCTCGCAAGCTGTGGTGGCACGCTATGCGGTTTCGGCGGATTGCGTTAACGACATTTTGGAAGCGAAGAAGGCGCTGCTCAAACGCTCCGAGATGCTGGAGTTTGTCGACGCCGACAGCACTATGGCCAGCGTCGGTGGCTTGGAGAATCTGAAAGGCTGGCTTGCGCAACGGCGAAATTCCTGGGACGCGCAAGCTCTTCAGTTCGGCCTTGATCCGCCCAAGGGCGTCATCATTCTCGGCGTGCAGGGATGCGGCAAGAGTCTGTGTGCCCGCGCAATTGCCGGAGAATGGAAGATTCCTCTCGTGAAGTTCGATACCGCCGCCATCTACGACAAATATATCGGCGAGACGGAAAAGCACATTCAGAAAGTGTTCAAAGTAGCCGAGGGCCTGGCCCCCTGCGTCCTGTGGATCGACGAATTGGAGAAAGTCTTCGCCGGAAGCGGCCCCGATTCCGCCTCCGCCGACGCCGGCGTCTCATCGCGACTCTTGGCGTCATTCCTCTCCTGGATGCAGGAGCGCAAGCCCGCCGTCTTCGTAGCCGCCACCTGCAACAACGTAACCGTGCTGCCGCCAGAGCTGATCCGCAAAGGACGCTTCGATGAACTCTTCTTCGTAGATCTGCCCAGCGTGGCCGAACGGAAACAGATCTTCTCGATCCAACTAACCAAGCGCAAACGCAATCCCATTGACTACGATTTAGACCGAGTAGCAAAAGCAGCCCAGGGCTTCTCCGGAGCAGAAATAGAGTCTGCTGTCCAAACCGCCCTCTACGCCGCCTTCGCCCGCAAACAGGAATTGAGGACGGAAGACCTGGTCACCGCGCTGTCGTCTACGGTGCCGCTGTCGATTACTCGGGCTGAAGAGATTGCTGAGCTGCGGGCCTGGGCGAAGGAGCGGGCGGTGTGGGCGAGCGTGCATGAGTACACCTCCGAAAGCGATCAGAAAGTCGTCGGATAGATTTTCCGGGGTGACGACTGCGCTTGCGGGCCCGCGGTTTGCGAGTGTCACGTGAACTCAGTTAGGGCGGGGGAGCGTAGTAGTACTTCTTCTGGCGCGCAGCCCAACGCTGCTCTGGCGTAGTTGGCAGACCCTTGCCTGTCTCCCCGAGCACTTCTTCTGTAATGAAGTGTACGACTACCTTCTCCCCGTCGTGTTCAACTTCGCCAACCCGCGTCGAGCACGTTATGACGGAAGGAACTCGCCCCGCCTTAAACTCGCATCGATAGACATAGACAACGTTACCGCTTTCCTTCTCAGCTTCACAGAGGTCACCAAGACGCTTCCGAGTTGTAATGCTCTTCAGGCGGCAATCATCTTCCCAGTCGTTTCCCCACGTGTCCTTGTCTTTGCGATGGCGGACAACCACGTATAAGGCATCTCCCGCCGTTCGATCTGTCGGCGAGAGTTTGCCTTCGGCTTTAGTTTCTCTAATGCGAGAGCTTTTCGGGGTGGCAATTTGGTTAAAGTTGACGGGGGTAGGCGCCAAGTCAGACCTGAAGATGTAACCAACTTCAGCAGCAATCTCTCGAAATCTTTTTTCGCTTATCTCTCTGCATTCGATGTCGCGGCTTTCGCAGGCGATTCGACGCTCGGAAGGGATTAGATTCGCTACAACCATCATTTCCACGGGCCGATCAGGAAATCGCTGTTTGATCATGCCAAAATAATCTAGCAATTGGTCAATCGCGCCCCGCGGTAACTTGCCCCGCTTGACCTCCACAATCAGCAGGCGTTGCTGGCGATCTTCAAACACCAGATCGGCGCGACCTACACTGGAAGACTCCTCCCATGCCACCTGTTTCAAAGGTTCGTTTAAGAGTCGATCTGGATAGCGCCAAAGCAGCTCTTGCATCTCACGCTCAACCATTCGAGGCCCTCCAGAAAGGAGATTGTAGAGCAAGCCCTTTGTAAGAGGATTACATCCCGTAATTCTCGGGCAAAGCCTCAATGAATGAGCGCAGTTGCTCCGAATTCGCTTGTATTACAAAGTCGATGTCTTGGGTAGAACGTGCCGCGCCGTAATACGCGCTGGCAAACGATCCCGTAAGCATGTAGGTAATTCCAGCTTGATCAAGCGCCGAGGTGATCCTCTGCAATACGTCCTGAATGCTCATCGCAGCCAGGCCGGCAACGGCTCCGGGAAGAACGCCCGCCACAACAGTTCCCGCGCAATCTGCGCGTCTGACCAGTCGGGATGATCCCGCCGAATGCCTTCCCTCATTAATTCGCGCACGAACATGCTCATCTCATAAGCAAGGGTCATGCGCTGCTCCCCCGACATCGCGCATTGAATCTGAAGCTGGAGAGCTTGCGCCGCCGGGCTGGTATCGCTCATCGCCACGGCCAGATGTTACCACGCTCGTCTTCGCGTTCTGGCGGTGTCTCAGACCACGAAAGGCTAATCTCCACCCTATTGGCGCTGTGTCTCTTTCTTTGCGGCCAGCAGCGCCGTTGCCAGGTCGGGATGTTCTGCAAGAACTTCAATCATCGAATCGCGTCCCAATCCCTCGCCCCACTTCCTTCCGGCCTCCTGCAACTCGCCCGTCATTTTGGGTTGGACCGAGACCAGCTTCTGCCCCAGGGGCGTCCCATAAAACTGTATTAGACCCTTGATTTCCTCGTGGGTATAGTACTTGTCATACGCTGGCACGGCCAAATCCAGGAGCTGTCGTGGGTCGGCTTTCGACTGAAACTTGGCAAAGAAGAGGTCAACTAACTTCTCGCGATATTCTCCAGGGGGCAGAGCATTCATCATCAGGGGCTTGATATTCCTCTCCATTCCATCCATCACTTGGCCGACGAGCAGCCCGGTACCCGCGAGATCCATCAGTCGCCGGATGTCCGCCTTCTTCGCAGCATCCAACTGCGATGGTCCGCTAGGGCCGGTAGCTTCCGCTGCAGCCTGCGGTTTAGGAGGGACTTCGGGGGAAGAGCTCTTGGTTTGAGCAAACCCAGAAGCGATCAGCAGAAAACAGACTATGACAATAGGAATCTTCACGGATGCCTCCTGGCAATCACCCAACGATGTTACTTTGATTTGACCACTATGTGAGAGTTACCGAAGATAGGCTTCTAGATCAACTTCATCTGCTTTGGCTCGGCGGTCGTGATGCGGACGCGCTCGACCCGGCGGTCGGTGGCGTCGAGGACTTCGAACCGCAGGCCTTCATCTTCGATGACTTCGCCCTTTTTCGGAATGCGTCCGGCGAGTTCGCTCACCAGGCCGGCTATGGTCGAGGACTCATGACCTTCGGGGCGCATGCCGAAGAGCTCATCGAGGCGGTCTACGTCCATGTTGCCGGGGACGACGTAGGAGTGGTCGTTTTCCCGGACGACTTGCGATTTCTCGTGCTCATCGCCGATTTCGCCAACGATTTCTTCTACCAGGTCTTCGATGGTTACCAGGCCGGCTACGCCTCCGTATTCGTCCACTACGATTGCCATGCGGATGTTATTGCGCTGCATTTCGCGCAGCAGATCACTTACTAACTTGCTTTCCGGGACGAAGTAAACGTCTTTCCTCATCAGGCTCGAAACCGTGCGGGTGTGGGCCTCGGCGTCGGGGACCTGCAGCACATCCTGAGTGTGGAGAATGCCTTTGATGTGGTGAATCGAACCTTCGTACACAGGGATGCGCGAGAAATGCTTTCCGCGGAGCAGCTCGACCACCTGCTCGACGGTGCAGTCGGCGGGGACGGCAATCATTTCCGGCCTGGGCTTCATGGCTTCGCGGACGGTCTTGCCGCTGAATTCGACGACCGACTGGATCAGCTCGCGATCGCTCTCCTGGATGATGCCTTCTTCCTGTCCGGCTTCAATCAGGGCGTCGACGGCTTCGGAGGGAGTTTCGGGCTGCGCGTCAGCATGCTCGCGGGTGAGCGCGGCAACGGATTGGCAGAATCCGAGCACCAGGGTCACCGGCATAACCAGGTAGATCAGCACCCGTAGGAGGAGGGTCCAGTGCTGGAGCCAGCGTCCGTTGGTTCTTGAAAAAAAGACGAAGGGGAGGAGGCGATTAAAAATGAGGATGATCAAAACCAGGCTGAGGGTGGCTTCGAGGACTTCGTAGATGCTCCAGGCGCGGTCGCGGAAGACGGTGAAGCCGACGATCATGGCGATGGCAGCGGTGACCAGTTGGGTCAGAATGGCCATGGAGAGGGAAGCGCGCTCGCGCGTCGCCCCGAGGCGCGGCTCGACGATCTGCTCGAAGGCGTCGATGTTGTCCTGAAATTCGCGCGAAAGGAATTTGCCAATCTCCTGATACAGACGGTCGGCGTAGGAGACCAGGGTCAGGAGGCCGAAGAGAAGCACGAGAGCTATTCCGACGCCAGTCATTGTTATCGGCTAGCGCTTCCTCCCGATACGCTCGATGAGTCCCAGCGGAAGGTGGAGTTTTTCGCGCAACTGTTTTTCGCGCCTTGCCATCTCTCCATTGTCGCACTCGTGGTCGTAGCCGCGCAGGTGCAAGATGCCGTGCAAGACCAGAATTTTAACCTCCTCGGCCGGCGAATGTCCGAGCTGCCGCGCATTTTGCCATGCTGTCTCCGCCGAGATGGCGATTTCGCCGGCGAATTGCTTTCCGGCATCGGGCTCGGCGGGAAAGGAGAGCACGTCGGTGGGCTTGTCTTTTCCTCGGAAGCGGCGGTTCAGAGACTTCATCTCGGCGCTCGAGGTTAGCAGCACGTTGACCAAGCCCTTCAATCCGGCAGCGCGACGGGCGCGGGCTACGAAGCGGTTGAGAGCCAGTTCGGTCAGGTCGGGAACGCGTTTTTGAAGGATGACCAAGTGCAACTCCCTCCCCGAGCCGACGACCAAAGCGAAAACCGTGTGGCGCGGACACCCTTGTCCGTGAACAGTCGAGGAAAATTTAACGGCCGCGGACAGGAGTGTCCGCGCCACACCAATCATTCAATTGCGCAGGTGCGGTTCTTCGGGCGGCAACAACGGAGTTGGCCGTGGAGCAGAATCGGCAAGGTTCGACGGCGGCGTCCCCGCCTTGGGCTCCAGCAGCGACAACTGCTGCTCCGCCAGCTTTGCTTTGTGCTCGTCGTAGGCGCGGATGATTCTCTGCACCAGGTGATGACGCACCACGTCGCTCTCGTCGAAATGCACGAAGGCCAGGCCGTTTACGCCTTTGAGAATTTCTGCCGCTTCGATCAGGCCGCTGCGGCGGGCGGTGGGCAAATCAATTTGCGTTATGTCGCCGGTGATGACCGCTTTGGAATTGAATCCCAGGCGAGTGACGAACATCTTCATCTGCTCGGAGGTGGTGTTCTGGGCTTCGTCCAGGATGACAAACGAGTCGTTCAGGGTGCGTCCGCGCATGAAGGCTATGGGCGCGATCTCGATGATATTTTTTTCCAGATAGCGCTCGACGCGCTCGGGGTCGAGCATATCGAAGAGCGCGTCGTACAAGGGGCGCAGGTAAGGGTCAATTTTCTCCTGCAAGGTGCCGGGGAGGAAACCCAGGCGTTCACCAGCTTCGACCGCGGGGCGCGCCAGGATGATGCGGTTGACCTGCTTGTTCAGCAGGGCCGAGATCGCCATAGCCACGGCTAAGTAGGTTTTGCCCGTGCCGGCAGGGCCCACCGCGAAGACCATGTCATACTGCTCGATGGCTTCGAGGTAGCGGCGCTGGTTGGGGCTTTTGGGCTGGACCGTGCGGCGTCCAAAAGAACGCTGGCGTCCGGCTTCGGCCAGGCCGCGGAGAGTTGCGTTCGGGTCGCCGACGACCACGCGCAACATGCTGCCGAGGTCTCCGTTCAGAAACTGGTAGCCGGATTTTCGCAGGTACTCGTAGTCGGCGAATAGCTGTTCGGCACGGGCCACGTCGCGGGGCGCGCCTTCCAGTTCAATGCGATCGGAACGCAAGTCGATGTTGATGTTCAGGCCATCTTCGAGTACGTGGAGATTTTCATCGCGCGTGCCGAACAAGGTCTCGATGTCGGGGGTTAGTTCAATATTCTTTTTCATTCAGGAATGTGGCGGCGCCTCCAGCAGCCGGACAGGGCTCACTCTGGTTTTGTTATCGGTGCGTGCCGGGCTGTATCCGTGCAAACTTGCGCCCGTCTTTTTTGCACGCGAAAGGCTGGATGTGGAAGTGGAGCAAACCGGATTGCGCACCCCGACGACGGGGCGGTTACCAACCATTTGAGTTCAGCGTAGCGCGGGCTGAGATGGGAGTCAATGGGAAGGGAGATGTTCGAAGAACCACTGGAGGCCCGCGCGGGATAGCTTGCCACCTGACACCTGAGGTTCTAGTACCCTACTCCTATGTCCTTCCACTCCGGATTCGTTTGCATTCTCGGCCGCCCCAACGCCGGCAAAAGCACGCTGCTGAATGCGCTGGTCGGCGAAAAGCTGGCCATTATTTCTCCCAAGCCCCAAACCACGCGGAACCGCATTCTCGGCATCATCAACGTCCCCAAGCAAAAGGGACGCGAGGCCGGGCAAATCATCCTCATTGACACGCCCGGAGTCCACCGCTCTGGCTCGTCGCTCGGCCGCAAAATGATGTCCGAGATCCGCGAAGCGCTCGAAGGCTGCGAACTGATTCTGATGATCGTAGATGCCAAGAAGAAATGGGATGCCGACGACGCCTTCGTCCTCGACCTGGCGAAAAAAGCGGGCACTCCAGTCTTTCTGCTGCTCAACAAAATTGATCTCCTCGCCGACAAAAGCAAACTGCTCCCGCTGATCGCACACTTCCAAGCCCTGCACGATTTCAAGGAGATCGTCCCCATCTCCGCCCTCAAAAAGAAAGGGCTCGACGAATTGCTCTCCTGCGTGCTGAAAGCCCTGCCCAACGGCCCACGCTATTTTCCCGAAGATCAGATCACGGACCAGCCCGTGCGATTCATGGCCGCGGAGTTGATCCGCGAGCACGTTCTCATGCAGACCCACGAAGAGGTGCCGCACGCGGTTTCGGTCCTGATCGAGCAGTTCGAAGAGAGTCCGCGCCTGACCCGGATTGCCGCCGTCATCTATTGCGAACGCGACGGCCAAAGGGCAATTCTGCTCGGCAAAGGCGGTCAAATGCTAAAAAAGATCGGAACGGCGGCCCGTCTCGACATCGAGAAGATGGTAGGAACCAAAGTTTTTCTGGAGCTTTTCGTCAAAATTAAGCCCGGCTGGCGCGATTCGCGAACTTTCGTGGATGAACTGGATTGGCGCCGTCAACTGCAGCAGATCGGTGGCCCGCCAGATCCGGAGTCGTGAAGCCCCAGTCGGGACTCGACCACGTAATCAGCGGACAGGCTTCAGGCGATTGGTTTCAGGTCGTTAGGCTGCCACCTGACCCTCGTAACCGGCGAACGTAACCCGCCAAGATTGCCTCCAAGCTAAAAAGGATTTGCATCTCAGGCGCCAAATCCATAGAATTTGTCAGCGCCTTCCTGCATCTTAGTCAGAGGATAGGCTGGAGAAATCCGCAGCCGCTTATGGCAAACTCTTTCCCATCCTCTGAGCAGCCGCCACAATCCTGTGACTTCGACGCCAAGAAGCTCGATCTCAAGCTCAGCGTGACTCTTTCCGCCGACCGCGATGCCGTGGAGCCGGTCATCCGCAACGTGATGAATGTAGTGCGGGAAATGAAATGCGCGCAGGGAAGCGAAGAGGCCATCGAACTCGCCTTAACCGAAGCTCTGGCCAATGCCATCGTACATGGAGCGAATAGCGATCCCTCCAAAGTCATCGAATGCGACGTGGCCTGCGACGAGCAGCGCGGCATGCTGATCGTGGTGCGCGATCCCGGCCCCGGTTTTGATCCCACCAAGCTGGCCAATCCCTGCCACGGTGAGAACATCTATGAGGGCCACGGCCGTGGCATTTACCTGATCAATCAGTTGATGGACGAAGTCCAGTTCCACAAGAACGGGACCGAAATCCATATGCTGAAAAGATAGGTCTCAGGTGTGAGGTCATAGGTCTCAGGTGGCAGGTCTCAGGAAAACCCACAACATATGAGTCTAAGCTTTTCCTGACACCCGCGCCTGCCCTACTCCTTCGCCGCAATCCCCAAACTCTTCATCTTGCGATACAGATGGCTTCGCTCCAGCCCAAGCACTTCCGCCGTCCGGCTCACGTTGCCATGATTCTCGTCCAGTTTTTTGAGGATGTAGTCGCGCTCATAAGCCGCTCGTGCCTGGTGCAGGGTCGAGCCTTCCGTACCCGGCACATGTCTGCTGCCATCGCGGTGCACCAGCGGCGGAAGATGCTTGCGTTCAAATCGTGAGGCGGTGGGATTCATGATCACAATGCGCTCGATCACATTGCGCAACTCCCGGACGTTTCCCGGCCACGCATACCGCATCAGGACGTCGATCGCGTCTTCCGTGATCTCGCGGGGGCGCCGGCCATAAGCAGACGCAAATTCTTTTAGAAAATGCCGCGCAAACAACGGGATGTCTTCCTTGCGTTCGCGCAGCGGCGGCACCACAAACGGAATCACGTTCAGCCGGTAAAAAAGATCTTCGCGGAAGTTCCCCTTGGCGATTTCTTCTTCCAAATCCTTATTGGTGGAAGCAATCACCCGCACGTCTACCGTGACCGGATCATCGCTGCCCACCGGATTGAATCGCTGTTGTTCCAAAGTGCGCAACACTTTCGACTGCGTTTTCAGACTCATGTCGCCGACTTCATCCAGGAACAGGGTTCCCTTATCGGCCTTCTGAAACTTGCCTTCCTTGTCTGCCATGGCACCCGGAAACGATGATTTGCGATGCCCGAACAGTTCGCTGTCGATCAGGTCTTCGGGAATCGCGGCGCAGTTCATCTCCACAAACATTGCATCTTTGCGCAGGCTCTGCATGTGGATGGCGTGCGCCACCAGCTCTTTGCCCGTGCCCGATTCGCCGTAGATGAGCACCCGTCCATTGGTCGGCGCCATCAAAGCAATCTGCTGGCGCAGCGCTTTCATCGGCACGCTATCGCCCACGACCACGCTTTTGGTTTGCAGTTGCTTCCGCAAGTCCAGATTCTCATGCCGCAGCCGCCGCGCTTCGACCGCATTCTTGACCAGGATGAGTATCTTTTCCAGGGACAGCGGCTTCTCGGCAAAATCGTAGGCGCCAAGCTTCGTGGCCCGCACGGCCGTCTCGATCGTCCCGTGCCCCGAGATCATGACGACCTCGGGCGGATCCTCCATCTCGCGGATCTTTTCCAGCACCTCCAGGCCGTCGATGCCGGTCAGCCACACGTCCAGCAGAATCAGGTCGAAGCCGCTCTTGCGCAATAACTCCAGGCAGTCTTCTCCACTCGGGCTGACACTGGTCTTGTATCCCTCGTCCTCCAGGATGCCCCGCAAGGATTCGCGGATCCCGGCTTCGTCATCGACGATGAGGATGTGTGCCATGATTTACCTAGTCGTTAGTCGTCGGTCGTTAGTCGTTGGCATCTGTGTGCCTTCCTTTCCGCGGAGTATGAAAACCGCGAACGACCAACGACTAACGGCCAACGGCTCTCCTCGCTAGCTTGCCGCCGGAGCGCTGACGGTCTCCGCCGCAATCGGCAGCTCGACCACGAAACGGCTTCCGAACGGTTTGTTTTCTTCCACCCGGATCGAACCACGATGGTCTTCCACAATTCTGCTAACAATGGCCAGCCCCAGCCCCGTGCCGCGTTGCTTGGTTGAAAAGTACGGCAGGAACAGCCGTTCCTTCACATCGCGCGAAACTCCCTGGCCAGTGTCCGAAACTACCAATTCGACGGCATCGTGGCTCGCCAGCAGCGCGGTTGAAATCGTGATCTCTTTCAGCATCGCATTCTGCATAGCCTCGGCGGCGTTGTCGACCAGATTTGCGATCGCCCGCTTGATCGCTTCCGGATCTGCCATCACCGCCGGCAGATCATGCGCCAGTTCCGTGCGCACGCGAATGCCCTCCAGCCGCCCGTCGAACAACATGAGCGCACCCTCCACCAGTTGATTCAAACTGGCAGGTTGCGGACGGGACGCGGGGAAACGCGCCAACGCTGAAAATTCATCCACCAGCGTGCGCACACTGTCTACCGCGTTCCGGATGGTTTCCGAGCAAGTGCGAATCACCTCGAGGGAAGCGGCGTCGGGAGCCGCGCCGCGCCGCAAATGGCGATGAATACGCTCGGCCGAAAGTGCGATCGGAGTCAGCGGGTTCTTGATCTCATGCGCCACGCGCCGTGCCACCTCGCGCCAGGCCGCCTGTTTCTGCGCCCGCAACAAATCCGACAGGTCTTCGAATACCAGCACATACCCCAGCCCTTCGGCGGCATGGCTCAATGCGGAAACAGTGACGGCCACATTCAACTGCGCTCGGGGCAGGGCAAGCTCCATATTGGCGGCCGTGATTCCCATACGATCCGCCCGGCGCAGCAGCGGTTCCAGGTCCGCTAGCACGTCGGCGGGCATTACCTCCCTCAGCGGCAGGTTCACCAGCGCCGCCGGGCTCACATACTCACTCCGCTCCAGGAAAAACATGCGCGAGAAAGCGGCGTTCGCCAGCGTTATCCGCCGTGCCCCGTCAATCGAAATCACTCCCGTCGGAATGCTTTCGAGCACCGTTTCGATATACCGCCGCCTTCTTTCGAGCGCTTCGTTCGCCGCGCCCACGTCGCGGCTGGAGGCTTCGATCTGACGCCGGCTCGATTCCAGCTGCTCCGCCATGCTGTTGAACGACTGCACCAGTTCGGCCAATTCGTCAGTGGCCCGAATATCGACGCGGTAATCCAGTTGTCCTTTGGAAATCGCCTCCGTCCCCGCCGCCAGCGCTGCCACCGGACGGTTGACCAACTTCGAAAGCAGGAGTGCCAGCCAGGTTGAGGCGAACAACACTAATACCGTCAGCAGCAGCAGAAATCCGATATACGTCCGCCGAAACAGCTTCCGTTTTGCCGCCAGTTCGATATAACGATGTTGGCTGTCCTGAATCTGCTTGGCGGTTTGAGCAAATTTCGGCGGCAGGGGCACGGCAACGATTACCATGCCGTCCGGGAGCGGGGCTGCCCCGACCATGTAGTCCGTTTGTCCCCACTGAAAACGCGGGTGCTCTCCGCGCAGCGCTGCCTGCACCGGGAAACCATCCTTCATGTCGGCCCAATGCGCCGGAGGGTTTAGCCTGGCCGCCACTCTGCCATGAGCCATGACCAGAACAAACCCGCCTTGCAGTGTCGGAAGGTGTTCCTGCAGTTCATCTGTGGCTTCATTGAAATTCCCGCTGGCGAAAGCTTTTTCGAATTCCTCCGTCTGCGCGATCGCTTGTGCTTCCGCGGTCGCGTTCTCGCCCGCGTAGTCATAAAGCAGCGCCGACATCGCCGCCGTATCCGCGCGCACCTCCTCCACCGGCTGCGAAAACCACTTGTCGATCGACCGATTCATCAGGCCATAGGAGAACCAGAACATCGCAATCACCGGCAAAAACGACAGCAGCAGGCTGACTACCACCAGGCGCGTGCGGAACTTGGAACCGGCTACTCCTTGCCGCCGTTCGGCATACAGTTTCAGCAGATTCCGCCCCAGCACGATGGTCAGCGCCACGAAGGCAAAGAAAATCAGGCCGCTCAGTCCAGCAAAAAACAGCAGCTCCTGATTACTGTCAGGGCTGATGAACGTCAGATTGAATGAGGCCTGCAATACCAGGATGGCAAGCAGTAGGAAAGCGCCGATCCCGAGCCCAATCACCGCCTTCCGGCGCCCGGAGGTCTTCGTTTCGTCGCGAGTTGGATTGGGTGGGGCCAAGGTTTGGTCACATTATAGGGCGAGTCGGTCGTTGGTCGTTTGTCGTTTGTCGTTCGTGCTTCGGCATATCGACCGAAAAGCAGGGCGCGCCAACGACTAACGACCAGCGACCAACGACCACTTCACCGCCTCATAGGCCGGCTTCGGCCGATACTCCCGATCAAACAGGAGCGCCGCGCCTCGAGTTCTTCGGGAATGCGATCCGATCCACGAATACTTGTCGGTGAAGCCCCAGGTCTGAATTGCCGTGCACCCGCGATGGGCGAGACACGCTGCGGCAACCTCGCGATAGATATCCGCCTGCCGTTGGAGATCCGCGGCGCCAGCATTGCCGTTGCCATCCACTGGCAGCGCAACATCCATCTCGGTGATGTGAACCTGTACTCCCAGAGAGGTAAAGCGCTCGATATTGGCGGAAATGGATGCGGCATTGGTGTGCAGATCAGCAATGTGCATCTGGAATCCCACACCATCAATCGGAACTCCGCGCTGGCGGAAATCGCGAACCATGGCATAGATCGCGTCCGACTTAGGATTTATGGTCTCTGCCTCAGCCTCGTTATAAAACAGCAAAGCCTGCGGATCGGCTTCATGCGCCCAGCGGAAACAACGCTCAATATAGGAGTAACTCTGCTCCGAGCCACGAGCTGCGAGCTCCGAGCTAGCCGGATTGCTTGAAGCTCGCAGCTCGAAGCGCGAAGCCGTGCCGATCCCCGGCTGATCCCGCCATATTGTGCTGCGCAGTTTCCCCGGCTCCGCCTCGTCGAAGGCCTCATTGACCACGTCCCACGCGAAGATCCTGCCTCGATAATGTCCGACTACGGTCTTAATGTGTTTCTCAAGAATTTGCGCCAGCTCGCCCGAACTGTATTTTCCTTCCGTCAACCATTTTGGATTTTGCCGGTGCCAGACCAGCGTGTGTCCGCGCACCTTCATGTCGTGCCGAGCCGCGAAATCCACGATCTGGTCTGCTTGGGAGAAATCGAAAGACGCCCGCTCCGGATGTACCACCTCCCACTTCAATGCATCTTCAGGCTCCAGCATGTTGAACTCGCGCGCCAGCGTGGACGCGTACGCCCCCTCGGAGAGTTGCGCCGTCCTCACTGCGGTACCGACGAGCATTCCAGAGCCCCGCACAGCCTCACGCAGCGAGTGCTCTCTGATTGCCGTCCTTAATCCCAGGCAAGAAGCTGCGGTCGTCAAAATAACGGCAAGCGCCCGCCATTTCATCAGCTCCCTCCCGCCCACTCACTTTGCCGGAGGAAGGAACTTCTGCAAAGGACACTGCTCACACTGCGGTTGTGACTTTAGGCAGTAATTCTTGCCCACCCCGACGATCAGCCCGTGCATTTCGTTAAATACCTGAACCAGCGGAGTGCGGTCGGCCATGCTCACCTTCGAAGGCCGATGACACGAACCCGCTGGCCCGACGCCAGTCGGTTTCCCCTGTGCTCCTCCGTGCCTACCCTGAGCGAAGGGTCCCCTGTGGTTAAGGGGTTTCTCGTCCTTTGGAGGCAGTGTTTCGCCGAGCGCCTGCTCAAACAGCAGTCGAATCTCGTCGTAGCCGGTCGCGCTGGAAACCATCCCGTGCCGTTCCAGAATCCGCCTGGTGTAAGCGTCCACCACAAAGACCGGATGATTGCCGGCGTAAAGCAGAATCGAGTCCGCGGTCTCCGGCCCAACGCCATTGAGCGCGAGCAGTTCGTCGCGCAGTTCCGCGGTTGGCCGCGCGAACATCCGCGCCAACGACCCGCCATAACGCCTATCGAGAAAGCGGACAAACGTTTTCAGTCGCTCTGCCTTTTGCCGGAAGTAGCCCGCCGACCGGATCAAATTTTCAAGTTCGCCCCGGGGCGTTCGTCGGATTCCGTCGATCGTCAGACGCCGCGCTTTCCGAAGTTGGCCGAGCGCTTTTTCCACGTTCGTCCACGCCGTGTTCTGCGTCAAGTACGCCCCCACAACCACCTCAAAGCGCGATTGCGCCGGCCACCAGTGCTGGCGTCCCCACATGGAAAACAACGTCTGGTAATAGGCCCGGATTGCGTCCTGTCGGGGGTCGCTCATGCTGTGCACAGGTTGGAGTGTGGCCACACCATTGTAGGGCGTCGTCGGTCGCTGGTCGCTAGTCGTTCGCGGTTCGTCGTATCCCTAGGAAACCAGGCTTTTGTATGCGAACGACCAACGACAAACGACCAGCGACCGTCCCTGCGGTTCGCACTCCTAATACTTCACATCCCACACCAAAGACCATGGTCCACCGATTGTGATCTTCGTCACACGAGGATTTTTCGCGCAGAAATGCCTCAATTCCGGGCCTAACCCCCACTCCCCGTGCAGTACAGGTACCTAAGTTACTTTTTCGGAATGCCTACTGGGTTGACAATTTGTGTCAGTGCGAAATCGTCCTCACCTGATCCCCTCGGGAATCAGCGGCTTCGCATGGACCTCGCAGTTCGTGGGATTACAGGAGAGTTATGTCTCAGCGGCTGGGTGACCTGCTCGTCAAAGAAAAGGTCATCACCCTAGAGCAGTTGGAACAGGCGACCAAGCTCCAGAAGGAATCTCACACGCGCCTCGCTTCCGCGCTGGTGAAGTTGGGTTTCCTCTCCGACGAAGATGTCACTAACTTCCTCTCCCGCCAGTACGGCGTGCCCGCCATTAATCTTTCGTACTTCGAAATCGATCCCGCCGTCGTCAAGCTGATTCCCTACGAAACCGCGAAACGCTATCAGATTTTGCCGCTGAGCCGGGTTGGCGCTTCGCTGACCATCGCCATGGTCGATCCCACCAACGTCTTTGCCATGGACGATATCAAGTTCATGACCGGCTTCAACATCGAGCCGGTGGTGGCCTCGGAAGGCTCCATCCTCGAAGGCATCGAAAAAGCGTACGGCGTCTCCAAGGAGGCCGAACTCGAGCAGGTCATGCAGTCCATGAACGATCTCGGCGAAGGCACTGATGTCGAGGTGCAGGCCGAAGAGCAGGAGCTTGAACTCAAGGAACTGGAGAAAGCGGCCGACGAGGCCCCCATCGTCAAGCTCGTGAACCTGGTGTTGACCGACGCCGTCAAGCGAGGCGCCAGCGACATTCACATGGAGCCGTACGAAAAGGAATTCCGCGTCCGCTTCCGCATTGACGGCGTCCTGCAGTTGATCATGAATCCGCCCCTGAAATTGAAGGACGCAATCACTTCGCGCCTCAAGATCATGGCCAAGCTCGACATCAGCGAAAAGCGCCTGCCTCAGGACGGCCGCATCATGCTGAAAATGCAGATTGGCGGCAAGAAAAAGCAACTCGATTTCCGCGTCTCCACTCTGCCCACTCTCTGGGGCGAGAAGATCGTGCTCCGCCTGCTCGACAAGGAAAACCTCCGCCTCGATATGACCAAGCTCGGCTTCGAGCAGGACTCGCTCGACAAGTTCCAGAAGGCCATCCTAAAGCCCTACGGCATGGTCCTGGTCACCGGGCCGACTGGATCGGGGAAAACCAACACTCTGTATTCCTCGATCTCGCAACTTAACCAGCCCGGTACCAACATCATGACTGCCGAAGACCCGGTTGAGTTCCAACTAGGTGGCGTGAACCAGGTCCAGATGAAGGAACAGATCGGCCTCAATTTTGCCGCCGCCCTGCGCGCCTTCCTCCGCCAGGACCCCAACATCATCCTGGTCGGCGAAATCCGCGACTTCGAAACCGCTGAAATCGCCATCAAGGCCGCACTCACCGGCCACCTCGTGTTGTCCACCCTGCACACCAATGGGGCTCCGGAAACCATCACCCGTCTCATGAACATGGGCATCGAGCCCTTTCTGGTCGCGACTTCGGTCCATCTGATCTGCGCCCAGCGTCTCATCCGGCGCATCTGCAAGGACTGCGCCGAGCCCGTCGAAATGCCTCCCCAAGCCCTGATTGACGAAGGTTTCACCCCGGAAGAGGCCCAGACCGTCCAGATCATGAAGGGCAAAGGCTGC
>Ga0187817_10000169_pt1 | contig 24319 bp, 20 predicted proteins | sample NC_wetland_sal_i_17_FD_132431 | JGI IMG/M metagenome (GOLD analysis project Ga0187817, IMG submission 132431) | Wetland sediment microbial communities from Neuse River Estuary, North Carolina, USA - SO4_2 | ecosystem: Environmental > Aquatic > Freshwater > Wetlands > Sediment | place: USA... | reverse complement strand
TGCGGTTGATCGACTACTTCGCGCTTGGGTTTGGCGTGACGGTCGGCACCGCGTGGCTGGTCACGATGGACGACCTGCTGGCGCGCGGCGGGTCACTCGGCGCGATCCTCGGCTTCGCGGCCGGCGGCCTTATGCTGCTCCCCATAGGCTATGTGTATGGCCGGTTGGTCACGGCGATTCCGGACGCAGCCGGCGAAGCCGCTTACACCGCCAGGTTCTTTTCGCCGCGCGTCAGCTTCGCGACCGGTTGGATGATGTTTCTGAGCTACTTTCTGACTTGTCCTTTCGAAGCGCTGGCCGCAGGACGAATCGCCGGTTACCTGTTCCCTTCCCTGAACTCTTTCGAGCTATACCGGCTAGGCGGCCGCCCCGTGTATCTGCCGCAGTTGCTTCTGGGTCTCACCATCACGGTGCTGCTCACGTGGCTGAACTGGAGGGGCATCCAGGCCAGCGCCAGGTTCTTGAAGGGCACGACATTTCTCTTCCTGGCTTTTGTCCTGGTCTTCGCTCTGGCTGGAGCGAAGCACGGCGCGCTATCCAACCTCTCGCCATTATTCAGCCGCGCGCCCCTCATATCGATTTTCCTGGTCTGGCAGGTGGTTCCCTGGATCATGGCAGGATTCGAGTCGGTCGTGAAATGCGTCGAAGAGGCCACGCCGGATTTCCGGGAGCGCGATTATTCGGTAGCCCTCACGCTCACAATCGTTGTATCCGCGGCCTTCTACTGCTTCGTCATTGCGGCGGTTGCGTACGTAGCGCCCTGGCAAACGCTCAACCACAACGATCCTTTTCCCACGGCCCTGGCTTTCGAACGAGCGGTGCGCGCGCGCTGGATTGTCGACCTCATCATGGCATCGGCGCTGGTGGCCGTGCTGAAAACGTTCAACGGGAACATGGTGGCGTCTTCCCGGCTGCTGTTCGCGATGGGCAGGATGAACCTGCTGGAACGGCGCATGGCGCACGTGCATGCCGTAAATCAGACTCCGTCGACCGCCGTCATGGCCGTGGGCCTCGCAACCGTTGTCGCCATCTTTCTCGGCGAAGCTCTACTGATTCCCATTCTGGAGGTGGGAGCCATTGCCGCGGCTGTTGCGTGGATGGCGGCCTGCGCCTCTTACTACCGCATGCGTCCCGCGCTTGCCGGCCGTGCTGCCGCGATGGTCGGACTGGCGGTAACGTCGCTGATGATTCTCGCGAAGATCGTTCCCGTGGTTCCCGGTCACTTCACCATATACGAATGGATTGCACTTACCGTTTGGGCGGGCGTTGGAGCCTTGATCTCACGTACCCGTAGCCGCTCAGAAATCACGAGGCAAGAGGTCGAAGTCGCCGGCGCTTAGGGGTGTGAGTTTCGGCGCAGAGCATCCCGTGCGTGTGAGCGCAGGCTCACGCCTGGTTTTGGCGGGAACCTGCGGCCTTTTGCCGCGTTCGAAGAAAAAGCCGCAGGTCTCCGGCAAAAAACGCCGTAGGCCTGCGCTACCTGCCAGACGCACCAAGCGCCGTCTTACGGAAACGCCACGTCAACAGGTACGCCACCGGGCCGATTAGCAGCGCCACTGGTCCCCACCGCGCCGCGAAGTTATCGCTGCCAAGAAGCGCCACACCGCTCGCGATGAGCGGCGCGCCTACGGCATAGATCAGACCTTTGCGGCCGCCTGGAATGCGAAACGGGCGCGTGAGATCGGGCATCTTGCGTCGCAGTTGCCAGGCTGCCAGAAAAGTCAGAACGGAGGTTGCAATGCGCAGCCAGATGTAAAGGCTGATGAGCTGCGTCAGGGTCTGGACCGCGAACAGGCTGTAGATCATGGCGGAAAAGCCAATGGCCATCCAGGGAGTGGCATAACGCGGATGAAGGCGCGTGAGCAAGCCGGGCAGGTAACCGTCCTGAGCCATGGCGAAGGGAATGCGGGTTGTGGCGAGGATGGTACTGTTCAGCGCGGCGACGCTGGTGATCGCGGCGGCAAGCGTCATGGCGATGCCGAGACTCGTGCCGCCGATGGCCTGCGCGGCGTCCACAAAGTACCGCGTGTTCCATTGTCCCCAGTTGCCCAGCGCAGCCAGCGAGCAGAAAGTGGGGAGGAAGTAAGTGAGCATGGAGAGCGGCACCACCCAGGCCAAGGCCCGAGGGTAGGTCCGCTGCGGGTTCTCTACTTCCTCGGCAACCGTGGAAACCTGCTCGTAGCCGGAGTAGCCCCACAGACCCAGAGCCAGGCCCACGCCGAAGATGTCGAACAGCGGGCGGTGAGGCGGGACCAAAGGGACAAAGGGATTGTGGCGCCACTGCGGCACCGACACCACGCATAGCACCAGGACGGGGATAAGCACCGCGATTTCCAAAACCGTGGCGACGACGCCCACCAGTTGGATGCCGCGAAGATTGACGTATGCAATCGCCCAGATCAATGCGATGGCCAGCAGCGTGTGCTTCCAGCCGGTGAGCCCCGGGAAATAAAAGCCCAGATAATCAGCGAACAGGACGGCGTAGGCGCTGGCCAGCAGGAATGCCGCCATCCAGTTCCACCAACCGGCGAGGAAACCCCAGAAGCCGCCGAACGCGGCGCGCACCCAGCGATAGAAGCCGCCTTCGACCGGCATCGCGGTGGTCAGCTCGGCGGAGACCAGCGACATGGGGATACACCAAAAGAACGGCAGAACCAGATCGTAGATGAGGGCCATGCCGGGGCCCGACGCCGCCACCACGCCTTCGAGCCCGAACGGACCCCCGGTGGTGTAGGAGTACATCACGAAGACGAAGGAAAACAGGCTGGCTTTGCGGATCTGAGATCGCGTCATGGCTTAGCTGACCCAGTCGAGGAATTTGTACCAGGCAGCGCCGAGCGGCAGAAACCACGGGCGGCCATTGTAGAGACCAAGCGGCGCGCTGGGAAAAGGCAGGCCGTCGAACGGATTGGCGTGCGGGTCACCGGAGATCACGGCGGCCATTTGCGCGCCGAGGTAAGTGGCCATAGCCACGCCGTGGCCGGCGTAGCCCAGCGCATAATACAAGCCGTCGAGTTGCCCCGCGTGGGGCATGATGTCGAAGGCGAAGTCGAGCGTGCCGCCCCAGACGTACTCGATCTCAACATCGCGCAGGTATGGATAAACGCTGAGCATTCCCTGGCGGAGAATTTCGGCGCTTTGGCGAACGGTGTTTGCCGTCTCCGGGAAAAATGCGGCGCGCCCGCCGAACAGCATGCGGCGATCGGGTGTGAGCCGGTAGTAGTAGAGAAAGTTTTTCGAATCGTAGATCATGCGGCCGCGCGGGGTCGCCGTCCGCGCCAGATCTTCAGCCAGAGATTGCGAGACGATGATGTACGAGCCGATGGGCACGATGCGCTTTTGGAGCGCCGGCGTGGCACGGCCCGTGTAGCCGCTGGTAGCAACGAAGACGGCGCGGGCGGAAAGCGTTCCGCGGGAGGTGTGCATGCGATACGCAGCCGCGCCAATTGCGGGCTGGCGTTCGATGCTTTCCACGCGCGTTCGGTCGTAGAGCTGGGCGCCCGCGCGCGCTGCCGCCTGCCGCAGGCCGGCCACGTACCGGGCCGGGTTCACGCCGGCGCTGGTTTCATCCACCAGCCCGCCATGATAGATCTCAGAGCCGATCTCCTCACCGAGATCCTTCTTCGGCACCACACCTAGCCTATGGTGGAACTCGCGGGCAATCAGTTCGGCGCTTCGCTCGAATGCCTCGAAGTGTTTCGGCTTGACGGCCACTTCGAGGTGGCCGGTGCGCGAGAAGTCACACGCGATGGCTTCTTCCTTCACGATTCGTTCGACGCAATCGATGGATGCAAGCGAGGCACCGTAGAGGCGGCGCGCTACTTCGAGGCCGTATCGGGCGATTAAAGTCTCGGGTCCCTTCTTCAAGCCCGTGAGCACCATGCCGCCATTGCGTGAACTGGCTCCCCAGCCGAACGTCTCGGCCTCGAGCACGGCGACTTTCGCGCCGCGACGCGCGAGCGCCAGCGCCGCCGAGAGGCCGGTGAAGCCTCCGCCGATCACGGCGACGTCGACGGTTTCCGGCAGCGGAGCGGAAGCGTCACCGGCGGGGATCGACACCGTATCCATCCAATACGGCTTCTCTTTGAGCGGCATGCAGCATGTATGATAGATGCACCGCGAAAGAAAAGTCATGCTGCAGAGTGAACGAATGCTGGAGTTTTTGTCGATTGCGAGGTTGCGGCGCGTAACTGAGGTGAGCGATTTCGAGGGGTGTTAGGCTATGGACTCGACCGGCAGCATGCCGGCCTTCGTGGTCGGCTCTGGGATCGGCTCGCCATCCTCGCGCATCCCGTCGAGGTGGAAGGCGATCGCTTCCCGCATGTTCTGCTCGGCTTCTTTCAAGGTTCGGCCTGTGCTCACGCAGCCAGGGAGATCCGGCGCGTAGGCTCCGTAACCCGTTCCGGTCTTCTCGTAAATAACCGCGTACTCTATTTCTGTCGCCATCACTTTTGGCCAGCTTGTTTCATGATGCTCCTCTGCATGCCTGGCGAAAGATCGTCACCCGGCTTACCCGGTACCGTCACGCGGCCTGGCTTTACTGGATGCTTGAATTGACGGTGACTCCCGCGCTGGCTATGGAAACACCAGCCCCCGCTTCGATCGACTTGATGATGTCCCGTATTTTCATGAGTGCTCCATTCCCACCTAGAACACGAGCCACTAGGCAGGCCCACGAGGCAATCATTGGCCGCCGGAGAGGACGCGCTACCGCTCTTATAGATCTTCTTGCCTCCCATTGTTAATGTTAGGCGTAGAAGTTCCCACGGTGCACGAAGTATTGGGTGCAAAAATGATCGGCTGTTTGTCCGTATAGGCGAGAAGTGCCGGGCTCATGGTGCACGCACTTGAAAGGACCGGTCGGCGCCGGAATCCGCCCCCCCCGAACGCAGTCTTGAACCTACGACTTCCGGCCGAGCTTGCGTAGCTGCTTCTGGGCGAGGCGGCTCCAGCGCGCGGTGTAGCGTCTGCGATATTGCGGAGCCGTTCGCGCGGACTCTACCGAACGCGAGTACGCCTCGCGCGCTTCCTCCGCGCGATTCAGGTTTTCGAGCGCCTGGCCGTAGTAGAAGAGCCCTTCGGTGTCGTAGGGCCGCCGCTCGATATAGTCGGCGAGTTCCCTGCGCGCGTCTTCGTACTGGCGCGCGGCCAGATACGTTGCGCCGATTTCGCGCAGAATCTCGCTCAGGTTGTGCTTTTCGTCCTGATCGAGCACGGTTTGAAAATGTGTGAGAGCGTCCTTCAGGCGGCCCTGCTCCCGCGCAATGCGGCCCAATTGGAAGTGGGCGTCGGTTTCCGCCTGGTTGATGGCGACCGCATTCTTGAAGCGCTGAATGGCCTCCGAGTACTGGCGGCGTTGCTGGTAGATGAGCCCGAGCTGATACTGCGCTTCGGCATCGTGCGGATTCACCGCAGAGATCTCCAGCATGCGGCGGAAATTCTGCCGGCTGCGCAATCCGGAGCCGATATTGGTGAACTCGCCGCGTAGATAGTAGAACGCATAGAACAGAAAGAAAGGCGAGGCAAGGTAGCCGAGGATGAAGCGGAGCGGCGCCCAGAAGAAGACCGCGGCAGCCAGCGGAATGACAGAAAGGCCGATCGAGGCGGCGGTGACGCCATTCTCGGTTCCAAGGACCGTTCGCACTGCGAAGAACATAAGCACGGCGAAGTAGAGGTATGCAAGCGCTGCGACGGCCGCGAGCACGGGAAGCGGAACCGCCGTAGCGACGAGAGCGAGCGGCAGGTTAACCGCCGCCCAGGCCATCGAGGTGCAGGTGAGCAGGGACGAATAGTCGCGCTGGAAAACGACGCCGAATCCTCCCAGGCGGCCGATGAGGCTGGTGACGAGCAGCGTACCGGGCACGTAGACGGCCGCCAGAACGAGCAGCGGGCTGTAGAACGAGAATGACCAGCGTGGCCGCACAGGCCTCACGGGGATGCTGGGCTCACCCTGATCGGCCTCAGCGGACTGAGGGTGCTGGATCGCTACCGGCGCCGGTTGAATTACTTGTCTCAGGCTGGATTGCAGAAACAGAGACACCGCGAGGACCGCGAGGCTGGCAAAAAGCAGGCTGCCCTGATCGAGGATTTCGCTCATAGCGCTTGCCGGACGCCAGAGCAGCCGCAGGAGCAGTTTGAAGTTTTCGAAAAGCATGATGGGGTGGCCGTTGAGTCTGAGGGGCCAGAGGAGTATCTTATCTCCTAACGTGAGTGAGTCTGATGCCGCCAGATGAGCTGTCATCCCCGGAATACCAAGGGCAGAGGGATTCCGATCTGGCGCATCGATCGGCGTTCGGCGGTTTTGTTTACCTGGGGTTCCTGGCCGCGCTGTGGGCTACGACGGACTATTTTTCAAGCCATCCGGCCTTGCTGGCGGCGATTACCGGCATCTCTGTGGCGTGTGGCGCCGGACGTTTTTTGCTGGGCTATCGTTTTGAGCGCATGTACGGGCGGAACCCTGCTGCCTGGCGGGTAGCTTACTCCCTCGTCATCAACCTGAATGCACTGGCCTGGGGCCTGTTCCTCATGGCCACTTTTCTGTTGTACGGGTACCGCGACTGGAAGACTTTGTTGCTGCTCATCTGTCTGGCCGGCACGGCTCCTATTGCCCTGGCGGCGCTAACGCCCAGTCCCGCAGTCATTCGCACTTTTCTCATCGCGCTCACGGCGCCGATGATCGCCGCCAACCTGTACCTGGGCAGCACGCTGAACTACACCATGGCCCTGGTTTTCTTTTGGTACCTCGTGTTTGCGCTCGGCCATGCCCGCGTTCTTCATCGGCAATATGTGGACTACACGCTTGAGAAATTTGCGCTGGCGGCGGCGAAGAAATCGGCCGAAGACGCCAATCGCGCCAAATCGGCTTTTCTGGCGAACATGGGCCACGAACTGCGCACGCCGATGAATGCCATTCTGGGCATGACGCATCTGGCATTGAACAGCCCGGCCGATTCCGAACGCAGACAATACCTGCTGATGGTGAAAAGCGCTGGCGAAAGCCTCCTGGCCATGCTCAACCGCTTGCTGGATTTCTCTAAGATTGAGGCGGGAAAAATAGAGCTCGAGGCTGTGCCGTTCTCGGTTCGGCGTCTTTCGGATGAAACGATGCAATCTCTCGTGGCAGAGGCGCGATCCAAAGGGATCCAATTGCGCTCACATGTGGATGCCAGCGTGCCCCTGCGGCTTCAAGGCGATCCATTACGCCTGCGCCAGGTGATGGTCAATGTGGTAGGAAATGCGCTGAAGTTCACTAACCAGGGAGAGATCGAATCGCGGATTTCGCGGATTCAGGATCCTGCCACGGGCGTGTTGCTGCAATTTACGGTAAAGGACACCGGGATCGGCATCGCTCCGGAGAAGCAGCAATCCATCTTCGAAGCATTCGAGCAGGCGGATTCGTCAACGACACGGAAATACGGCGGCACCGGCCTTGGCCTCGCGATCTCATCGCGGATCGTGGAGATGATGGGCGGCCGCATGTGGGTGGAGAGCGAACCGGGGCGAGGCAGTTCGTTTCATTGGACGGCTCGCTTTGCCATTGCTTCGGAAAAGGCGGCCGGTGGCGTACAGGAGGGGGCGAAAGCAGTAATCCCCGCAGCCGCCACTCCCAACCTGAAGATTCTGGTTGCGGAAGATCATGCGATGAGCCGGCAACTTCTGAAGAAGCTGCTCGAAATGCGCGGGTATCTTGTCGTCGCAGTGGCCAACGGCAGCGAAGCGCTGCGCGCCATGGAGCAGCAGGTTTTCGATCTCGTACTGATGGACATTCATATGCCGGAACTGGACGGCATTGGAACCGCCGCAGAGATTCGCCGCCGGGAGCAAGGCGGAAAACCTGTGCCGATCATCGCAATGACCGCCGAGTCTGCCGAGAGCCTGCGCGAACGTTATGTAACATCAGGAATTACCGAATATTTCGCCAAGCCCATCAAGCCGGATAGACTGTTCGAGCTGATCGAAAAGGTCTACCGAGGCGTCAACGCGGCTGGAATGAGCGGGACAGCTTGACAATGCCCCGTTTCTCGATATAGTTAAGGTACATTGGAGAGTTTTAAATGACAGAATACGCGCATCCCGAGGCGTTGGTGTCGACCGACTGGGTGGCCCAGCATGCCTCCGATCCGAACGTTCGACTCGTGGAAGTCGATGTGGATACTAAGGCTTACGACGAAGGCCACGTGCCGGGCGCCCTGGGCTGGGCCTGGAACTCGCAACTTTGCGACACCGTCCGCCGGGATATTCTTTCGAAGGCGCAATTGGAAGAACTGCTGGCGTCTTCGGGTATAGCGAACGATACCACGGTAGTAATTTACGGGGACAACAACAACTGGTTTGCGGCTTGGGCTCTGTGGCAGATGAAGATTTACGGCCACAAAGACGTGCGGCTCATGAATGGCGGGCGGAAGAAGTGGCTTTCGGAAGGACGCGAACTTTCGACCGAAACGCCGCAGGTGAAGCGCACGACTTACACGGCCGGCAGCCCGGATAATTCGTTGCGCGCGTTTCTGCCGCAGGTGCAAGCAGCGCTCGCCACGCACAACTGGGCACTGGTAGACGTGCGCAGCCCGCAGGAGTTCACGGGCGAAATTCTGGCGCCCCCGGGACTTCCGGAAACCTGCCAGCGCGGGGGGCACATTCCCGGAGCGCGCAGCATCCCGTGGGGCAAGGCCTGCAACGATGATGGCACTTTCAAATCGGCGGGCGAACTGCGGTCGCTTTATGCCAATGAGGGCATTGACGGCAGCAAGCCGGTGATTGCTTACTGCCGCATCGGGGAACGCTCCAGCCATACGTGGTTTGTGCTGAAGTACCTGCTAGGTTTGGATAAAGTCGTCAACTACGATGGCTCCTGGACGGAGTGGGGCAATTTGGTGGGCGCGGCCGTCGAGCGAGGCGCCGCGGCAACGGCGAAGGCGTGATCCGATGAAAGTCGAAGAATTCCAGGAGCGCCGAGTCGAGGTGGGACGCTGGCCGGTGAACCTCACCAGCTATCGCCTGGGCAACGTTTTCCACTGCAAAGCGGACAACGTATCGCCCGGCGCAGCCCTGGCGCGCGCTACCGGCGCAACTCGGGAAGAAGCCGAAAAAAAGGCGCTCGGTCGCGCCGAGCAATTGCTGGCTCACACCCGAGTGCAGGCCGTCTGAAGCGCTAACCGCCGCGGGAATCCTGTTCGCCCGTTCCGGCCAATTCCTCAACTTTCGATCCGCGGCTGTCGATGCGCTGGGGGACAGCACCGCGCATATTCATTTGATCTTCGGTTGCGCCCAGGCCCGATTCGGCGTGGCCGCCGACTGCTTGCGTGAGCGGGCGCGCAGCCTGGTCCAGGATATCGCTCAACATCCCTTCGGCGGAAGCGGCCAGCGCCTGAAGCTCCGCGCGCTCAAAGCCGCTGGCAAAGCGTACGGGCGACATGGTGGCTAGTTTAATTCCATCCCCGGCCGGGAAAGCCGCAATCCGGCAGGGTAGCAAGGCTGCGAACCTGGGATCGGCGGACAGGAGCATTCCATATAAATCCGGCTGAAGGATGGTGAAAACGGTTGCGGAGCCCGCCGGTTCGACCGCCACAACGCTGGCTCTACGGCGCCGTACGGCGCGCCGCATGGCCGCCTCCACATCGACCATTCTCAGGGGAGATACTCGTTCGAGTAGCATGGCAGACCTCTGACCGGATGATATCAGAAGCTTCGCTCAGCGGGAAGCCGATGGAGGACTATAACCACAACCGGTATCCGATTGATGCCCGGTGGGGCTCGTAATGTGAGTACCAAACCGTCAACGGCAGTAATGGCTTATGCGGTCTCGATGCTGGCCGCGCGTCTGAGGTCGCGGGCATTGATCTCCTGCTCGCGAATGCGGAACTTCTGTATCTTGCCGGACACGGTCATGGGGAATGACTCCACGAAGCGGATGTATTGCGGAACCTTGAAGTGCGCGATGCGGCCGCGGCAGAAGTCGCGGATCTCGTCTTCGGTGGAGTTTTCACCGTCCTTCAGTTTGATCCATGCGAGGACGGCTTCCCCCAGGCGCTCATCGGGAAGGCCTACCACGTAGGCGTCAGCGATTTTGGGATGGCCGTGCAGGAATTCCTCAATCTCGCGCGGGTAGATGTTTTCTCCGCCGCGGATGATCATCTCCTTCAGGCGCCCGGCGATGTGGAAGCAGCCGTCCAGGCGCATCGTAGCCAGGTCGCCGGTGTGCAGCCAACCTTCGGAATCGATGGCGCGCGCCGTGGCTTCGGGGTCCCGGTCGTAGCCGTTCATGACCAGATAACCGCGCGTGCACAACTCCCCGCACTCGCCGACCGGGAGAGTTGCGTTATTGTCCCGAGCCACGATTTTGACCTCAGTTTCGGGCATGGCGCGACCCACGGTGGAAACGCGCATGGCGAGGTCGTCATCGGTGGCGGACATGGTGATCACCGGCGAGCTTTCGGTTTGGCCGTAGGCAATGGTCATTTCGGAGCAATGCATTTCAGTAACGACGCGGCGCATCACTTCGACCGGGCAGGGCGAGCCAGCCATGATGCCGGTGCGCAGCGAAGTGAGATCGAACTCGCGGAAACGCGGATGCTCCAGCTCGGCAATGAACATGGTCGGCACACCGTATAGGGCTGTGCAACGCTCGGCTTCGACGGCTTCGAGCGCGGCCAAGGCGTCAAACTGAGGGGCCGGCAAGACGAGCGTCGCGCGGTGCACGAGGCACATGAGCGAAGCCATGACGCAGCCGAAGCAGTGGTACATGGGAACCGGCGCGCAAACACGGTCCTGCGAAGTCGCCCGAAGATTGCGGCCCACCAGGTAGCCGTTGTTGGCCAGGTTGCGATGCGTGAGCAGCACGCCCTTGGGGGACCCCGTGGTGCCGGAGGTGTACTGGATGTTCACGACGTCGTGGACGGTCGCGGAATGCGGCGCGGGTTCGACGCCCGCAGCCAGCATGTGGGTCCACGAGTCGCTTCCAAGAAGGATGGAATGGGCCAGTGGAAGCTCCTGATCGCGGCCGGCGTCTTCGAGAATTTCAACATAGTTGGCGCGCGAGTCACGCTCGTGTAGGAAGATCACCTTCATGCCGGAATGGCGCAGCACGAACCGCAGCTCATGGGAGCGGCACGCGGGGTTGACATTCACCAGCACAGCGCCGATGCGCGCGGTGGCCACTTGCAGGTAGACCCACTCGGCGCAATTCGCAGCCCACATGCCGACACGGTCGCCCGGACGGATCCCGAGGCCCGCAAGGCCGCGAGCGGTTCGCTCCACCTGATTCTGCAGATCACGGTACGAGAGCCGGAGTCCCTGGTGGCGGGAGATGAGGGCGTCGCCTGACCCGTTGTGCTCGGCAGCGTCTTCCAGGATCTGGCCGATGGTTCGCTCCAGAAGCGCAAGGTTGGGCCCGCGAGCGTAGCTCAACATGTCGGCAGAATTATACTATGGACGGCGTGGCTGGTTTCCGGAAAGCTCCGTTTCACAACCACCGTCGGAAGAATCGGCGGCTCATCCTGAGCGCGTTTGGCAGCGCCAAGCGGACACCCGATAGGGGAAAGAGAATAAGCGTGCTGAAACTTCCTCCCAGATCGTAAGCGGATTATCGGGACCGGCGGAACCGTGACCCCAAATCCTTTGTGCGGACCGTTGATGCCGATCTGCTCCTCCGGGGGGTTGAACGAGTTTGTCAGCGTTTCTCTCGCTAACGACACTAGCCCGGTTGATGTAGGGCTAACGTCGCGTGGCGGGGATTGGACGGCACGAGTCGATCCAGGGCTCGTTGTCGCGGCCATAATACAGGACCGCCGAATAGCGCGGGCCGCGCGACCTGGACTCCTCCGTCGCGAAATAGTCGTCCGTAGTCTGGCCCAGGCTCTGCAGCACATGCCGCTCCGATGGCGGCACGGCGATTTCGCTCACCAAAAGGTTGACGATAGCCCCGCGGAGATATGCTCCCGGAGCGTATCGGCGCGTGCTGTCGTCCCATTTCTCGGCGTAGAAAAGTCTCGCGAGCGCGGGCACGATAAGATACCGCTGCGAATCGGCGTACTTCTTCCTCAGAGCTGCAAGTTCCTTCCCGGCATCGACCGTCCGCAGCCGCGACCGCGTCGAGCTATCCGGGCCTCCTCCAGCCCCAGCGGGGTCCTTGTACTCCAGAACCGCGAAAGCTTCTTTGGCCGGCATTCCGCGGTAATGCGCTCTCGCCGATGAGTCCGTCAGCGGGAGCCGGCAGTCATAACCAAGCTCCTCGAGCTTGGACTTGTCGAACCATCCCGGCCCATCCTCAAACTTGAAAACCTCCCTCTTCGGCCTCCACTCCAGTTCGAGGAGCAGCGCGGTACTGTCGCGCTGCGGCCGTGTCATATGCAGTTCCCGTTCTGTGAGTTCGATGGCCGCGCCGGGAGAACCGGAACGGTTATGGGCCGCCTCCACCAGCACGAACCCGTCCGCTGCGAGCACCAGAGCGGCAGCCGCCAGAACGCCCCGGCGTCTCATGACAGCGCCTCCTTGGCCATCTGCGCGCGCAGTCTCTGAAAAAGCGCCAACAGACCGATCGCAACAAGGCTGATGATGAGGAAAAAGAGGTAGCCAGGCATCCAGGCCCACCACCAGTGGTAGAAACGCAGGCACAGCAAGAGTACGAAGAAAACCGCGCCCATATTCGCAACGCTGGCAAGACTGGTGCGAATCCCCATCCACGTCGTCAATCCCGCGGCACTGAACCCCAGCACCTGGTATATCGGCTCGACCGCGGATTCGCGCATCGGCAGCAAGCTTCGGCCGCCGGACTCGGAGAGGATGAGGATGGCGGTAAAGACTGCAATCAACCCCATGACGCGATACACCCACCCGAAACCCGCATACCGTCGCTGAAACCGGCCGGCGGCTGCGGCAACCAGGATCAGCCCGCCGAACAAGAACGTCTCGGGCTTCTCCGGGAAAGACGCCCAACTCCAGCCCAACCACGAACAGAAGTTGGCCGCCACGTAGCAGGTCAGGCAGAAGAGGCCGGCAGCCAGAGGTAGCCGCAGCCCGTAGGCATACGCCAGCAGCAAAGCGAAGATGCCCCACGCGAGGAACGCCCCGCTGCTCGATTTCATGTTAAAGATGCTTCCCAACACATTCAGGTTGAGCACGAAGGCGCCGAAGGTCGCAAGGCTGAGCAGCAGGGCGTAGTAGAGGGTTCGCTCACGGCGAGCGGCATACTCCGTGGCCGCTAGCAAAACCAGCGGCGCTGCCACCAAAACGGCCACCTGAGCCAGCGTGCTGAGAAGCCCCCAGAACCGGAGGATAAAGAGGACCAGCGCCGCGCACAGCGCCAGTCCACCGAGCGTCGACGCGATGCGCATGCCCCAGGAGATCTGCTTTTGCGATTCGGACGCATCAATGTCGAATCGTTCAGCCAACGCGGCCAAGGTGCGCTGAAGATGGGCCTCCAGCTCGGCCCGCTGGGCCGCATCCAGAGCCAAGGCTCCTTCACGTTCCAATTCCGCGAGTTCCTCGCGAAACACTCGAATCCGGTCGGCGCGTTGCTGCGCCTCACGCTTTCCGGTAACTCGGTCCATCTGAATGGGGATTTCCAAATTTCCCCAGAGTTCAGTATAAGCCCAGCAGGCGTGTTCTGGTTCACAATTGAGGAGCTGCAGCTCTGAAACTCGCCGTCGGCTCCGCCTGCGGCACTTTTTCACAGCCAGTTGCCGCAGGTCTGGTCGCTACGCTGTAGATGTGTGGTTTACTGTTGCAGTTCCGGGCGACGGGAAACCAGAAGTTGGACATGCCGACTAGGGCATACTCCCGATACGTGGGGTTTTCGGAAATCTAGCTCATCCCGAGGCCCGGCTATTTTTGTTTGGCGGCGGGATCTGCAAGTTGTGACACTTAGGGGCGCGGTGTGGTTATCTTCGGTCAAAGGCCGCAGGTTCCCGCCACAATCGGGCGCGGGCCTGCGCTACCCGAACGGGCGGGTTGCGCCTAGCCGTTTGTCCGGTGTGTCACATGGCCTCGATGGGGCAACCTGAAAGCATGAGTACGTTATCTGCGTTATCGAATGATTTAGCCGGCGCGGCGGAGCGGGCCAGCCGGGCGGTAGTTTCGGTTCATGGGCGGCCGCATGTGCCGTCGAGCGGAGTGCTCTGGTCGCCGAACGTGGTGGTGACCGCAGAGCACACACTGAAGAGGGACGAGGAGATTACGGTTACGTTTGCCGATGGCCGCAACGTTCCGGCGACGCTGGCGGGCCGGGACCCCGGCACGGACCTGGCGGCCCTGAAGGTGGATAGCGCCGGAGCCGGTGCAGCGGAGTTGGGGGATACGGCCAGTTTGAAAGTAGGACACCTGGTATTGGCGCTCGGGCGCGCAAGCGAAAAAGGCGTCAGCGCCAGTTTGGGTTTCGTCAGCGGAGTTGGCGGCCCTTGGAAGACGTGGCGTTCGGGCCAGGTGGATCAGCTTGTGCGTCTGGATGTCGCGATCTATCCGGGCTTTTCGGGAGGGCCGCTGGTGGATGCGGAGGGACGTATCGTGGGCATCAACACGTCGGGCCTTTCGCGTTTCATGCCGGTGGCGATTCCGGTGCCGACGGCGAATCATGTTATCAAGGATCTGCTGGAAAAAGGGCGGGTGGCGCGAGGCTATCTGGGGATCGGCATGCATCCGGTACGGCTGCCGGATGGGCGCACCGGTCTCATTGTGATTCATGTGCAGCCGGACGGTCCGGCGGGGCGCGCGGGCCTGCTGATTGGCGACGTGCTGCTGAAACTCGAAGGGACGACGATTGCCGATACGGATGATGTGCACGGGCATCTGGGCGCCGACAGCGTGGGCAAGAAATTGACGGCATCGATCGTGCGCGGCGGCGCGGATCTCGAATTGACCATCCAGGTGGGCGAGCGCCCGAGGGGAGAGGAATGATGTTCGCGTCTCTGGTTGAAGACTTCACCGCGACGGCCGAAGGGTTGCGATGTTCGACCGTCGAAGTGCAAGGGCCTCGCGGCGGCGGTGGATCGGGCGTGATCTGGCGCGAAGATGCGCTTGTGGTCACAAACGCACACGTGGCGCAGCGGGCGAACGGGCGGATACGACTTGCGGATGGCCGCGTTACGCAAGCGACGGTGGCGGCCAGCGACCCGCGGCTTGACCTCGCGCTGCTCCAGGCGGATTTGCGCGGACTTCCGGCTGCGGTGGCCGGCAATTCCGATGCGCTGCGCGTGGGCGAGATCGTTCTCGCGGCGGGGAGCCCTTATGGATATGCGGGCACGGTGACCGTGGGAGTGATCCACGCGAACTCGAGCCGCCGGTGGATCGAGGCGGATTTGCGGCTGGCGCCCGGGAACTCGGGCGGCCCACTGGCGGATGCACGCGGGCGGATTATCGGGATCAATACGATGGTGGTGAATGGCATTGCGATGGCGATACCGAGCAACATCATCGAGCGATTTGTTGCACGCCGCGGCAGGCCGGCCCGAAGGCTGGGAGTGACGGTCGAGCCGGTGAATACGCCGCGGTTCGGTCTGCTGATCCTGGAGGTGGAAGCGGGGAGTTTCGCGCAGGCAGCCGGATTGCAAATGGGCGACATTCTTACGGGAGCGGGGGGCCGGAACTTTCAAGCGCCTTTCGATTTGGCTCTGGCGCTCGAGGCGGGCGAAGGCGCGGCGCAACTCGATGTATTGCGGGGCGGCCGGGCGGTGACCTGCGAGGTTCAGTTCGAGCTGCCTGCGGTGGGAGCAGCCTTGGGGTAGTCAAGGTCCTGGTGGCCGCAGATTCGGCGGTAGTCCGAGCGGGCCTGGAGGCGCTGATCCGACAGACACCCTCGCTCTCGCTCGCCGGCGGTGTGCCGCCTGACCGCCTGCTGGATCAAATCGGCGAGCTTGAGCCGGATGTGGTGCTGGTGGAATCAACGCGCGGGCAGGAGGGGACGCTTGAATCGCTCTTCCACTCAGGTCCGGCTTTCGTCCTGCTCGCGGAGGATGAGGACATAGCGACGATTGGAGAGGACCTGCGCTCCGGGCTCCGGGCGGCGCTGCCTCGCCGGGCATCGGCCGAGGAGATTGTGGCCGCGATCGAGGCGGCCGCGCAGGGGCTGGTGGTTTTGCATCCAGACATTCTGACGGCGTTGCAACGAACGGAGCCTAGTCGAAGATCATCCGGAGAACTGGATGGCGCGCTCACGGCTCGCGAAATCGAGGTGCTCGGAATGCTGGCCGAGGGGCTCGCCAACAAGAACATCGCCTTTCGCCTGGGCATTTCCGAGCACACGGTGAAGTTTCACATCGCTTCGATCTTCACCAAGCTCAACGCATCGAGCCGGGCGGAAGCAGTCGCTATCGGCATGCGGCAGGGGCTGATTCTGCTCTGAGGTTCCAGCGGAGGGCTGGACCGGCGAAGCGGGTCCGGATATGCTGGAGCTTGCATTAAGGAGGCAGAATGAAGCTTTCGCTATTCACCGCCGTTGCGGCGTGTTTACTGTGCCTGCCGGCGGGGTGGGCGCAGTCGGGGCACTGGGAAGGAGCGATTCAGGCGCCGGGGCAGGAGATCGGGATCAACGTGGATCTGGCGCAAAGTTCCGGCGGCGAGTGGAAAGGCACGATCGACATACCGCCGCAGCACCTCAAGGGATTCCCGCTCTCGGGCGTTGCGGTCAAAGGAAATTCGGTCATGTTCGCGATGAACGGCGTTCCAGGAGAGCCGAAATTTGATGGCAAGGTTTCCGCTGACGGGAAGACGATTTCAGGCGCCTTCACGCAAGGCGAAGCCGATCTGACGTTTTCGCTCAAGAGAACGGGGGAAGCGGTGATTGAAACTCCGGCGAAGAGCACGGCGGTTTCGAAGGAGATGGAAGGCGCGTGGGAAGGGGCCCTGGACGTGAACGGGAATCAGCTTCGGCTGAAGCTGAAGATGGCCAATCAGCAGGACGGCAGCGCGGGCGGCACCATCATCAGCGTCGACCAGAATGGAGCCGAGATTCCGATAACGACGATCACGCAGAAAGGATCGAACCTAAAGCTGGAGTTGAAGTCGATTAACGGGGCTTATGATGGCGACCTGACGGAAGCCGCGCTGGTGGGGCACTGGGCGCAAAACGGTGCAACATTCCCACTCACGTTTAAGCGGCCGCAGGAAGACAAGAAATAGGAGGCTCTCTGCCAGGCGATTCGCAGAAGCGCCGTTGTGACTGGGCGCAGACTGAGCCGAACATTCGTTACCACGACACCGAGTGGGGGGCTCCGCTGCACGATGATCGGGGGTTGTTCGAGCTTCTGATCCTGGAAGGCGCACAAGCGGGCCTGAGCTGGTCGACGATCCTGAACAAACGGGAGGGTTACCGGCGCGCTTTCGATCACTTCGACGCGCGACGCGTGGCGCGTTACGACGCGCGGAAAGTCAGACAACTGCTTGACGATGCGGAAATCGTACGGAACCGGCTAAAGATCAGCGCGGCGATTCAAAACGCGCGCGCGTTTCTTGCGGTGCAGCGGGAGTTCGGAGGCTTTGACGCCTACATCTGGCAGTTCGTGGGCGGGCGGCCGATTCAGAATCGCTGGCAAACGATCGATGAAGTCCCCGCGCGCACCGCGGAGTCAGACGCCATGAGCAAGGATCTTTCCCGGCGCGGTTTCAAATTCGTGGGCTCAACAATTTGTTATGCGTTCATGCAGGCGACGGGCATGGTGAACGATCACGTGGTGGGATGTTTCCGGCATGGAGAGATTGGCCAGTTGGCGGGCGAACGAGGTCAACTCCAGCGAGGCGCGCGCATCAGGTCGAAATGACGATCATAGGTCCAGACCGGTTGGTTCAATTTTGCGGCTATGCGGCCGCCACCGAATAGCCCTTTTTCGAGGCGCGTCATTCGCTCGCGCGCACAATTGTAGTATTGCCGAACCGCCAACACCGCGCATTATTCGCGAGCCAGATAATCGTCGTGACGCAGGCTCACGTCACGCTTTCCGCTGCCCTTCTTGGCTGGGGTAATGTGGAACGGTTTCGATGGAGGCGCGAAACCGCGCCGCGCCAGATATTCGCGGAGGGCGGTCTGAACCACTGACGTCAACGTAGGCGGTGCGTCCAGTCGTTTGCGATAAGCCTCGAGCGCGGCTTCGAGCTGACCGTCCAAGGTGATGGCGGCCCGTTTCATATTCGCCAGAGTATCACCAAGCGAAGTTGGTGATGTTGGTGCGACGGCGGGGCTTTAACAGTCGGTTCAAGTACCAGTAACCTCGGTACTATCTTGCGGTCTTCAACCCATTCGAGGGTATTGAACGCACAGGCATCGGTACTAAACGATGCAAACCGCTCGCGAGAATGTGCGCGGATCCGTCATAAATCGAGTTAGTATAAGTGGGAACAGAGAGAGTCTAAGAAGCGTCGTCCCATGGAAAAGGACTCCTACTCCCGCGGCCGGCCCGGAGTTTGCTGCACTGTTTGCGTCCTGTTTGCCAGTGCTAACTTATACGCTCAGACGCCGACGTTCTTTGCGCTAACCTCGATACCCGTTGGCTCCAACCCGGTGGGAGTAGCTATCGCTGGTACTCACGGTGTCGGAGCAGCGGATCTGGTAGTAGTGAACCAGGGATCGTCCACGCTCACGCTGGAGCGGGGTCTCGGCCATGGTTACTTTCTACCCTGGTCCACTCAGACTACGGGCGCCAGCCCCCGCGGCGTTGCGGTAGCAGATTTCAACGGGGATGGCATACTCGATCTGGCGGTGGCAAATTTCGCGTCGAACAACGTCTCCGTGTTTTTAGGGATTGGTAACGGAACGTTCCGGCCTTTCGGAAGCCTGAACGCGGCCAGCCCCACCGCGATTGTGGCAGCGGATTTTACTGGCGATGGCAAAACCGACCTCGCTGTGGTGGAGAGCACCTCCAACCGAGTCGTCATTTTCCGGGGCCTGGGCAACGGAGCGTTCGTTCCGTTCTACAACGCGGCGGTGGGAGATCGCCCGGTATCCATCGTGGCCGCCGACTTCAACGGCGATGGGATCATGGATCTCGCGGTGGCAAATTCCATTTCCGGCGATGTCTCCCTCCTGCTCGGCTATGGCCAAGGGATCTTTCTAGCTGCGAGGAACTTCCCGGCAGGACCAAATCCGACGTTTCTTGCGCTGGGCGACTTCAACGGCGATGGCAAGCCGGACCTTGCCGTCGCCAACGCCAGCCTGGGCTCGAACAGCACCGTGTACGTGTTGCTCGGCTTGGGAGACGGGTTCTTCCGGCCTCCGCTGATCTTCACCGCCGGCGACAACTCTTCGTTCCTCGTGGCCGGTGATTTCAACCTGGACGGGAAAACTGATCTGGCCGTCGCCAACACCGGTTCCAACACCATCTCAATATTCCTCGGACTGGGAGAAGGGATCTTCCAGCCGGCGCAGAACTTCACGGTCGGCAGCGCGCCGTCCTGGATCGGCGTAGCAGACTTGAATGGGGACGGCAAGCCGGATCTGGCTGTGGCCAACAGTGCCTCGAACAACGTCTCGGTGCTGATCAATCGTACTGCGTCACGTCCGCGGTGAGTGCGGCCAGCTTGCGGCGGTTCTACCCCAAAACCGTTTCGGGTTCTTCTTCACCCATGGGCGCCGGGCGGTCGCGGCGGCGGCGCAGCCAGCCCTGGAACGATTCCATGTAGAGATAAATCACCGGCGTGATGTAGAGCGTGAGGGTCTGGGAAACCAGCAAGCCGCCGACGACGGCCAAGCCGAGCGGACGGCGCGATTCAGCTCCTGCACCGGCGCCAAGAGCGATGGGCAGAGTGCCGAACAGGGCCGCGAGCGTGGTCATCATGATGGGCCGGAAGCGAAGCAGGCAGCCCTCATAAATGGCATCGAACGGCTCCTTGCCTTCCTTACGCTGCGCTTCGAGCGCGAAGTCGATCATCATGATGGCATTCTTCTTCACGATGCCGAACAACATGATGAGACCGACGAACGCATAGAGGTCAATTTCCAGGTGGAAGATCTTGAGCGTCAGCAGCGCACCGAGCATCGCCGAAGGCAGACCCGAGAGAATGGTCAGCGGGTGAATCAGGCTTTCGTACAAGATGCCGAGCACGATATAGATGACGAGCACCGCAACCACCAGGAGGATGCTCAACCCGCGGAACGAATTCTGAAACGCCTCCACCGTGCCATGAAAGTTGGTGGACAGGGTAGCGGGCATGTGCAGCTTATTGTGGAGCATGTCCTCGACGGCATTGGCCGCATCGCCGAGGGCGACACCCGGGATCAGGTTGAATGAGACCGTCACGGCGGGCAACTGCCCCCAGTGATTGATGGTGAGGGGGCCGACGGTGCGCACGAGTTTCGCCACCGTGTCGAGAGCGACCAACTGGCCACCGGAGGAGCGGATGTAGAGCTTGGACAGCGCTTCGGGAGTGCGCTGATACTGCGGCTCGACTTCGGTGATCACGCGGTACTCGTTGGCGGGTGTGTAGATAATGGAAACCTGCCGGGCGCCGTAAGCGGTGTAGAGTGCGTCCTGCACCTGCTGCGGGGAAACGCCGAGGGCAAGGGCTTTGTCGCGGTTAATGTCCACGTAGACCTGAGGACTGGCGATCTGCAGGTCGGTGTTGACATCCGTGAAGCCGGGCAACTGGCGCATGGCGGCCTCGATGCGCGGCGACCAGCGGTACATTTCCTGTGTGTCGGTGCCTTGCACCGTGAGCTGATACGGAGCGCGCGTGAACTGGCCGCCGATCTGGATGGGTGGAGGATTCTGCATGAAAGCCAGAATCCCGGGTACGCTGAGCAGCTTGCCGCGCATGCGGGCAATGAACTCATCCACCGACTCATTGCGCTGGGAGCGAGGCTTCAGGGAGATGAAGAAGAACCCGGTGTTCCCGGCCTGGCCGAACCCGCCGCCGGCGGCCGACATCATGGTATCGATGGCCGGCTCTTTGAGCAGAATCCGCTTGAACGCCTGCTGGTGCTCCACCATGGAGTCGAACGAAATATCCTGAGCTGCCATGGTGAGGCCGAACAACCTGCCGGCATCGTAGCTGGGGATGAAGCCCTTCGGCAGAATATAGAACAGGTATCCGGTAGCAACGAGCAGGACGAACGAAACGGTCACCGTGGCGAAGCGGTGGTGCATCACGACGCGAAGCGTGCGGTCATAGAAGTGCGTCATGCCCTTAAAGAAGCTCTCAAAGGCGGAATAGAGCCGGCCATGCTTCTCTTTGGGCGGCCGCAAGAAACGGCTGCACAACATGGGCGTCAAGGTGAGCGACACAAACCCGGAGACCAGGATGGCCACGCTGATGGTGACGGCAAACTCGTGGAGCAACCGGCCTACAATTCCACCCAGAAACAGCACCGGGATGAAGACCGAGACCAGCGAAAGGGTCATGGAGACAATGGTGAAGCCAATCTCGCGAGAGCCCACCAGGGCGGCGAGCATGCGCGGCTTCCCCAGCTCCATATGCCGGACGATGTTTTCCAGCATCACGATGGCGTCGTCCACCACGAAGCCCACTGAAAGCGTCAGCGCCATCAGGGACAGATTGTCCACCGTGTAACCGAGCAGGTACATGGCGGCGAAAGTGCCGACGATGGCCAGCGGCACCGCGAAACTCGGAATGGCGGTTGCCGAGATATTCCGCAGAAACAGGAAGATCACCATCACGACCAGGCAGATGGTGAGGAAAAGCGTGAATTTGACGTCGGCGATCGATTCGCGGATGGACTCGGAGCGATCGTAGAGGATGGTCAGCTTCACCGAAGCGGGAATCTGCGAGCGGAATTGGGGCAGCAACTGGCGAATGCCGTCCACAACCTCGATGGTGTTGGTACCCGGCTGGCGCTGAATGGCGAGCACGACCGCCGGCGTGTCCATGAACCACGCCACGGATTTATCGTTCTCCACGCTGTCAATGACGTTGCCCAGTTCCGCGAGGCGGATCGGGTTCCCGTTGCGATAAGCGACGATCAGCGGCCGGTAGGCGGCGGCGTTGAAGAGCTGACCGTTCGACTGCACGGTGAACGCTTGCTTGCTGCCGTAGAGCGTGCCGGTGGGAAGGTTAACGTTAGCCCGCTGAATGGCGGCCTGAACCTCGTCCACCCCGATCCCGCGAGCCGCCAGCGCGTCGGGGTTGAGCTGCACGCGCACGGCATACTTTGATCCGTAAACTTGCACCTGCGCCACACCGCTCACCATGGAGATGCGCTGGGCCATCATGGTTTCGGCGTACTCATCCACCTGGTAGAGGGGCAGGGTGGGGGAGCTGACGGCCACGTACATGATGGGCTGGTCTGCCGGATTCACCTTCTGATAGGAGGGTGGCGTGGGCATATTCGGCGGCAACTGCTGAGCCGCTTTCGAAATGGCCGCCTGAATGTCTTGTGCGGCGGCATCGATGTTGCGGCTGAGCGCAAACTGCACCGTGATGTTGCTGAAGCCCAGGCCATTACTGGAGTTCATCGTTTCGATGCCCGCGATCGTCGAGAACTGGCGCTCGAGAGGCGTGGCCACGGAGGACGCCATGGTTTCCGGGCTGGCGCCGGGCAGCACGGCGGTCACCTGAATGGTCGGGTAGTCGATGTTGGGAAGATCGTTCACCGGCAGCGCGCGGTACGCCACGATGCCGAACAACAAAATCGCCGCAGTGACCAGAACGGTCGCAATGGGTCGGCGGATGAAGAGTTCGGAGATGCTCATTGCGGTGCTCCTCCGCCCTTGCCCGTGCCGTTGTTAACGATCTCCACTTTAAAGCCCGGGATGAGGCGAAGCTGGCCGTCTGTGACCACGGTCTCACCCGGCGCAATTCCTTTGGTAATCACAGTCTCGCGGCCGATCGTGCGCCCTACCGTCAGTATACGGTTTTCCACCGTTCGATCCGCCTTCACCACGAAAGCGTAGGGACCCTGCTGCCCGTTCTGAACGGCTTCCGAGGGCACCAAGGTGGCATTCGAATCGGCGCCGATGGTCAGCACAACGTTGACGAACTGGCCGGGCCACAGCTTGTGTTCCTGGTTGGAGAAGGTAGCTTTCAGCTTGATGGCGCCGGTTGTGCTATCGACCGTATTGTCGATGAAGGAGAGCTGGCCTCGTGCCGGTTCTCCGGAATCGCTGGGGACGTAGGCTTCGACGGCAAGCGGCCCCTGGGCCATGGATTTGCGGATCGCGCCAAGCTGATCTTCAGGAACCGAAAAAGTGACATAAGTGGGGGAAAGCTGATTGACCGTGACCATGGCCGTATCCGCGTTCGACTTGATAAGCGTGCCCTGCTTTACCTGCAGACTGCCCGTGCGGCCGTCGATGGGCGAATGGATTTCGCAGTACTCCAGGTCGAGTTTCGCCTTCTCCACCGCCGCCTTGTCGGCAATCACCGCAGCGCGGGCACTCTCGATCGCGGCCTGATCGGCGTGGGTCGCTTCATCGGCCGAGCGCGAAGAGGTGCGCATGGTGTCGTTCTGCTCCTTCGAAATCACACCCTCAGCGGTAAGTTTGGCGTAGCGGGCGGCCTGCGTGCGCGCGTTCTCGGCCTGCGCAATGTCACGAGCCAAGTTGGCCTCGGCCTGCTTCTCCTGTGCGATATCGCGATTCAAATTGGCCTCGGCCTGATGCAGGGCCTGGTCGTACGGGCGGCGATCGATCTCGAACAGGAGGTCGCCTTTATGCACTTCCTGGCCTTCGGTAAAGTGGATGCGCACCAGCTCACCGGCCACCTGCGCTTTGACGGTGATGGACGCGTACGATTCCACGTTGCCGATAACGCGCAACTGAATGGGGACAGTCCTTTCAATCGCCGTGGCGACGGTCACCGGAACGGCGGGCATGGTGGGCGGCGGGGCTGATTGGGAGCTGCAACCGAGCGGCAACAAGGACACAGCGGCTGTGACGCTGATTCCGAGCTTTAAGCTGTTGAAACGGGACAAAATGACCTCGTTAACTGTACTCCAGTTTACCTTTATTTGACGCGGGAGCGGGGCAACGGTCACAAGTGTTTCAGGAACCGGCGGCTATCGGAGAAGCCGTTGGGACAACAGATCGGCAAGGTTCCGCCGGGAGTCGGCAATGACCTCGACGCATACCGCTGACGACCGGATCCGATAAATCACGCGGTAGGGCGGAACGAGAACCTGCCGGTACATAGAAATCCCCTGATCCAGCAGTTCTGGCGCGATCCTGCCGCGCTCCAGCATCTGGCCCAGATCAGCGATATTCGCCAGGATCTGTCGGGACAGCTTTCGTGCAGCTTCAGGAAAGTCTGGACTGATCAATTCCGTGATTTCCACAAGATCCTGGTATGCTGAGTCTGACCAGCGGACCGGCAGGCGCTTCAAGTCCTGAACTTCCGCCGCATGGCAGCTTCCACAGCCCTCTGTGATTTCCAGCGGCCTCGCCGAAAG
>Ga0187817_10000168_pt1 | contig 24388 bp, 14 predicted proteins | sample NC_wetland_sal_i_17_FD_132431 | JGI IMG/M metagenome (GOLD analysis project Ga0187817, IMG submission 132431) | Wetland sediment microbial communities from Neuse River Estuary, North Carolina, USA - SO4_2 | ecosystem: Environmental > Aquatic > Freshwater > Wetlands > Sediment | place: USA... | reverse complement strand
CTGGAGAACCTCGAGTCTGGATACGGCGAAGTGCAGGTCCTGTGGGGCATCTCGCTCGAGGTCGCACGCGGGAAATTGACCACCATCATCGGTACCAATGGCGCCGGCAAGACCACGTCTCTGCGCACCATCATGGGCAGTCTGCGTGCCTGGAAAGGCCGCATCCTGCTGCACGGAGAGGATGTCACGCGACTCTCGCCTCATGCCAAAGCGAATCGTGGCCTGGTGCTGGTGCCGGAGGGCCGCCAGCTTTTCCCGGACATGTCCGTGGAAGAGAACCTGGAGATGGGCGGATACTCGAAGCGGGCGCGCAAGCGAGAAAAACAGAACCTCGACCGCGTCTACGAACTGTTCCCACGTCTAAAGGAGCGCCGCAATCAGAAATCTTCCACCCTCTCCGGCGGCGAGCAGCAGATGCTGGCCATGGGCCGCGGTTTGATGCAGGAGCCGGAGGTGTTGATGATTGACGAGCTCTCGCTTGGTCTGGCGCCAGTGCTGGCGCAACAACTCTTCCTGACCTTGGGCAAATTACGGAAAGAGGGGCTCACCATTGTCCTGGTGGAACAGAACGTACACCTCGCCCTGGCGATCAGCGACTACACCTACGTGTTTGCCGAGGGCCGAATCAGCATTCGCGGCAAGTCCGACGAGGTCGCAAGAATGGATGAGGTGAGGCGAGCCTACCTTGGACTCTGAGAAAGGATCTAACCGCACTATCAAAGGAGATGTGGTCGCTTCCTACTGCACTAGGTGCTGCCAGTTGAGGACCAAGTCAAGAGAAGCCGAGGCGCGTTGCCCGACCCGGCGCGTGGCCAGCAGGCGCTTGCCATCCGGTAAGACGGAAAGAACACCAAAATCAGAAGGAATCTTCATCAGTTCTTTGGGCGCAGAGAAATCCACTTTGCCCTGGGTGGTGCGGACTTCAACGGAATAGACGTGTTCACCCTCGCTAAAGCGCAGACTCTTACCATCCATGGACCAGTCCATGACATCCACGCCGCTGGTGGAAACTTGGCGCTTAGAACCGACACCGGGAAACGACGTTAAGTAGATTTCCGGGCGGCCGCTGTCGTCGGAAATGTACGCCAGCCATTTGCCGTCGGGGGAAAGCTTTGCATCCGTCTCGGCATAGGGGCTGTTGAGCAGCGGCACCAGTTTCCGATCGCCCTTTAGGTCTGTGTAGTAAACGTCGTAGCTGGTCTTCGGGTTCTGTACAAACGAAAACAAGTAGCGTCCGTCTCGGGACAAACTCAGTAACCAAATCGGATCTTTCAGTTCCGCGAGCTTCTCTTCTTTTCCCGAAGCCGTGAGCGACCGTTGCACAAGTGAACTGCTGTATCCGCTGGTCGAACTGATCCACACCGTGTTCCCGTCTGGAGATGCAATTCCCACCTCGGTCATGCCTGCATCGGAAGTGAGCCGCGTCATGGTCTTGTTCTGCAGGTCGGCCAGCCACAAGTGTGTACCGCGCCCGTCGGGATTGGCTCTTTGCAGGACGGCCATGCGGCCACCCGGCGAAAGAAGGCCCCCAATATACGGACCGGGGTCGCCCCAGTGGTCCAGTTCCTTGCCCGATGGGTCCACCCACACCAACTCACGATTCTCCAGGACGGCCCGGCGATACAGAAGAACATTCTGAGCCACGGAAAAGTAGCCAACATCGCGTTGGTTCCAATACTCGATGGATTCCGCGATGGGGACGGACTTACCGCTCAATCGCAGAGCGGCGGGATCAAACGGTTGCGCCGTCAGAACGTCATCGCTCAAGTACAACAGGTAGCCATTCCCGTAAGCAACGTTTGACCCCTTTGCCAAAATCAACTTCGGCTCCCCGCCGTCCAGCGATCCCGCATAGGCACTTCCTATGGTCTGATTTCCGGCGCGCTGGATGAAAACGAAGTGTTTCCCGTCGGGCAGGAAATACGGATTCCGGTTGGTGAACTGGGCATCGTCTTTGTGCGCTGCGGTTACATCTTCCGGTGTGCCGCCACCATCCGGTACCCGCTGCAGCGGACCGGAGATACGCGGGGCGAACACGATGACTCCCTGCGGGCTCCAGGCGCCCCCGCGTCCCTCGGGAGCATCGCAGATGGTCTGGACGGGGCCGCCCGCGGCAGCGATTTTCTTCAGTTTTCCGTCCGCGAAAAAGCCGATCGACTTGCTGTCCGGCGACCAGAAGGGGAAAAGAGCCGCTTCCGTACCAGCCAGCGCCTCGGCTCTCCCCGTGCTCAGCGGCTGGACCATGAGGATAGTCCGACCCCCTCGGATGCCGAGAACCGCAAGTTCCCGCCCATCAGGCGAGAGGACGGCTGATCCGGAAATAACGAATGCAAATGGCAGGTCCTCCGATTGCTCGATCTTCGACCGCACCAGGCGCTGCGCTGATGTTAGGCGATTGGCATACATCAGCGCCAAAGACAGAGCGGCTAGAGTCAGCAACCCGCCGGCGAGTGCGGTAGCCAGCAACAGTTTCTGCCTATTCTTGCGCTGGGAGATCACCACCGCCGGCGCTCCCGCCTGGCTGCCACCAGCTGTGATCCACTGCAACTGCAGTTTCAAGTCGTGCGCGCTCTGAAAACGCTGGTCCGGATCTTTGGCCAGACAGGTCCGCACCAGATGCTCCAGCGCGGAAGGCGTGAGCGGCTGCACCGCCGAGATTGGATCCGGATCTTTCTCCAGCACCGCGCTCGCCACCGAAAGCTGGCTCTTGCCTTCAAAGGCCCGCTTCCCGGTCAGCATCTCGTACAGCATCGCCCCAAAGGCAAAGATGTCGCTGCGTGCATCCGCTTCTTTCCCCTGAATCTGCTCCGGGCTCATGTACTGCACCGTGCCTACCACCGTCCCCGCGACTGTGATCGGCGAGGCCATGCTCGGCAAGGTGGCCACGGCGGAGAACGCCGGGGTGCCCGACGGTGCGCCCATAGCGACCGTATGCAGCTTGGCCAGTCCAAAGTCCATCAACTTGGCCCCGCTCTTGGTCAGCATCACGTTGCCAGGCTTCAAGTCGCGGTGGACGATGCCGCTGCGGTGCGCCTTGTCGAGCGCGTCTGCAACTTCAATTCCGATGCGCAGCGTTTCGTCCGGCGTCATCGGCTTGCGCAACAGGCGCATCGCCAGGGTTTCGCCCTCCAGGTACTCCATTACCAGGAAATCGATGCCCTCCTGGCGGCCGACGTCGTAGAGCACGCAGATATTGGGATGTTGCAGGCCGGAGATGGCCTTGGCCTCGCGCTCGAAACGGGCTCGCAAATCCGGGTTTTCACTTAAGTGTGGAGGCAGAACCTTGATCGCGACCTCGCGTTCGAGCCGCGAGTCCCGCGCGCGATAGACCTCGCCCATGCCGCCAGCGCCGAGCGGAGAGATGATTTCGTAGGGACCAAGTTTCGTGCCAGAGGTGAGGGCCATGCGCGCGCCATTATAGCCTAGGCGGCAGTTTTGCAGCGGATGCGACGATTCTGGACGGGTCGTCGGCTCGCTGTGGGAACGATTTTTCCTGATTTTCCTTTTGGCACTACTGCCCGTTTTTAGCCAGCGTCATTTTGGCGCTGCGTAACTCTGGGCGGTCTGAGTGCTTTCCGTCGTCGCAATTCTTCAACAGTTGCGCGTAGTAAGAATTCGCCTTTACTGGCAGATGAGCCAGCTCTGCGGCCCGTGCCGCGCCGGCAAGGCCGTTAAAGCGGTTGGGATCAGTCTTCATGGACTGCTCATATTCCGACAAGGCTTGCTCCGGCTGGTTGAGTTCGAGCAGCATATCGGCCAGCATCTCGCGCGCCGGGATGTCGACTTCCGCTTTTCCCACCTTGTCCTGTGTTTCCGCGACCTCGCGCATCTGCCGCAGCGCCTCGTCGTTTTTCTTTTCGGCGAAAGCCAGCCAGGCCTGAACTTCTCCGCGCGCCGAATGCGGTCCCTCCAGCAGATAGGCATACTTCGACTTGCGAGTGACCTCTTCCGCTTCGGCGAATTTCTGCGCATTGCGGCGGGTCGCTTCCACATCGCCCATACGTGCGGAGGCGATCGTCCGCGCCCAATAGGTGATCATCTGCAAATGCGGCGATGCGTTCGCCGCCGGCTGGAGCGCTGCCGCATCCGGCCAGTGCCGCATCTCTATGTCGTAGAGCGCCGGGAAATGCGCCGCGGCAAAGCCGTAGTATTCCAGCATTCCTGTATCGTCGCCATTTGTGGGCGCCGCCGCCAGGATCTGCTTCGATTGCTCCACCACCTGCTTGGCCGCTTCGTCCTGGCCGGTTTGCAGGTAGGCATAAAGCAGGAAGTGCAGGGCATGTAATTCGTGTCCGTGCATGTACATCGCGCCAGACTTCTGCGTCAGGGCCACTGACTTCAGATTGGCCTGGATATCCTCCTGCCAGAGTCCCAGCCTGGCAAAAATGTGCGATGGCATATGCACCGCGTGGGCTGACGACGGGGCAATTTCCGCATAACGGCGGGCGGCGTCGAGCCCCATGGGGGCCATCTGAGGCGAATCGCAGGAATGAATGATGTAGTGCGCCAAGCCCGGATGATCGGGCTGTTGCAGGAACAGTGGGTTGAGCACCGCGACCGCCTTCTTTCTTGAGGTCAGCGACGTGTCGTCCGGCGCTTCGGCTGCCAGCAAAGACAATGCATAAAATGCGCCCGCCTCCAGGTCCGTGGGGTATTGCTGATAGAGTTTTGCCATTGCGTCCGAGTATGCGGCGGCGCGCTTGAGGTAGTCATTGCTGGCAGGATCACGGTAGAACACAGCCAGAGCGGAAATATAGCCCCGCTCGCGCTCGGTTTTGGCGCCGATCTTCTGCGCTTTCTCAATCTCCTCCTCGCCCCGCTTCAGGGTTGACTCCTGTGGCCGCTCCCAGATCTGGTGGAACAAGCTCATCGCGATGCCCCAGTGAGCCATGGCGCACGCCAAATCCTTCTGCGCGATTTCGGCGAACTGTTCCTCCGCCTCTTCATACCCAAAGGAATGGAGCAGAGCCACACCGCGCTCGAAATCTTTCTGCGAAGCGGGCGCGCACGAGATCGGAAACGAAACCTTGCCGAGCTGTTCGCTAGCGTCGTGATGATGGGCATGCATTTCGTCATCGAGAGCGAGTGCCGGCACGGCTGGCGCGGCGCAGAGAACGCAGACGCAGAACAGCAGGCATGTAAACGATTTTGTGTAGAACATGTTCACCCCTCCAAGACCCCGGCCATACTTTATCGAAGGTTCGTCCATTTAACCACTACCCTCGCGGGTTATTTGAAGGTCCCGAATTCTCTAGCGAGACGTCGCACGGGACTCTTCTCTGGCGTGCCCACGACCAAGAACAGCATTTTGAACCTGCCGACTGGGCCCGATCTCACTCAGGCTCGTTTATGACAGCTTGAAGGTTGTGGGGTGACTCGGATGCAGGAAGTTGGACCTAGCCAATATGGACGCTGGCAGTCGCTGCGCGGTTGCGGGCAGCGGAACTGGCCAGACGATTGGCCGCAGTGTTGTGCTCCCGACGAACGTGGGAGATAGAGAAGTCGAATGACCGGGCCAATTTCCGACAGATCCAATGCAGGGAATAGAGCCGGGGACTGCGGCAGGTGTACTCGCCCCTCATCTGCCTGACCACTACTTCGGAATCGGAAAACACGTGCAGCGCCCTGGCCCGAAGCCCTAGCGCACATTGCAATGCCTCAAGCAGCGCAAGGTATTCGGCGACGTTATTGTCCTGATGTCCGATCCATTTGGCGATCCTGATCGTGCCGTTTGTGGCGCCGTCAATCACCACTCCAATACCGGACGGTCCGGGATTCCCGAAAGAGCCGCCATCGACGTAGGCTACGAGATCTGACATTGGATACTGAACTGATCACCATAATGCGTGACCGATGTTCCTCCGTCAAGATGCTTAGCTGATTCCTTCGTACACTCACTAGTGGTGCCGGCGCATTTCGTTGGCTGTGGACGTTTCTGTGGAAAAGTAGAAAACAATTAATCTCCCATTCAATAACCAACAGCGATTCAATGGGTTGCGCTTCTGAGTTTTGATCCAATCGCAAGCGGCCAATTGCACCAAAAAAGGGCATTGACAAACCTCGACCAACTCTCTAAGGTTGCTCGCGTCGACGGCTGAAAGGGTTGGCTTAAATAAAATTTTGCCAGTCCGAAGTAGGCTGAGTGATCAGCTCCGGGGGGCAACCCCAGGGAGCGGCCAGACCTGAAAAAACCGACGGCTCTGCGAGGGGCAGTTGGGGTTTGGGACCGCGAAAGCGGTGATCGCATCAAGGGCTGTGACGGTGCATGTCTCCACGCTGTTGGCTCCCTCGCAGGAGCTGGCGGCTAGAGCATAACCAATGTCACAGCCTTTACCTTTTTCCCAGCCTCCTCTTTTGTCGCAAGGCTGCTCTGTTCATCCTCCGCGGGGCCTGGCACTCCAAGACAAGCTGATGTCACTCTCAGACAAGTTTAAGAACTTGCATGGGAGTACCCTGTCTCGCATACTTGCCCGGATGATTCGGGGTGAGGTGAGATGCTCAGCGACAGAGAATCGCTTTGTGAAAGTGACTCCCGGTAGGAGGCGACATGAAACGGTTTGAACGGTGGATGTCGATAGCTGCAGTGTGTCTGGCCCTTAGCAACATTGCTTTTCCTCAAGCCTCCTCCAGTTCCCTGCGGGGAACGGTGACGGACCCGAGTGGGCGCGCTCTCCCAGGCGCCACGGTTGTCATCGCCAACCCGGAATCGAAGATTACGCGAACGGCAACTACCGGCGGCCTGGGCGACTATCAATTTCTTGCCCTGCCGCCCGGTACCTACACGCTCACCGTCACCGCGACCGGCTTCGCGCACTATGAGCAGACCGGCGTCCAGTTGCTGGTGAATACACCGGCTACGGCGAACGTACAGCTTAAGGTCGGGACGACCACCGAGAACGTTACGGTCACGAGCGAAGCTCCAGTCTTGAACCTTGTGGATGCGTCGATCGGCAACCCCTTCAACGAAACCCAGGTAAAGGAAATCCCGCTGGAAGGCCGCAATGTTCCCGACTTGCTCAGCCTGCAAGCCGGCGTCGCATACACCGGCAACCGTCCTGACATCGACAAGGACCAAGACACGCGCAATGGCGCGGTGAACGGCGCGCGCAGCGACCAGAGCAACATCACGCTCGATGGCGTGGACGTGAACGACCAATCCAATGGGTATGCCTTCACTTCGGTTTTGCCGACCACTCTTGACTCGGTTCAGGAGTTCAGGGTGACAACATCCAACTACAACGCCGATCAAGGCGCCGGCTCGGGAGCCCAGGTATCGCTGGTCACCAAGAGCGGGACCAACAGTTTCCACGGTTCCCTTTACGAATATCACCGCAATACCATCACCAGCGCCAACGACTGGTTTGTCAAGGGAGCGGAAGCGCGAAGCGATCAGCCGAATGTCCCTGACAAGTTGCTGCGAAACATCTTTGGCGCATCCCTGGGAGGTCCGCTGAAGAAGGACCGGCTTTTCTTCTTTGCTAATTACGAAGGCACCAGGCAACGAGAGCAGGAGAGCACGGTGCGGACCATACCTACGCAAAGTCTTTGCGCGGGCAATCTGAAATACAACGACACGAATGGCGGAGTGACTACCCTGACGCCGGCGCTCATCGCCCAACTGGACGCTTACAATCTCCAAAATGGGGGGGCGAATCTCACTGGTTATAACGGTCAGGGCCCCGGGATCAATGTAAACATTCTCGACCTCACCGGTCATACGGGCTACTGGGACAAGACGTTTTGCCAATTCGCGACTAACGACACTTCGGTGGGCGACGGCTTGAACTACTCCGGTTACCGCTTCCGGGCACCGGTGAGCCTGGACAACAATGCCTTCATTGCTCGCCTTGACTATCACCTGACAGCGGACGGAAAACACAGTCTGTTCTGGCGCGGTGCGCTCCAGAACCTCAAGAATCCGCAGGCTCCATTTCTGCCGGGTTCGCCCCCGGAGCAGACCATTGTTGACCACAGCAAGGGCTTGGTAGTGGGATACACCGCGGTACTTAGCCCCAACAAGGTCAACTCGTTTCATTGGGGATTCACACGGCAGAGCACGGGCTTCGAAGCGGGGGCGCCGCAGCAGCATTGGGATCTGTTCTACGGTCTCGATCAGGGCGTCGTGTACAGCCACAACTCGCAGACCCCGATGCATAACCTGCTGGATGATTTTTCCTGGACCAAAGGTAAACACACATTGCAGTTTGGCACCAATGTTGGCTTTGCACGCGACCCTCGCCTGAGCTATGAGCATTCCTTCAGCGTAGGCAAGGGCGCAACCAACTGGATGGCTCCTACGGGTTTTGCCAACACCGTGGCCCTCAACCCTGATGGCTCTTTGTTTGGTGCGGGCAGCCTGCTGGATCCCTACTACCTTGGACTGTGCGGAACTACGCAATGCTTTCCCGAACCAGTATCCAGTCCGCAGTACGACCTCCCAATGTTGGGTTTGCTGGGCATGGTTTCCGATTTAGTCAGAAATACGAACTACGACAAAGCCGGCGTCAACCAGTCGGAAGGCGACCCGGTTAAGCGGAACTATGGTTTGGACTGGTACGAGTTCTATGGGCAGGATTCCTGGCGCATGAAGCCGAATCTGACAGTTACCTATGGCTTGCGGTGGTCATTATTTCCGCCGCCGTGGGAAGTCAACGGTTTTCAGGCATCGCCAACCTGCATCGCAACCGTCAACCCGGGACCTGGATGCCCGTCCTGGAGCTTTAACGCGGGAACCGAATTCAATCAGATGGTCAATTTGATGAACCAAGGCCAGGGCTATGACTCGGTCCCGCTCGTTTCGTTCATCCTTGCCGGGCCGGGAAATCACGGCCCAGGCACGGGCCCAGGGTTCTATCACTTCTCGAAATCGGATTTGTCCCCCCGAGTCTCGATCGCCTATTCGCCTCGGCCTGAAGGCGGCTGGTTGAAAAAAATGTTCGGCGACAATGACAAGACCGTAATCCGGGGCGGATTCGGGAGAGTGTACGATCGCGCCGGGATGCAGTTGCTAAGCACGTTCGACGCTAACGCTCCCGGCGGCTTGAGCTCGACAGTACAAAACCCCTGCTGCTATCTGACGAACCCCAGCGGGGGATCAGAGCCCTACGATACCGCTAGCGGCTCCCCGCGGATCACCGACGTCCACACAATTCCCACGAATACGCTAGATGGTGCGGTGCAGATCTTCCCTGATCCTCCACCGGGCCAGTTCCCGCAAACGCCCGCCAACGGCAGCCAAGCCATTACGTGGGGCGTTGACCAGTCCTTGAAGACTCCCTATGCCTACACCTTCGATTTCTCCATTGCCCGCGAGTTGCCCAGGCAATTCTCGCTGCAACTCGCCTACGTCGGACGCTTGGGCCGCAATTTGCTCACGCAGCGCGACCTGAGGCAGCCTCTTGACTTGAAGGATCCGCAATCAGGAATTGACTACTACCAGGCGGCTACGGCTCTGTCGAAGTTGGCCCGTCAAACTCCCCGGGTTGCGCCCAGCGCAGTCACCGAGGCGCAGTTGAATGGAACCGCGAAGTACTGGCATGACATGCTGGGGCCACTCAATTCCAACGCCAGTGGTTATGTGGTGTATTTCAGTACCCCTGGCTGTCAAATCATGCAGCCGACCACCCCCACTTGCGTGGACACAGACCCGAATAACGGCCTGGTTCAAGCTGTTTATGGTTTATTTACAGGTACCGGCGCCTATCCCGGTAACGAGGTGGTCGGACTGGGGAACATCGACCTGTACTACTACCTCTCCGACAATCAGTTCAACTACTACTTTTTCAATGGCCCGACTGGAGGCTGTCAGTCCAATTGCAACGTAGGCGAGATGCTGAACAACCAGTTGACCACGCAGTACGCCTGGAGTTCCATCGGCAAGTCCAACTACAACGCGCTGCAGGCCAGCCTGCGAAAACAATTCGGGCGCGGACTGCAGTTCGACCTGAACTACACCTACTCCAGGTCGATCGATATTACTTCCTCCGCAACCCGACTCGGGTTCAGCTCGAGCGTCAATGTTGGCGCGCCCGGAACCAGGTTGGTCAACGCCTTCGATCCGAACGGCCGCCGTGGTGTGTCGGATTTCGATACACCCCACCAGCTCAATGCCGACTGGATTGCCGATCTGCCCTTTGGCAAGGGCCGTTATTTTGCTGGAAACGCCGGGACCCTGCTTGACGCCTTTGTCGGCGGCTGGCAACTTTCCGGCCTGGCCCGCTGGACCAGCGGCTTCCCGTTCACCGTCGATAACGGCAACTTCTGGCCCACCGATTGGGACGAGCAGGGTATCGCCCAGATGGTGGCGCGGCCGAAGACGGGACATTTCGTGCAACCGGATGGCACAGTGAGCGTTTTCGCTAATCCCAGCGACGCGTTCAACAACGATTTCATCCATCCGTTTCCGGGCGGAAGCGGTTCCCGAAACGTGATCCGCGGCGATGGGTTCGCCGGTCTGGATATGTCTTTAGCCAAACGCTGGAAGATGCCGTTGGAGGGCAACAGCCTGCAATTCCGCTGGGAAGTATTTAACGTACCCAACCTTCACCGCTTCAACGTCCTGTCGGGTTTGGGGACGCAGGCTTGCGCCTGCATTGCATCGCTGCAACAAGTGCCGCAATCGTTCGGGGATTACACTGGCTTGCTCACGCAGCCGCGCGTCATGCAGTTTGCACTGCGGTATGAATTCTGAAGACGCAGGTCAAGGTTGGGTGGCCGCTTTTTGCGGCCGCCCAGAGTGCCTGCAAGTTTTTCGTAATCGGATCCGGAGACTCCGAAGTCTCTTCGCCTAGATGCTGACTTCGGGTTAGTTGGGCTTGGAATCTCTCGCCTCCGCCATGCCCGTGTGCAAGAAGTCGAGCACTCCGTGGTCCTTCTCGTAATTCCAGGTTTGCAGGCCGGTTTGTGCACGGAAGATACGAGGACAGATGCCAAATTGCTTGCGGAAAGACCGGCTGAAATGAGCGGATTCGCTGAAGCCCCAGGAAAAAGCTATCTCGGTGATGGTTTTGTTGCGCAGGCGCGGGTTCGCCAAATCGTTCCTGCACTGCTCCAGACGCCGCGCGCGAATGCAATCTCCCAGGGTGTTCCCGGTGCTTGAGAAAATGCGGTGCAAATGGCGAACCGAGATTTCGGCCGCGGCCGCGATCTCGGCCGGTACCAGCCCCGGGTCCGCCAGGTGTTCATTGATGAAGCGCTGAATCCGCGACTGGAGTTCTGGATCGCGTCGCTTGCCGGATTCCGCGCCACCGATGCAAGTCGACAAAACCTGGAAATAAGCATCCAGAGCGGCGGCGGCTTCTTCCTCTTTCAACCGCTCCGCTTCTTCGTACAACGATTGCGATAGGCGGGAGAGGATAACGCCCACTCCTCCCGCCCCGCTGATCCGCTGCGCAATCGGAATGTCGCGCAGTCGCAGCCGGCTCTCCATCATCCAGAACGGCACGCGCAGGTAGAGACGGGCGCACTCCGTGCCGCAACTGGAGGACCATGGACGTCCGGAATCGATCAGCGTGGTGTCTCCGGGATTCAGCAATACGGTGCATCCATTCTGCACGTAGCGCCGGTTGCCGGCGAGCTGCGTGATCACGATGCAGCCGCGGTTATCGGAATTTGCCGTTTCCGAAGGCCACTTCCAGAAAGAGAGGGGGCTGGAAGAAAATCGTGTCATGCGCAGGCCTTCGACCTGCCGAATTTCAATCGCACCATAAAACGAGGTCTTCGGACGTTGAAAGCGGCAATCACCACAGATCTGTTGCGCATTCCATTGCCACGCATCAATACGGTCTGAAGCCGGCAGCATATTAGTCGAGAACAGCTGTGACATGGTCTCCCCCCCGGGCCTCACCGCGCCCGTCAGCGCAAGCGGCGCAAAGCAGACCGTAGTCTGACTGCGACGCCCCCACATTTTGCGTTGACGGCGGCTGGTGGAGCGAAACCTAGCACACATGAAATCAGGGTGCAAGATATATCTGGCTGTGGAATCGCCACCTGTCCGCCGCCACGGCGCTTATCGCCCCGCCCCCTCCAGATCCCTCGCCGCCGACTCGATCAGCGCCGCCTCCTCCTCCAGCGCCTTCGAGACTCGCACGATCTCCTGCTCCGCTTCGGCATACCTCTTCTGTTCAATTCCCTCGCGCACTCCCGGCACCGTTTTTACGCCATAGCCCGTGTAAACGCCCGGAGCGTACAGCAAATGCTTGTACCACGGACGCCGCGGCAATCCGTCCGCATTGGTCAACCGGCGCTCGCTCTCGATCAGCTCTCGATTCAGCTCGCCAAGCTTTGCTGCAACCGCATCCTCTCCCAAACTCGCCTGCTTCTGCGAAAGCACCCGCTGGTAGTGCTGAGCGCTGCGAGTGAGGGAGTCGACCGCGTTCTGCATCGGCGCAAAGTTCAAGTGCGGCGGAACTTCTTCCCGTGCCGGCGCGACCGTGGGACGCCTGGGATCGAACGTTGCCTTGAACATCCCTTCATCCAGCTCCTGGTTGCGCTCGCGAATCTCCTCCTGCTTGTCGGCGAGCAGCTTCTGCAGATTCTTCGTGTACCTCCCGACCGTGTCAGCGAAATCCACGAAGTCGAACGGCAGCACTTCCGCGTCCGCGAGTCGTATCACCGATGTTCCCACGGTTTGCGCCAGCGCTCGACCATAGACGAAATCCGTGTCGGAAAAATGCGTGAACCAGTAAAAGTCGTCGTATATGGAGTGGTAGATTCCCCCGTCGTCCTCGCCGCCGTATCCCAGGTCGAGGGTGGCAATGCCCACGTGGTCGAGAAACGCCGTGTAATCGGTTCCCGAGCCCAGCGCGTCGATGCGCAGATCGGTGCGCTGCCGCAATTCTTTCCGCAATTCGTTCCGCGACTCCTTGGGATCCTCCTCGGATTTGGCTTTCGCGATCTTGCTCAACTGAGCCCGCTGCCACACCGACATCTGGGTTTCCGGATCTTCGATGTCGCGCGCCACTCCATTGATGAACTGCTCCAGGCTGTGAGATCCGCCCATATTCAGAACGCCACGCCCGTTGCCATCGGTGTTGATGTACACGGCGGCATGTTGCCGCAACTCATCGGCATGTGTTTCCACCCATTCGGTCGAGCCCAGCAGCATGGGCTCTTCGCCGTCCCACGCGGTGTAGATGATGGTTCGCCGCGGCTTCCATCCCTGCTTCAGCAATAGACTCATCGCCCGCGCTTCTTCCAGCAGCGATATCTGTCCGGAGATGGGATCCTCGGCTCCATTCACCCACCCGTCATGATGGTTACCACGGATGATCCACTCGTCCGGCGCCACGCTGCCTGGAATCCTCGCGATCACGTCGTAGAGCGGCTTGATGTCCCAATTGAACGCAACTTTCAAATGTACCTGCGCCGGCCCCGGTCCGACGTGATAGGGAATTGGAAGCGAGCCGCGCCATTCCTCCGGCGCCATCGGCCCCGCCAGCGCCGCCAGCAAGGGCTGGGCGTCGCCATAGGAAATCGGCAGAACCGGAATTTTCGTAATGCTCTTGGCCTCGTTCAGCGGCAGGCGTTTGGCATCGGGAGTCGCGCCGATGCCGGGCGTCAGCGGATCCCCCGGGCTTGCCGAAGCAAAATCCATAACGCTGCCGCGCTGTACTCCTTCCGGAGGACGCATCGGCCCCGCTGGAAACACATTGTCGTGCGTGTAACCGTCGTCCTGGGGCTCCGAATAGATCAGGCAGCCAAGGGCCCCGTGCTCAGCCGCAACTTTCGGTTTCACGCCACGCCAGGAGTGCAGATACTTAGCAATCACGATCGCGCCTTTGACCGAAATGCCGAGCCGGTCCAGCTTTTCGTAGTCCTCGGGCAATCCGTAGTTCACAAACACCAGCGGCCCGGTGACGTCGCCGTCAATCGAGTAGGCGTTATAGGTGGGTAACTGCTCCGCCTTCTGATTCGAGGTGGGATCGACCGCGAGCGCGGGCTCTTCGAGCTTGGCGGTGAACTTCGTCGGCGCAAGCATCTCCAGCACGCGAACCTTGGGCGTCGGAAACAGCACGTAGAACCTTTCGATGTGCGCGTCCAATCCCCATTCCTTGAAGTGGGCAAGAATCCACTCGGCATTGTCCTTATCGTAGGGCGAGCCCACATGATGCGGCCGCGCGCTCAGCCGCCGCATGTATTCACGAAGGTTGGCGGGGTCGGGGATGGCTCGAAACTTCGTCTCCCACTCGCGTTCGCTCTGACTGGCGCGTGGCGAATATCCTACGAGCGGAGCCTGATTTGCGCCGACTGGGTCGGCGCCGAAAGACAAAGAAAGAAACACCAAGGTAAAGATCAGCACAATCGTGGCAAATGATCGCATACCGCTCCTTTTTGAGAAGGGTGCCATTATAGCTGGAAGCCCGATCCGGCCACAGTCCACGCGAAGATGCTAAATTAGAAGTTTCATGTCCGCCCCAACTTCTCTCTTCCAGCGCGCCGCCAAGGCTCAGCCCACCGAACGCACTCCCGTCTGGTTCATGCGCCAGGCTGGACGCTACATGCCTGAGTACCGTGCCGTCCGCAAGCAATATTCCCTGATCGAAATCTGCAAGCGGCCGGAGGTCGCCGCTCAGGTCACGATTGAAGCTGCCGAGATCCTCAGGGTCGATGCGGCCATCATCTTCGCCGACCTCCTTCTCCCGCTCGAAGTCATGGGGCTGCCCTTTCACTTCGCGGCCGGTGAGGGCCCGAAGATCGACAAACCGGTGCGCACGCCCGAAGACATTGCTCGCCTGCGTACCGATCGCGCTGCGGACCTCGGCTACGTTTCTGAAGCGGTGAAGCTGGTATGCAAGCACTTCGGCGACAGGCTGCCGGTCATCGGTTTTTGTGGCGCACCCTTCACGCTCGCCAGCTACATGATCGAAGGCGGAGGATCGCGCAACTATGTTTTCACCAAGAAGATGATGTACTCTGCGCCCGCCGCGTGGAACGAGCTGATGAAGAAGCTGGTTGCGGTTACCGCCGAATATGCCGCCGAGCAGGTGTGCGCCGGCGCCGACACCATCCAGATTTTCGATAGCTGGGTGGGCTGCCTGAGCGTCGAAGATTATCGCCGGTACGTTCTGCCGCATGTGAAAGACATGGTGAAACGCCTGCAAAGGACGGGTGCGCCCGTCATCTACTTCGGCACCGACAGCGCCACTCTCCTCCCCTCGATGCAGGAAACCGGTGCGGCGGTGATCGGCCTCGACTGGCGCATCCCGCTCGACACAGGGTGGCGAAGCCTCGGTTTCAAAGGTGCAGTGCAGGGCAATCTCGATCCCGTGCTGCTCTTTGCCGATTGGAAGGAACTCAAATCTCGGGCCGAGGACATTCTGCGCCAGGCCGGCGGGCGCCCCGGCCACATCTTCAATCTTGGCCACGGCATTCTTCCTGAAACTCCGGTAGAGAATGTGAAAGCGCTCTGCGATTTCATCCGCGAGTACTCGGCGGAGTTCAAGACAGCGGTTAAGAGCAAGAGTTGATGGTCGCCTTTTTGTTAATTGTCATTCTCAAAATGAATTGTCATCCTGAATATGAATTGTCATCCTGAGCGAAGCGAAGGACCTGCTGTTCGCCGCGCAATGCAGGAGTTGCAATGACGCCCTGCCCGCTGGGCCTCGCCGGCCGGTGCTATTGCGCCAATCGGGTCAGTTCTTTCGCAGTCACACCCGCGAAAACCGCTGTACTTCTACTGGCCCACGGCAGCCCCGAGCACCCCGATCAGGTTCCCGAGTTTCTAAGTTATGTCACCAGCGGACGGCCCCTGCCGCCACCAGTGGTCGAGGAGATCCGTCATCGCTATTCGCTGATCGGTTTTTCGCCGCTCCCCTGCTGGACTCTTTTGCAAGCCGATCAACTCGCGCAGTCGTTGCAAATGCCGGTCTTCGTCGGCATGCGTAACTGGAAGCCCTTCATCGCCGATGCGGTGAGAGCGATTGCGAGCAAGGGATACGAGCACGTCATCGCCATCTGTCTCGCGCCGCAGAATTCGCGCACCAGTGTAGGCCTCTACCTCAGCGCGGTTAGCGGCGATGGAAATCTTCCTTTCAAAATGGATTTTGTCGAGGAGTGGCACGATCAACCGCTGCTCGCCAAGGCCTTCGGCGAAAAACTGCGCGCGGGTTGGGAGAAGGCCAGCGCCGAAAGCGGAGCGAAGCTGCCGGTAATCTTCACCGCGCACAGCGTCCCCGAGCGCACCATCACCGAAGGCGATCCCTACGAGCGGCAAGCCAAGGAAACCGCCCAGCTGGTAGCGAAAGAAGCAGGCGTCGGAGCCGACGACTGGACTTTCGCCTTCCAGAGTCAAGGCATGTCGGGTGGCGCGTGGATCGGTCCAACGGTAGAGAACACGATCAGGGACTTAAAGGCAAAAGGCCATCGCGGTGTCTTCCTGCATCCCATAGGATTTCTATGCGATCACGTCGAGGTGCTCTACGATATCGACATAGCGTTCAAACAGTTCGCGGAAAAAGAAGGCATGCGCCTATGTCGCGCCGAGTCCTTGAACGGCTCCAAGACATTAACGGCAGCCCTGGCAGAAGTAGTAAGGAGTCGATTGAAAGCGCCGGGCTTCTAGCTAGAAGCTGGGAGCCAGTAGCTGATTCCATGAAACGCATTGCCATCATCGGCGGCGGAATCTCCGGCCTCTCAGCCGCGTACACGCTCGAAGAAAAGCGCCAGTCCGGTGAGCCCATCGAGTACGTTTTGTTCGAGTCGAGCCCGCGCCTGGGCGGAGTGCTCGTCACCGACCGTGTTGACGGTTGCCTGGTCGAAGCCGGACCCGATTCGTTTCTCACCGAGAAACCCTGGGCGGCCGACCTGTGCGGTAAGATCGGGTTGGGCGATCAACTGATTGGCTCGAACGATTCCGAGCGCAAGACCTACATCCTAGCCAGAGGCAAGCTGGTGGTGATGCCCGATGGGCTCATGTTCATGGTTCCCACCAAGATCATGCCTACCGTGTTCTCGTCGCTTTTTTCCTGGCGCACAAAAATGCGCATGGCGGCCGAATGGTTCCATCCGCCACGCAAGGCACTTGAAGACGAAACCGTTGCCGAGATGGTCGAGCGGCACTACGGTTCCGAGATGGTCGACTTGCTGGCCGATCCGCTGCTCTCCGGAGTTTACGGTGGCGAAGCAACGCAATTGAGCGTGCGCGCCGTGTTGGCTCGCTTCGCGGACATGGAAGCGAAATACGGCAGTCTAGGCCGCGCCATGCTCGCTGCCCGTAAGAAATTGGGCGCTTCGGGAAACCCTCTGTCCCGGCCGCTGTTTACTTCGCTCAAAGAAGGCATGCAGCAGATGGTCGATGCCCTCGTGGCGCGTCTGGATCCGAACGCGCTCAAGACGTCTTCGCCCGTGCAGTCGGTGATCGTGCAGGATGACGGTTGGACAGTTTCCGCCGGATACCAGAGTGACCACTTCGATGCCGTGGTCATCGCGGCCCCAACCCATGCCGCTTCAGCCGTGCTGCAAGATGCGAACGAGGATCTGGCGCGGGAACTGGGCGAAATCAAATACAGTTCTTCGGTGACGGTCACGCTCGGTTACGACGAAAAAGTGCGGCGCTCGCTTCCGCCGGGCTTCGGATTTCTGGTGCCGCGCAGTGCGGGCCATCGTACGCTTGCGGCCACCTTCGTGCACAACAAGTTTCCTCATCGTGCGCCGGAAAATCGCGCCATCGTTCGCTGCTTTCTCGGCGGCGCGCGCGACGAACAAATTCTCGAATCGAGCGAAGAGGAAATTCTCGCCATCGTTCGCCGCGAACTGCGGCAGATTATTGCCCTCGATGCCGAACCTCTGTTTGCACGCGCCTACAAATGGAAGGCTGCGATGGCGCAGTATGCGGTCAGGCACCTCGAACGCTTGCAGCGCATCGAAGCGCTCCGCCAGAAACATCCCGGCCTGGCGCTAGCCGGCAACGGTTATAGCGGCATTGGCGTTCCCGACTGCGTCCGCTCTGGCACGGAAGCGGCCACCAAAATCCTCGCCGAAATGGGAAGGTGGTCGGCCGCGTGAAAATGTACTTCGCAAGTTTGTGACATCAATCCATTACTGTCATCCTGACCCTGAGCGGAGCCGAAGGGGACGGACCTCTGTAGTTGGTCGCGTTCGCAGCCCGCTCGATCCACTCTGATATTCTGAATTTCTCGCATGAGCACTGCGTCCGCAAGCCGATGGAAGATCATTGTTGCTTTCGGGCTGGTCTATGTTTTCTGGGGCTCGACGTATCTCGGCATCGGGATTGCGGTGGAGCAGATTCCTCCGGCCGTAATGTGTGCCACGCGCTTTTCGACCGCGGGCCTGATCATGCTCGCTTACTGCGCGCTGACCGGACGCCGCATTCGTTTTTCGGCGCGCCAGCTTGGCCATCTGGCCGCAGTCGGCATTCTGCTATTGATGGGCGGCAACCTCACGCTTTCGTATGCCGAGCGGATCGTTCCCACCGGCCTTGCCGCGCTGCTCGTTGCGGTTACCCCGCTCTGGTTCCTGGTGCTCGACAGCCTGTTGCTGGGCGACCATCACATCTCGCGGCGCGGCAAGATCGGGCTGGCCATCGGGATCGCCGGCGTGGTCGTGCTCATCTGGCCTGACCTTCAGCACTCCAATTCTCTTAGCCGTCGCGAGCTCTGGTGGTCGCTGGCGTTGCCACTGGGATCATTCAGTTGGGCGCTTGGTTCGGTGCTCTCGAAAAAGTGGCAGACCGCGGCGACCGATCCGTTCGGCGCCATCGCGTGGCAGATGGTCTTCGCTGGGATGGCGAATTTACTTTTCGCGCTGCTCATCGAAAGACCTACCCATGTCGCGTGGACCTTCCGTGGAGTGGCCGCGATTCTGTATCTGGTGGTGTGCGGCTCCTGGATCGGCTATACGGCCTACATCTGGTTGCTGCAGCATGTTCCGACCTCGAAAGTTTCTACCTACGCCTACGTCAACCCCGTGGTCGCGGTGTTTCTGGGATGGCTGGTTCTGCACGAGCGCATCGACCGCTACATCGCCATGGGCAGCGCGATCATCGTGGCTTCGGTGGTGCTGGTGACGAGCGCGAAGGTTTCGCACCGGAATGCGGTGGAAGAGCTGCCGGCGGTTGAGACGACGGGGGATTGAAGTGTCGGCGGTCGGGTCTAGGGCTGCTATTCTTCCGCTTCTTCATCACTTACTACGTCGACCAGGCGGCCTCGGATTGAGAACACCAGCTTCTGTTCGCCGCCGTGCTGAAAGGTGACTCGCATGGGGCTGCGCTCCCAGACGGGAGGCGGACACTCCGAGTCAGGATCGTCGCCGCCGGCGGGTTCGCCCGCATCTTTTTTCAGGATTGCCTTGCGCCGTCCTACCTGAGCGACAACCGCATACAATTTCTTGCCGTCGTCGGAGACGCCGCAGTAGGCGATGTAATCACGATACCAACTGGCGGTTGAATAGAAGGGATCGAACTCGGGCAGGTTAAGTTGGGAGACGCGTCCCGTGAGGCGGTCGACGAGCAGCCAGCCTCCACGTTGCCACTGCCAATGAGTGGCGCTTGTGCCTTCAGTGGGTAGCGCATCGTTTACGCGAAAGGCGCGCCGGACTACGAACAAGCGGTCGGTCAATTCATGTTGAGTTCCGGTCGTATATTCCCGGAGTCGCGCATCGACAAACAACGGGCGCACTTTCAGGTCAAGCAGCTTTTGTCCGGTGGCGTTAGGCCACTTGGCGGAAATCCATTTTCCAAACGAGATGATGTGCAACTTCGGGGCGGCGGCGCACTCGCCCGACGCCAAGCACAACACAACGGAGATCAAAAAGAGCTTCCTCAGCATGATGAAAGACTGACACCGGCGCGGAAATCGCCGCAATGACGGTTGAACAATGAAAATGTTCGGTTTCATGGTTCTTCATGCGGTGGCGTAGTTTGCGGAGGTGTGGGACACTGAAAACATGAGCGTTCCGCCACGCGAGCGCCGGACAACTTTTTCCCGGCCAACGAGTTCTTATCCGGGTATGGGTGATCTGCTGGCGGGCCGCCGGAAGCAGTCGATTCTGGTGGTCGAGGACAATGAGGTGAACGCGGCCCTGCTGAAGGAGTTGCTGGCGAGCCGCGGCTATCCGGCCGTTGCCGTACACAACGCGGCGGCCGCGGAGGTGGAAATTCGCCGCGAAGCTCCGGACCTGATCCTGCTCGACGTCATCATGCCCGGCAAGACCGGCTACGAATTGTGCCGCGAACTCAAGAACGATCCCAGGACACGCCTGATTCCGATCGTGATGATCACGGGTTTGAGCGCTCACGAAGACCGCGTGAAGGGCATCAACTCCGGCGCCGACGATTTCCTGACCAAGCCGATTTCTTCCGAGGAATTGTTCGCGCGCGTGCATTCGTTGCTGAAGTTGAAGGCAATCACCGACGAACTGGAAACGGCCGACTCGGTGCTGTGCCTGCTGGGGAAGAGCGTGGAGGCGCGCGATCCCTACACCGAGGGCCACTGTGACCGTTTGGCGCGCGATGCCGCGGATCTGGGGCGCTTTCTCGGGCTGGAGGCAGAAAGCATTGTGGCTCTGGAGCGTGGCGGCTACCTGCACGACCTCGGAAAGATCAGGGTGCCGGATAACATCCTGGCAAAGGGGAGCGATCTGACGTCGGAGGAGTGGGAGATCATGAAGCAGCATCCCATCACGGGCGAGGAAATTTGCCGTCCGTTGAAGTCGTTGCGGCTGGTGCTTCCGATCATTCGGCATCATCACGAGCACTCCGATGGCAGCGGCTATCCCGATGGGCTGCGGGCGGGTGAGATCTCGCTGCTGCCGCGCATTCTGCAGGTGGTGGATATTTATGATGCACTGCGCACGAAGCGTCCGTATAAGCAGGCACTCAGCCACGACGAGGCCGCGGTCACCATGCGCGCCGAGGCGCGCAGCGGGCTTTGGGACGAGGAGTTGGTCGCGGAGTTCTTCAGCATGCTCGACAAGCAGCGGCAGGTGGCGTGAAAATCGGATGATCGGGCCATCGGGTCATCTGAATTCAAATGCCGAAGCTTTTGCCTTCAATCACCCGATGACCCGATGACCAGACCACCCGATCGCCCTTTGACCTACAGTTTCGTCATTCCCGCCTATAACGAAAGCGTCCGTATCCGGCCGACGCTCGATGCGCTGCTCCGCCATGCGCGGGAACAAAACTGGAACGCGGAAATTCTGGTGGTCAATGACGGCTCCGGCGACGATACCGCGGAAATTGTGCGGGAATATGCCAAGTCGCATCCGCGGATTCTCCTGGTGGAGAACCCCGGGAACCGCGGCAAAGGTTACAGCGTGCGCAACGGGATGCTGCATGCGCACGGCGATATCTGCCTGTTTACCGACGCCGATCTTTCTTCGCCGATCACCGAGGCGCAGAAATTATTCGACGCGATTGCTCAGGGCGCCGACATCGCGATCGGGTCGCGCTGGTTGCGGGCGGAATTGCAGACCGAACGGCAGCCGTTGTACCGGCAGGCATTTGGACGAATTTTCAATCTCGTGCTGCGAGTGATTCTGGGTTTACGCTTCGCGGATACCCAGTGCGGATTCAAGGCCTTTCGCCGAGACGCGGCGCAACGCATTTTTCCTTTGCAGAAAATCGAGCGCTGGGCCTTCGATCCGGAGATCCTCTTTCTGGCGCGACGCGCCGGCCTGCGGGTGCAAGAGGTTCCTGTGCTATGGGCGCACAGCGAAGGGACGCGGCTGCATCCTTTGCGGGACGGAATGCGAATGTTCGTGGAAGTTTTGCGGATCCGGTGGAATGCGATGGCGGGGGAGTACGCGGGAGTCGCGGTGCCGGCCCCGGGGAAGTCGTAGAACAAAGCCGCCTAAGGTCCTGACTACAGGGGTCACTGGGGACACCGAGGACGACTCTTCCTTAACCTGCCAGCAAATTCGTCCCTACGACGCAGTGCGATCATTGGCGCTTGCCGCCAAGCGCACGAATTCTGCGATCTGGGCGCCCATGGCCATGGTGGAGACGGTTCGCTCGCCGGGGCGTGCCAGATCGCGGGTGCGAAAGCCTCCGTTCAACGTTGAGATGACGCCCGCCTCGACGCACTCCGCCTCCTGGCGCAGATGAAAGGTGTGGCGCAGCATCATGGCTACCGAGAGGATGGCGCCCAACGGATTGGCGACGCCCTGACCGGCGATGTCGGGTGCCGAGCCATGAACCGGTTCGTACAGGCCGACCGGACCTCCGATGCTGGCCGACGCCAGAAGTCCGAGCGATCCGACCACCCCGCCAACCTCATCCGACAGGATGTCGCCGAACATGTTTTCCGTAAGGATGACGTCGAACTCGGCGGGTCTAAGGACCAGCGACATCGCGGCAGAGTCCACGTACGTGTGGGAGAGTTGGACGTCGGGGAAGTCGAGGGCCGTGCGAGTGACGACTTCGCGCCACAGACGCGAGCACTCCAGAACATTCGCCTTGTCGACCGAAAGCACTCGCCGCCGCCGGGTGCGAGCAAGTTGAAAGGCAACGCGGGCGATGCGCTCGATCTCCGACTCACAGTAGCGCATGGTGTTCAGCGCCTGGCGTGCCCTGGGTTCGCCTTCGACGGAGCGAGGCTGCCCGAAATACAATCCGCCGAGCAGTTCGCGCACGATGAGAATGTCGGTTCCCTTGACGATCTGCTCGCGCAAAGGCGAACAGGCGGCCAGCGCCGGATAAAAGACCGCGGGACGGAGGTTGGCGAAAGCTCCAAGCTCCTGGCGGAGGCGCAACAGTCCCGCTTCCGGGCGAAGATCGCGAGGATTGTTATCAAAGGCGGGATTGCCGACGGCTCCGAGCAGTACGGCGTGTGATGCGAGGCAGGCTTGAACGGTCGAGTCGGGCAAGGGATTGCCGAATTTGGCCACGGCAACGCCCCCGATTTCTTTTTCATCGAGTTCAAGATCATGGCCGAAACCGGTGAGCACTTCTTCTAGAACACAAATCCCTTGGGATGTAACTTCAGGACCGATCCCGTCACCGGGGAGGGAAGTGACACGGAGTTGCATGGAATCCTCTAGTTGTTTCCGAACGGATAAGGATAAACGAGGACCGCTCGCTGCGACAGCGCGGTATTCGTGCAGTGAAAAAATTCTGCAATCGCCAGTTTCTGTAGAGACGGGGCTTGCCCCGTCTCACTATGCGGCGGCACGAGACGGGGCCCACCCCATCTCTAAAGCTGTAGGTTTACACACCCCAGAGATAATCTTCTTGCTCGCTGTGATGATCGGCGTGGGTGGCCGGCGCCCCGCCGAACCAGTTGGCAGGCGCGGGACCTCCGGGCCGGGCCTGTGCCTGGCCTGCACTGCTGGATATTTGAGCCGGATGCGAGTCATTCGCTCCTGCGCCGGCGGAGACGGCCCGCGGGAAAGGCAAAGTTACCGCGGCCGGTGGAAACTTCTTGCTCTGGCCACTGACATCGTTGGGACTCACCGCGCCTCGGCTGACGTCCTGAATCAGTTCGAGCAAGTGGCTGTCCTGAACCTTCTTTATTCGGTCGGCCAGAACTACGAACCTGCGATAGACCTCATCGAGTTCGCGGCGTTCAAACTGGTGTCCCAGCTGTTCGCAGCGCAGAGCGAGCGCGTGGCGGCCGGAGTGCTTGCCCAGTACCAGTCGCGAATCGGGTACCCCCACCGATTGCGGCGTCATGATCTCGTAGGTCAACGGATTCTTGAGCATGCCATCCTGGTGAATTCCGGCCTCGTGCGCGAACGCATTGCGGCCAGTGATGGCTTTGTTGGGCTGCACGGGAACCCGCGTGATCTCCGCCAACATCTGGCTGGAGGCAAAGAGTTGCTCGCTGGCCACTGCGCTTTCGTAAGGATAGCGGTCGGGCCGCACCCGCATGGCCATGACGATTTCTTCCAGAGACGCATTGCCGGCACGCTCACCAATGCCGTTGATAGTGCACTCCACCTGGCGCGCGCCCGCCTGCACTCCGGCGAGCGAGTTCGCGACCGCCAGACCGAGGTCGTTGTGGCAGTGCGTGGAGATCGTTACTTTGTCGATGCCGGCAACTTTTTCACGCAGCGTGCGGATGAGTTGGCCGTATTCCTCGGGCATCGTGTAGCCGACGGTATCGGGAATATTGACGGTGGTGGCGCCGGCGGCAATTGCGGCTTCGACCACCTGGCACAGAAATGCCACGTCGGTACGGGTGGCATCTTCGGGCGAGAATTCAACGTCGGCGCATAAAGACTTGGCGTGCCTAACCGCGTCCCGCGCCTGTTCCACGCACTGCTCGCGAGTGATGCGCAGCTTGTACTTCAGATGAATGTCGGAGGTTGCCAGAAAGACGTGAATGCGCGGGCGCGCGGCTCCCTGCAGCGCCTGCCAGGCGCGGTCCACGTCGCCGGTACAAGCGCGAGCCAGGCCAGCGATGATGGGACGCCGCACCGAGGCGGCGAT
>Ga0187817_10000167_pt1 | contig 24404 bp, 23 predicted proteins | sample NC_wetland_sal_i_17_FD_132431 | JGI IMG/M metagenome (GOLD analysis project Ga0187817, IMG submission 132431) | Wetland sediment microbial communities from Neuse River Estuary, North Carolina, USA - SO4_2 | ecosystem: Environmental > Aquatic > Freshwater > Wetlands > Sediment | place: USA... | reverse complement strand
TACCCGTGCTGAACGTGGACAGGACTTTATCGCCCAGCGCTCTATCGAGATCGCAACAGCAGCATTCAATGCCGCGAAATTATCTGCTGATGTCGGCATTGTGGCAGTCGGCATAGGGGCAGCGGGACAAATTGATCGTAAAGCGGGGGTTGTTGTAGATGCCCCAAACCTGGGCGTTAAGGATATGCCTTTAGGTGCAATCCTCAACAAGCAGTTTGGCAAGCCGATTGCAGTTGGCAATGATGTTGAGGTAGCTGCCCTGGGCGAATATCTCTATGGCTCCGGACAAGGCTTGAGTAACTTTGTCTGCATGTTCGTTGGCACGGGGATTGGGTCCGGCATTGTGCAGAATGGGCGTCTCTATTCGGGACTAACGGGTACCGCAGGTGAGGCTGGTCATATGATCATCCAGGCAGGTGGACGCATTTGTGGTTGCGGAAACCGTGGCTGCCTGGAAGCATATGCCTCACGCACTGCTATTACGAAAGCGATCATGGCCGAGATTCATCATGGGCATTCGACACTACTGGCGGAGGATGCGGAGTACCAACTCAAAGAAGGCGAGGTCGTCATTCGTTCAGGCCTGCTTGCTCACGCCATTGAGCAGCGTGATGAACTGGTGATCGAGATAGTGACTGAGGCAGCGGACTACCTGGGTTATGGCCTGGGGTCAATCATGAACTTCTATAACCCAGAGCGAATTGTGCTGGGTGGGGGTGTTATCGAGGCTATTGATCTGCTTTTTGAGCGTGCTGTCCATCGTGCACGTACCACTGCCCTGGCTGCACCTGCGAAAAAGACCGAAATCGTACGTGCCAAGTTGGGAGACTTCTCAGGTGTCGTCGGTGCAGCGTGTCTGGGTGCAGAGGCGGCAGGATATCGTTTTCCTATTCAGTAACCACAAGACCAAAGAAGCTGGTGGGTATGGACGAAGCAACAACCCGCATTGATGTACGCGCTGTAGGCGTCGACGACGCTCCGGCTCTACACCAACTCGACTACAGTTTCGAGACAGATCGTATCTATACCCTGCGCGTGCATGGTCCACTGGCGCAAGGTGATGTTGGGACGAACAGAGTCGGAATACCTGCTCTGGCCTTTGAGCTACTCGAAACACCGGCCGATCCACCGCTTTACAAGCATCATCGTGCATTCGAACGTACATTAGAGGACGTTGAGGTGAGGCTGCATAACGTCGATGGTGGCTATGTCGCTATGGCCGACGGACAAGTGGCGGGGGCAGTTTTGCTGAATGTAGAGGAGTGGCGTTCGGTAGCGCGTATTGAGGATATCATCGTCGGTCGCCAGTTCCGACGCTATGGTATCGGCTCATTGTTGCTTAGTTGCGCCTGCGATTGGGCACGCAATCATGGTTGTTGGGCTATCCTGCTAGAGACACAGAACGTCAATTATCCGGCGATCCAGTTCTACCTACGCAACGGCTTGGAGATATGGAGTATTAACTGGCACTTCTACCCGCCGGGCCCGGTTGAGCATGAGGTTGCTATTTTTATGGGAAAGCGGTTATCGGGTTGGTAATTATCTCTCGCGCGAGGAGCCGATGCCCATTTCTTCTCGGTACTTCGTCACTGTGCGTCGAGCCATGGGGATGCCGCGAGCGTTGAGCAGTCTCGCGAGTTCTTCATCACTCAAGCGATGTTTTGGCTTTTCGGCCATAATCAATTCGCGCAGGATATCCTTGACGCCCAGGGAACCATCGAAGAAGTCTGACAGCGAGAGAAGACGCCCGTTGGGGAGCAGCGCATATTTATTAGCCGTTGCGCGACTAACTGTGCCTTCATCCAGGTTCAGGCGAGTGGAAACCTCTGCGCGAGTGAGGGGACGCAGATAGCGCACTCCCTTCTCTAAAAACTCACGCTGGTAATCCACTACCAGCTCGGCAACACGCTTAAGGGTGCGCCAGCGACGTTGTATACAGTCAACAAAGAACCTTGCCTGCTCACCGCGATGATGCATGTACTGTTGCAGCTCATCGCTGATAGGGCCTTGATCTAGACCTAGAGGTTGAGTGCCATAGCCTCCACCAATGCGGAAACGATAGCGTTTCTCCTCGATCAACTCTACCTCAAAGCCCGTCTCTCCCCTACGGATAATCACATCGGGGCGCACATACGCTGCATCGCTACCTTCACGAGTGTAACTGGCATCAGCTCTGTAGGCGTGAGCCGGAAAAGGATGGAGTGTGTTGCGGATGTACTGGCTGGCCTGACGTACCTCCCGTTCTGAAACTTTCAGTTGACGGGCAATCTCATGAAGCTGATTGTGTCCCAATTGGTTCAGGTAGTGATCAATCAGCGTAAATGCCAGCGGGTGAGGCATCTCCTGCTCACTGAGAGCTGCTAACTGGATCAGTAGGCATTCACGCAGGTTGCGTGCGCCGATGCCGAGGGGTTCCAATGTTTGTAACTGGCTTAACACATATTCGACGCGCTCTGACGGGACTTGCAGTTGTTCAGCAATCTCGCTGACGCTCACCTCCAGGTAGCCACGTTCATTGAGATTTCCTACCAGTTGCTCAGCAATCAGCGCATCATCCGGAGTGACTAGAGCCTCTAGTTGCTGCAGCAGCACCTCTGCTAGTGTTTCCCCGGTGGGAATGCTTGCCAGAGGGTCAAATTCATCGTCGTCGTCAGCATCAGCAGTGCTATAGTCGTAGACTTCACGCATCTCGCGGATCTCGAAAAAGTGCTGCTGATCATCCTCAGCTGAACTTTCATAGTTGAGAAAAGGTTCATTGATCGTCAAAGCTGGTTGGGCAAAGTGTCCGCAGACTGTGCAGGTCTGCCCATTCAGCGGGGCGCCACAAAGGAGACAGATACGGGACTCGACCACTTCAAGTGCAGGATTCTCTATTTGTTCCTGGTTGATTGCACGTTCCAATTCATCCGCTGAAAGGTGCAGAATAGTACTCGATGTGATGAGTTTTGCACTGACCCGTAAGACGTGATCGGGTCTTGGTATTGGTTCCAGGCGCATATATCCTCCCTATCTTCATACCTTACCATACATTATCTCACACCCATCCTCGACGGCGCAGGGCAAGATGGGCAGCCTCTTGCTCTGCGGCCTGTTTATTGCGGCCTTGCCCCCTGCCAACCACCTGTTCACCCAACATCACCTCTACTGTAAACTCGCGATCGTGGGATGGTCCTTCCTGGCTGACAAGACGATAGGAAGGTGTAATGCCATCGTGTGCCTGTGCGAGTTCCTGAAAGAGAGACTTGTTATCCTTAAACAAGCGCTTTTTGACAACGTCATGCGCTATAGGTTCCAGTCGAGGTACCAGAAAGCGTTTTACTACCTCCATACCCTGATCAAGGTAGATTGCACCCAGCAGTGCTTCAAAGGCGGAAGCCAGTATGCGCTGACTGCCGCCGCTACTCTGCTCCCCTTTACCCAGGAGAAGGAAACTGCCCAACTGAATGTCACGTGCAAACGTTGCCAGCGTCCCCATCTTGACTAATGCAGCCCGCACATCGCTCAATTCTCCTTCGCTTAATTCGGGAAAGGTGCGATAGAGGAAATCTGCACTGATAAAGGCGAGCACGGAGTCACCCAGGAATTCAATTCGCTCGTTGGAACTCAGCCCAGCACCTGTGGTCTCGTAAATGTAGGAGCGGTGCGTAAGGGCCAGGAGTAAGAATGCCTGGTTCTGGAAATGGACACCCAGTGCCTCCTCCAGCAGTTCATACATTAGTATACCTCCAGCAACACATGTGCCTCAACCTGTTTTCGTTCGGTGACCTTGCCGATACGCCAGAAAACGACTTCAGGCGCCAGTGCGGCTAGCGTTGGCCACACGGTAGGGTCGATGGCCGCGAAAAGCCCACCAGAAGTCTGTGGGTCCCACAGTATTTCGCGATCAATGGCGTCCAGGCGCTCATCGATGCGAATATGCGGGGCCACGTACGTTTCGTTGCGCCGTGCTCCTCCAGTGATATGGCCTCGTTCCGCATAGTGGCGCACGCCGGGGAGCAGTGGAAGCGCATCGTACTCAATACGCATGCCTGCCAGACTCTGCGCAGCCATCTCCCAGGCATGTCCGAGTAGACCAAAGCCAGTGATGTCCGTCACGGCGTGTACGGCTACACCGGCATGTGCAAGTGCCTGGCTGGCGCTGCGATTTAACTGCATCATAGACTGAATGGCAACTTCCAGATCGCTTGCCTGCACCTGGTCGAATTTATGCGCTGTCGTAATCAGCCCCGTGCCAAGTGGTTTGCTGAGCACGAGCAGATCACCCGGCTGTGCACCACCCTTCGTCAGAATATGCTCCGGATGCACTATCCCTGTGACGGCAAGTCCGTATTTAGGTTCTTTATCGGTAACGGTATGGCCGCCAGCGATGACTGCTCCGGCCTGCGCGACGATATCTGCGCCGCCACGCAAGATTTCGCTGAGGAGAGCTAACTCCAGGTTATCGGGCCATGCTACCAGGTTGATGGCCATCAAGACCTGGCCACCCATGGCGTATACGTCGCTCAGGGCGTTGGCGGCGGCGATTGCTCCGAAGACATATGGGTCGTCGACGACAGGCGGAAAGAAATCCGCTGTGCTGATGACCGCCTGCTGGTCGTTCACGCGATAGACCGCGGCATCATCTGCGGCATGCAGGCCGACGAGCAATCCGGCAGGGGCAGCTTGTAATGTGAGTGGACGCAGGACCTGCGCCAGGGCTTCAGGGCCCATTTTTGATGCTCAGCCAGCGCAACTTGCGAGCGATGTCAGGCGGATTCGTCGGCCTGTGGTCATGTAAAGTATCTCAACTCTGTTCAAACAATAGACAGCATATAAGGGTAAGGTTATTGTAGCGTGTTTGCCCTTGACTCGTCAATGTGCTAAACTCTAAATATGAGGGTGTGAGCAAGACAGGCAATCGCGGGCGGCAACGTCCGAGGAAAGTCCGAACTCCGCTGAGCAGGATGCTGGCTAACGGCCAGTGAGGGTGACCTTAAGGAAAGTGCCACAGAAACATACCGCCCGGCACCTCTTGGTAGAGCCGGGTAAGGGCGAAATGGTGAGGTAAGAGCTTACCAGCGGTCGGGTGACCGGCCGGCTGGGTAAACCCCATCTGGAGCAAGACCAAATAGGAGGGGTAGTACGTCTGCCAAGGCAGCGTACTTGCAGGCTGCTCGTCTGTAAACCTCCGGGTTGGTTGCTTGAGGCAGTGGGTAACTGCTGTCCTAGAGAGATGATTGCCACCTGCGCGGCCACAAGACCGGGCAGGCACAGAATTCGGCTTATGGCTTGCTCACATCTTCCACCACCCACCACTCGGTATTTACAATATAAAAAAAAGCGGGAGGCACAATGCCCCCCGCTTCTCCGTTTTATCTATCTATTAGCGGCTTATGCGATCATGTTCGATCAACCAGCGGATAAAAGCGAGACGACGTGTTACTTCGACCAATTCGCGATACTCGACCTGTTCGTGAACATGGGTTTTCATGTAGACGATACGAGCAGCTTCGGTTTCGGAAAAACCCTGCGAGAGCAGATACTCAAAGTCAGCATTATCGGTTGCATAAAGGTGTTCTGGCATACGATGACACTCCCTCGGTGGTAGCGGGACGAACTACAAACTGGGCTATTCCAGCCATCCAACGGCTTACACTTATATATACGTGTATACGTTCTAAACCTCACACTAGTTACAACTTCTTTTTGGGAGGAAATATTCCGGTATTCAAGACCTATTGATGTTAGTCCCCACGCGCAGTATCCTGAGCGTACGTTCAGTAGCATCACTCATCAGCTCGGAGGCGTGCTCCATCGCGTATTTCAGCGTCATGGGACCCGACGGTAGCACCGCCACAGCATCGACGCCAAGCGCATAGATGGTCCGATAGTTGTCGCCCAGGCCGCCTGCGAGTACCAGTACAGGCGAGCCATAGCGTTTTGCAACGGCTGCCACGGCCCCGACGCTCTTCCCGTAGGCTGTCTGCATATCGAGTTGTCCCTCCGCCGTAATCACCAGATTCGCCGTGCGCACTCGTTCTTCGAAACGGACTGCCTCCAGCACAATCTGTGCTCCAGGTCGCAGTGTAGCATGCAGAAAGGCCATCAATCCTGCACCCAGTCCGCCAGCAGCACCAGCGCCAGGGACATCACGCACAGATTGCCCCAGGTCTCGTTCGATGATCATGGCATAGTGAGCGAGTGCCACATCGAGTTGGGCCACCACCGCAGGGGTTGCGCCTTTTTGCGGACCGTAGACTGCCGATGCTCCCATTGGGCCACACAGAGGGTTGGAGACATCGCTCGCAACCTCTATTACACATTGTCGTAGACGAGGATCCAGTGTTGCCGTCGAGATATGCGCGAGTGTCGCCAGTGCTGCTCCCCCTGGGGCGATCTCCTTTCCATCGTCTGTCAGGAGCGAGGCTCCCAGCGCCTGCGCCATGCCCGCACCGCCATCATTGGTAGCGCTGCCTCCAATGCCGATGATAAAGTGACGGCATCCGCGATCCAGGGCCGCCAGGATCAGCTCTCCCACTCCGTAGGTCGTGGTGATGCGCGGGTCGCGTCGTTTGGGAGGCACAAGCGGTAGGCCAGCGGCGGCGGCCATTTCAATTGCTGCTGTGTGACCGTTGCCGAGCAGTCCGAAGAAGGCTATTACTGGTTCACCCAATGGCCCTGTCACGGTCTGCTGCATAAACTCGCCACCTGTGGCGTCTACCAGCGCCTGCACCGTTCCCTCGCCACCATCTGCAACGGGCACGATGTCGAGGTCTGCCACTGGGTAAACGGCTCGTACGCCGTGCGCAATGGCCTGTCCAGCTTCAGCCGCCGTCAGGCTTCCTTTCAGCGATTGAGGAGCGATGACGATACGCATAAGGTAACCTCCCTTGTCTATCATTTGCGTGCCGAGTCTCCTTGCATTATACTCTAGAAGCAGACACGCTCGTTAGACGTATGAACTGTGTAGGGACCGATTCATACGCCCTTACATATTTTCTATAGAACCTGGAGACCTCAAATGTTGAATGGTTTAGATTTCTCATGGCATTGGAGTCCTGGAGCACTCATCGTCATCATACTATTGTGCCTGTTTTATGGTCTGGGTATAAGGCGAGCACGTAAGAACAATGCCCAGGATAAACCTTTGAAAAATCGCAAGGTGGTTGCCTTTGTTGTTGCGGTTGTAGCTATGGCATGTGTGCTGCTCACACCTATAGATACTATCGCCAGGACACAATCGTTTTTCGCTCATATGGTGCAGGTTGTGGTTCTGACAACGTTGTGTGCGCCACTGCTATTGTTTGCATTCCCGGATTGGTTTTTGCAGCCACTACTGCTACAACCCATCGTACGACGTAATGCCTCGGCGCTCACCAACCCTATCGTCGCCTCGCTCATCTTCAATGCGACCTTTTTTCTCTGGCATGTGCCAGGAGTGTTTTATTTCGCGATTGTCCATGGGACGCTCTATCATGTTGAATTGTTGAGTCTGTTGTTTGCTGCTTTGCTCAACTGGTGGCCGTTGATTGGGCCGGTGCGTGAGCTGCGCCGCATGAGTTATCCTTTGCAAATGCTCTATGCTTTCCTGGATGGGCAGCCCGTTGATATTTACGCTTTCTTGCTGGTGTTTTCCGGTACGGTGATCTATACGCATTATACTGTACCACCACAGTTGGGTATCTCTGCATTTGGCGATCAGGCGGCCGGTGGGGCTTTCTTGTTGATACCTGGTCTGGTTGATCTTGTGGTGATGTCCCCATTGTTCATCCGTTGGCTCGCGCAGATGGAGGAGCAGGCGAAGAAGAATGACCCTCGATTGCAGGAGCTAGCAGAGGCAGAGGCTGCAAGGTTGCGAGAAGAGGAAGAGGAGGAAGAAGAAGCACAATCCGAAGTGACGGAGGCAAATGGCTAATTTGCCCCCCACTCCCTGATACCCGCCTCCGGGGCAAGCTATGCCCCCGTCGACGCCTGCCCCGGAGGCGGGTTAATCGGCAGAATCAGTGGCGGCCGAGGCGGCTGGTTGAAGTCGAAATCCGCCAACAGGTTACCCAATATCGAAGAATCCTCCCGCACATCAGGCCGTGGATCAGGGCGACCATCCGTCCTGGGATCGATGCGCTGGCTATTCAGAAAGTCATCTTCAATAAACTTGAGATATGCATCAAAGCTGAGCGTCTGATGATCAATATAGCCTTGTTTGGCATAGGGACTGATGACCAGGCTGGGCACCCGCAGGCCATAGCCGTTCTCATCAACCACTGGTGGCACAACATGATCGTAGAATCCACCCCAGTCGTCCCAGGCGAGGAAGATGGCCGTGCTGTCCCAATCCGGTCCCTGCATGATGGCATTGATGAGGCCTGTGACGTAGGTCTGGCCAACGCTGACGAGGGCAGGTGGATGTTCGCTCTCGTTCCCATTTGGCGTCACCCACGAAACGGCGGGCAGTGTGCCATTCTTGGCGGCCGTGTAGAAATTGTTCACCGATTGGATGTTGGAGAGTTGTCCATCTTGTTGGACAGTGTCGAAATTCGGCAAGGGGTTCCAAATCCCCGGCGTCTTCGCCCCTTGCCTCACCGAAGCGCACGATGCCGCGTCATCTTCGCAGTCCGGTTGTGTTCCTGGTGCAACATAATAGGCCCAACTCACGTTGGCCTTATGTAGCAAGTAGGTGAGGTCTGTCCAGGCATAATCGGCGTTGTAGTTATCGGCCCTTTGTAGGGTCACAGGCCCCTGGATGTTGTTCACACAACTCGCCGGGTCTCCTTTTACGCTGCACCTCGCCGACCACGCTGACACCAGGAAGAGATGGGAAGGAAGACTCCAGGACGCATCCGGCTCAAACATATGGTCTTGCAGGACAAAGTTTTTGGCGTAGGCCCAGTAGTTGGGGATTTCGTGAAAGTCATGGTATCCCATCACATCCGTTTGCCCATTCCCACTGCATGCCGGATCCTCTGGGTTGACACAACTGCCCTTTCCATTTTCGGCTTGCGCGATGAAACCATCCATCTTCCCATGATCGATATCAGCTCTGGCGTTTGGCGCTCCATGTGGTCCCCCATGATTCAGGTCTTGTGCATCATGATAGGGTCTCACGCACTGGCTCGTCAGTGGATCGTTGACACATACTGTGGGAACGCCGTTTTGCATGGGAATGCCATCTGCACCTGGAAACGTACCGAAGTAACTGTCGAACGACCGATTCTCTTGCATAATCACGACGATATGCTTGATCTTGTGGATATCGCTGTTCTGAAGTTGGGAACCAGGACTGCTACTCCCGCTGGGATTGGCGTTACTGTTAGGAGTGGTCGTAGTGCAAGCCACAAGCGTCGTTGTCGCTAGAAGAAAGGCCAGGGCAATGGTGAATACATTCTTGGAAGGTTTACCGTGATTATTCATGGTTATTTTCATGTGTGTACCTCGCTCATAATGAATCCAGTTGAGGTGAGGAAGTTTGGACTCTAACTAAGGGTTCTGCCTGATGGAACCCTGGTTGAGGATTCTCTATGAGAGATTGTACCAGCCACAGTTCAAGAAACTCTCAAGACGAGGTTAGGATAGGATAAATGTTTGGAGACTGCCTGCTGCTGCTAACGCAAACGTTGCTGAGATGAAGGCTATAAGAAGCCAGGTAAGTGTCAACGTTATTAGTGCTGGGATGAATACGGTTACTACGGCGGTTCTAGCATCCAGGCGGTGTACCGCTATGACTGCGAAGATCTGTAACAACATGCCATAGATGAACGCTCCAAAGCCAAAGACTATACCAAGCAAGATGCCAACGGTAGGAATGAAGGTTAGTAAACTACCTATAGTGCTGAGTGGTATCTGAAAGAGGAGGCATGTGTAACTCTGGACTGCTAACGTCCCTCGTCCACCGAAAGCCCTGGCAAGCAGATAGACGAGAACTGTGTCGACAAGCAGGAGCATAGGTATGAAGAGAGCCAGGAGCAGTGTCAGGCTAAAGGTCGAACCTAGCCCTGTGAGGTCAAGGCTTCCTGTGAGGCCGAGGACGAGAGCTTTGATCAATATGATGAGCAATCCACATATGCCAAGAAACGTCATCCAGCCGGGGATTTGTACTCCTACAAGGCTCCACGTTGCTCTACCCATCTCTTCAGAGAAGGTTGCTATTGATGGTCTGCGGAGCACTTTGATGTATTGGCGAGGTAGTGCGCGCAAGACCTCTTCTAGCGTGTGATGTTCTTGCCTTCCGGGTGGCGGTTTCTGACTTTGCATGTTGAGGTGCTCTGTGATAAGCAATGCTATATTTATTTATAAGACGCTCTAACGCATATTTTCTAACTGATGAAGACCCGAGCTGAGAAATGCGGCAATTGACGGCGGGCGAAAAGCTTGATACACTTGTTCGAGAGATAAAGGCATAGAGGAGAAGTTTTCATGGGCAGTGCATCCAATACGCGTATCGTTTTGGGGATCGACCCAGGTATGGCCATTGTCGGTTATGCAGTGGTGGAGGCGCGAGGTGATGAACTGAGTATGATTACCTGCGATGTGATTACAACTCCTGCCGGTATGCCACTGGCGCAACGCTTGCAGCTCATCTATCGCGGCCTGGGCGAGATCATAGCAACCTATAGGCCAAATGAAGCTGCAATGGAGGAACTCTTCTTCGCAAAGAATGCACGCACGGCATTAACAGTGGGACAGGCACGCGGGGTGGCGATGCTGGCATTGGCTAATGGCGGCCTCTCAATCGCCGAGTATACGCCCCTGCAAGTCAAACAGGCGGTGACCGGCTACGGCAGTGCTAAAAAGGACCAGGTAGGGGAGATGGTGCGTATCCTACTGCATATTCCGTCAATTCCCCGGCCAGATGATGCTGCCGATGCTGCTGCTGTGGCCATCTGTCACCTCCACACGGCTCGATACACGCTCCAATTGGGCTTTCCAACGACCCAGGAAGATACTTCACACGGGTATCCCGTCACGGAGTGAACGGTTTGTACATGCTCCCATCCAAATTTCCTACCGGCGACGCGGATTCTTGCGTCAGCCGTTAATCTTTAGTATAGAAGGGTAAGACCAGAGACGATGATTACGAGCATTCACGGCACCCTCGAAGCATCTCGGGCAGATCATGTCATTATACGCGTTGGCGGTTTTAGTGTGCGGGTCTTCGTCCCGGTATCGACGCTCAACCGCCTGGGCGATGCCGGTGGGGAGATCACCCTACAGACACATTTTCAGGTGCGAGAGGATGGTATGGCGCTCTACGGCTTTTTCGCTGAAGATGAGCGGAATGCTTTTGAACAACTCCTGGCTGTGAGCGGCGTCGGACCTAAAGTTGCTCTTTCGTTGCTTTCGGTGATGGACGCAAAGGCGCTCTATAAGGCAATTGCAGATGAGGACCAGCAACGCCTTGCTCTCGCTCCGGGTGTTGGCAAGCGCCTGGCGGCACGATTGATCCTTGAACTGAAAGGGAAACTTCCCTCACTGGTTGCTCTGGGCGGTACCAGTGCCTCACCATCTGGCAAGTTGCAATCCGAGGTGCTAGAGGCATTGATGGGCCTGGGCTATTCTGCCGCCGAAGCGCAGGCAGCATTAAGCAAAATTCCCCAGGATCGAGCCATGACGTTGGAAGAGCAAATTACGTTTGCTTTGCGCTCGTTTGCGCGTGAATAGTCAGCTTATTTTTCTTAGGAGAGGTTGCTGATGGCAAAGGAAAAACTGCCTCCAGCGTGTGCTTTTGCAGTTTCTGTATTGAAAGAATACAATTTAGACCCTGATGCGGTGCCAGAGGAAGCGGTGGAAGCAGTCGAACAGCATGTGGCAACGTGTGTGCGCTGTTTGAGTAATACGTCTATAGACACTACAACTATGGCTGGCAAGAAGAAAAAAGTGCGGGAGTCGGCTTATACATCCCAGTCAGATATGAGAACTTCACTGTATGAACCTACGCCTTCTACAACAATACAAATGGTACAAACACCACCACGAAGTTCGGTACCACAGGCGACGGCATCGGCTGCGGTGACACCTGATCCATCTCCTCTCTCCCCACCTCATCCGACACCGCATTCACCATCCCATCCGGCATCTCAGCCTGCTCCTCAATCAACTGCTCCCATACCAATGCCTCCCGAGGCTCCAATCGAAGGGCCCATAGATTGTCAGCAGTGCCGGAAGATTCTGCCGGAGTACGCTGAAGCGATGGATAGCGGCCAGAATGTTGCCTTTCTTTACCCGGATGTACAGGAACATCTTTTGAGTTGTGAGGCCGGTTGCCTGGTATTGTTAGATTTATTCCGCCAGGAAGCGAAGGCGAACCGCAAGAATCGTCGTCGCCCCGTGCGTGACCCGTTCAGCGTGATCGGCTGGGAAATCAGCGGCTTTTTCCGTGGTGGGCAAATACCGATCTCTCCACGTGCACTCTCCTTCGGCACACTGATCTTCTTGTTGTTTGTTGCATCAATCAGTTCCTACCTTACCATACGTTGGGACGATTTACGTTACAATCACCCAGTTCATGTACACACTATTCCCACACCAGATGGCATCGGATTGAGCGACGGGCTGAAAATCTACGATGCCTGCAATGCCAGCGGCTATCAAGATAAACGAGAGGCGGCGCAAGCATTGCAACATGGCGACCTGGCCAGGGCAGATAGATTGCTCTCGTCGGCCATAGATGTGGTGGATACAACAGGCTGCAATAGCGGTGAGGCAGCTATTTATCGTGAAGACATGCATGTACGTCAGTCTGGTCGTCCATTTGGCGTAGTGGTCGTTAGCTTCGACAGCGGGCCAGGCAATGCTGACCCACAAGGAGGAACAGACCGTCATATCCTCTATGCTGCCTATACACAGGAACTGGTGGGAGCTTTCATCAGTCAACAGCAGTACAATTCCGCACAGATGCGGACTCCTGGTGCGTCACTGTTGTACCTTATACTGGCAAATACGACAGGAGTTGAGGAGGGGGCATTGCAGGTCGCGAATGCTATCGCCACTCTGTCCACCACCCCAGACCTGGAACAATTTGGCCTGCTGGCGCATGGGAAAGCTCCCTTGCTGGCAGTGTTAGGTCTGGGGCCAAGCAGCCTGACACAGATCGTTCTACCGGTGCTCTGCCGTGCGGGAGTGCCCCTGCTTGCACCAACGGCGACAGGTCGCTTCATTATCGATCTCTTGTCCCAGACATCATTGTATCGCCACTGCACTCCGGGCTTTGCATTTGTGCGTTTCTCCCCTGATGACCTGGCGCAGAGCCGCCTGGGTGCTGCCTATGCCTACAACCAGCTCTCCGCACGCAACGCTGCTGTTTTCTATGATCCCAGTAATCCGTCATCGAATGGCTCCGCCATGGGCTTTATCGATGGCTTTACCAGCTATGGCGATGCTCGCATTGTGGCCGAGGAGACTGCAGTTGCCAGCGGCCTGCTCGATGCCAACGGGCGACCACAGGCTTCACGTGAGGACTTACTTGCAGGTCTCAACGATGCACTGCAAGCAAAGCCACGACCTGATATTATCTTTGCGCCATTGCTCACCAACGATGTGATAACGCTGGCGGAGGCTATTGCACATTTGCCGGTAAGCCAGCAGCCTATCTTGATGATTGGCGGCGAATTCGTGCAGCCTGCTCCACTACAGGGATTGGTGCCCTGGGCACGTGAGTATCAGTTAACGCTGCCACACATCTTCATTGCGCTGTCTTCAGCAGCTCGTCCACCGACTGATGGGGACTGGCAAAAGCAGTTCTATGCCAGTTTCTGCGCCTCGTTTGCCACGCCTGGCACGTTCTGCAGTGGGGCAGCAGCCTTAGACCAGGGGGCACTCTTATTTGCCGATGGAGTAGAGCTGGTCGTGAAGGGTATGGGACCTATCGCGCAGGCCAGCCAGTTTCCCACAACCGCTCAACTGGTGCAACGCATGAGCAAAGAGCATTTCGCCGGGGTCAGTAGTCCCATTGCGCTCCAGCTCGGAGATGATGTGCTGGTGACCAGCACGGTCGTCGCACCGGTCGTGCTTGGCTTGCAACAAGATGGCAGCATCCAAATCGTTTCATAGGGTCAGGGCACCTACTCCTGAGGACTTTCAAGGGTAGAGGCAGCCTCTCAGACATTTGGAGATCATGCCTGTCACCCTGAGCGCAGCGAAGGGTCTGGCTCGATGGGCGGAGAGATCCTTCGCTGCGCTCAGGATGACAGCAGGAATCTAAGGAAGCGGACCTGTCTTTCTAAGCATGCTTTCTGCCTCGATATAGGTCGGGCCAGCCTCAACAAACCCGAGCCCATGGTAGAGACCTACGGCAGGGATACCGAGCGTGACATAAAGGATGACGGTTGGGTAACCAAGTTCGTGCAAGCATTGCATAGCTTTTACCGCTAACAATTGACCCATGCCCACATGACGGAATAGAGGTGCCACAACCATGTGGTGGATTCGCGGCATGCCACGCTCTAAGTGAACCAGGATCCCACCTGCCAGGTGAAAGCGATCGAGAGAATGCTCTACCACGAAGCAGCTTTCGGGGATGAGCGGACCATAGTGCCCTTCTTGAATATTGCGAACCTCTGTACGCCAACCTGCTAAGTCCAAGTGTTTATCATCAGGCCCGCCAGCATAGGCACGTTGGAGCAGAGTACCAATCTGTTCAGTATCACTATCGTTCATCTGGCGGATACGGAGGGAAGCAGGCAGTCTTGTCTGTGGTACCGCTACATTGGTAGCTGCCATCATGCCGGTACGACGGCGTAGCTCCTGAAAGCCTGCCGTTGCAAACGAGGCAATATAGGCGGCGGGATAAGTGGCCTTGAAATGACGCGCATCGAGTGCTGCAGCCCGCACGAGTGCCTCGGACACTACTTGAGCTGCCACACTTCCGCCGGCTTCTGGCAATAGTACAAGCCCGTCCAGCTCGACGGTGTCGTCGTAGGAGAAGAAGCGTAAGCGTCCGATAGGGTCGTCACCGCGCCAGAGCAGGAAGCGTTGCGTTTGCTTTCTTCTTTCTTCTTTGTAGCGAGTAATTTGCGAGTCTTCATTTTCAAAGACTATCTGGTCAGCACTGCGCCGGGTGACTGCGACCCAGATGGCGGCATCTTCGGGTCCGGCCTGTCTCCATTCCACGGTGCTGCGGGTTGTCTCCGGATCAAGCATAGTTCTGCTCCTTCTCGTGTACTCTTCTAGAGACCTTGTAAATGCTCTAAAATCCACATTCGTGCTAATGTGGTTGGACCAATACCTTTCTCATGAGCCCGCTGGCGAAGTTTTTCTAGCGTCTCCGCATCAAATCGTATAGTAATGCCTTTCGAGAGGTTTTTAGCAACTTTCAATTTCACCGGCTGTAGTTCATCCCAATAATCGCTTACGTCGTGACTATCCCAGAATGCTGCTTCTTCCTCACGATTAGCAAAAGTTGGTATGCGACTTTTCCTATTATTGGTGTAGTACTCGTTTTTGGTTGTCATGTTCTCTTACTCCTTTAGAAATCATGTAATAATTGTAACGCAATGCATTACAATTTTCAAGATGCCAGAAATTCGTTACATATTGGGTCGGTCAGTACTTTTATCAACCCAATAGAGGGAAACTCTGTAAAAATTTTGAGGACTATGCTATGCTACGGGTAAATACTTAGGGTAGAGGAGATAGCTTGGAATTACTCGTGGTAACACTGGCGCATGCCGTCCCGGACACAGATGTAGACGGTTTGTCCCACATGCGCTTCGTCCTGGGAACAATTCGCAATGCACAAGGGGTTGTCAGCATACGCTCATATTATAGTAGAGAAGAGGATCCCTATTATTTGACGCTGACCACCTGGGAAGATGAAGAATACTGGCAGAAAGCACAGGAGCGCTATAGCCCTAAACGGCTGCTGTTGAGGTCAGCTCCTGATCTGCTAATCTCGCCACCCAGGCAATGGTTGATGCATTATCTGTGGGGCTACAGGCGCCCGGCTGCGCCATCTGTTTTGGCGGCAGCACACGTAGCATCTATTCGTCCAGAGCAAGCCGAATATGCACGCCGCGGCTGGATAGAGAGTCTGCGACGGCAAGTTGTGCAACCAACCCTGACGCTAGCATCTGCCTTATTAGCGCGGGGTGTAGAGGAAGAGAACGTGACAGCGACGTACGAGAAGACAAGCGAAGACCTTGCGAATGGCTCTATCTTCCTGAATATGGTGAGCTGGCCCGATGAAGCTAACCGCGAAGAATTCTATGCCGATCAGGACTATCAGGCCATCAATCGATTTTTGAATAGTGTAGGTGTCGTCCAGATGATCAAACTCGAACCTATCTAGTCGTCCGAGCTTTCTGCGACCGGTTTAGCATAGTACTTTTGCAACTCAGTGTACAGCAGGTGCCGATCTGGCCACATAGCACTTGTGAAGATATGATATTCTCCATCGCATTCGGGGACTGGCGCGGCACACTGACGATGTGGAGATAGTCTGAACCGGATGGTGTTGCCACTGATCTCGACCCAAATATGACGACGAGTGTAGCCGGTGCCCCATTTGAAGAGGACGATGGAATCATACTCTTCAAATTTGCCTCTTCCTTTGAGTTGGTCTTTGTTGATAGCTCGCAGCATCTCAGCCAAGCCACTCTCTCGCAGCACATGTTTGGCGTTTTCGCGCACAACTCGACGCCTAGCCTCGAACTCCTCGTCACTTAAGAGGCGCTCTACTTCTTTCTCTTCCTCGTTCGTGGTAATCATCGCCTTTCATGAGCAAATTTAGTTGACGAGAAAATCATAGCATAAGCAAGGTGCAGGAGGCTAGAGAGACTTTTCTCAGTGTACTCGCTGTTCAAATTCGGCCACAGTCTCACTGTCGAGGATGTCTGACAGGTTATGATGCAAATGGCCAATAGCAGACAGAAAAGGTGGGAGCTGAGAAGTTGACGAGAGAAGAGCGGAGGGAGCATGTTCCTGGCACATATTGTCACGCCGAGGAGTATAGGAGATATTGCTCGTCGATTGTTTGGCAAGGTACTTGGCTTCAGCCATCAAATAACTCATCTCCTGTATACTATGAGGCTGTCGTAGTTGATTACTTACTTCACCGATGGATAACGAGACTAAGGGGAACTGATACGGTCGACCCTTCCGATCTACACCACTGATGTAGCCACGTTCGCGGTCCTCAGGACGGTAATGGGCCATACTCTCTTCTTTATAACTTACATGAATACGCAAGCTGAGTGTTTTAGCACGATCGGGAGTCGTCATAACCACAAAATCATCCCCACCAATATGCCCGACAAAGTCATCCACGTTGCCATGTTCACGGACAATATATCGGCAAATGTGCCCAACTAAACGGATCAAATCATTGCCGGCCAGGAAACCATAGACGTCGTTGAAGGCCTTGAAGTTATCAAGGTCGAGATAAAGAACACTCCAGGGATCTGGCCGACTAAGGTTGTATTTGATAGCTTGCTCTACCTGTAACCCACCCGGCAGGCCGGTGAGCGGGGATAGAACTCTCTGTGTCATACGACGTAGTTGTACGCGCACACGTGCGAGCAACTCATCATAGTGACAGGGTTTCGTGATGTAGTCATCTACACCTACCTCGAAGGCTCGTACCTTAATCGCTAGCTCAACTTGCTCGCTCAAGACAATAACGGGAATATGCATGCTTTTCGGATGACTTCGTAGCCGCCGAGTTAGTTCATACCCATCAACGCCTGTCAACATACCATCTAGTATAATGAGGTGTGGCGTTTCACGTAGTGCGAACTGCACGGCACCCTCGCCGTCAAGGACAACTGCGATTTTGTACCCATCGATTTCTAGGGCTGACCTGAGTAAAGTGGTAATCAAGCGATCGTCCTTAACGACAAGTATGTTAGCCATATGTGCTCCTGACTTTACGTTTGGCTGCTGTTAGTTGTAGTGTTTACTAAATATATCAATATGCCTCCTCTACACGAGAAGACCTGCATACTAGTGGAGCTAGGCGAAGGTGTCTACACCTCTCCTGCACTGCACATAAGTAAACCCTATAGCCTGCAATCGGTTGCGCAAAGCAACGTCCCCCAGATGTTAGTCCAGGAGTGCGCCAGGCATAACACTCGCTGCAAGTTATACTATTGCAGAAGCGCAAACTGCATAAGCACCGGCAAAACGCCGATGCCCACAGACACCGTCAGCAAGAGGCAGTCGAGATCCATCCCCCCAGAAGGATATCGTACAGGCAAGGAGCGTTTCGGAGGGAGAGCTAAAATATCGAAGCTCCTAAGATTGCTCTGGCCTCTCATCACTTACGATTAGCGAACGCTCAAAAATCATTGATTCAGTTTTATGGGCTAACGGAAAATAAGGAATGAACCCTACTGCCTGGAACGCACTACCGAGACCTATTCTACGCAACTATGCGTATCTTTATGGTACCTAGTATACCATCCTTCTGCACATAAGCAAGAGCTTCTGTTCATTATACATCGGTGTGTCTAATGAAAATCGACGAACTCCGCTGAACACACAACTCCTTGCTGCATAGTATAACATATTTCTTCTCGGCTAGGACTGTTTACTGAAGTGGTTGACGCACGATCAACGCTGCGATAAGATGGATGGACACATCGGAGTAGACAAGAACAGAGCAAAGGGTTGGTAATGGTCTTATCTTCAGCACATGTCGAGCGATCTATCACATTCTACAATCGAGGACAACCTTCATTCCTTCTGGAGGGGATACTGCACGAACCATCGCGAGTAGAGCGTGCTCCGGTGATCGTGCTATGTCATCCCCAACCGGCGAGTAGCGATATGCATGATGTGCTGACTGCAAGCCTAGCCTGCAAGATAGCCAGTGCCGGCATGTTTGCACTACGCTTTAACTTCCGTGGAGTGGGCAATAGCCAGGGACAACAGGCAGATGGACGCTTGGAGCCGCTCGACCTTGCAGGAGCTATCGACGCTGTCCTGACGCGACCGGGGGTGAACCCGGCCAAAGTCTGCGTGATTGGCCACAGTTTTGGAGCATACATTGCGCTTCTCTATGCGCCCTTCGATCCACGCATACGTACACTCGTGGCTATTAGCCTACCACTCTTCCGTGCGGTCGGCGGCTTTCCCAAGCCATTTGAGCGCCCCAAGCTGTTCGTGACCGGCGAATTCGATGAGATTTGCCCACTGTATAAATTAGAGCCATTTGTCGAGCAACAAAAAGGCCCCAAGGGTATTAAAGTCATTACCGGCGCTCGTCACCTGATGCACGGTTATGAAGAGGCAACCATGAATACGATCATGAAATATGTGACCACTTGGGCCGAGATGCCTGGAGTATGACGGTTGATGAATCCAAATAACCCATTGATTGTGCAAAGCGATCGCAGCATTTTACTAGAAGTAGATCACCCCCAACATGCTGAAGCCAGGGATGCTCTTGCGCAATTCGCGGAATTAGAGAAATCACCAGAGCATATTCATACCTATCGGCTTTCACCACTCTCGCTGTGGAATGCCGCAGCTGGTGGGATGAGTGGACAAGAAATACTTGAACTATTGACACGCTATAGCAAGTATGACATTCCATCCAATATCGCCGTCGATATCCGTGAATATATCAGCCGGTATGGTCGTATCAAGCTGATTCGCGAAGGTGATGCGTTGCTGCTCACATCGAGTGATGCAGCTCTCATGGCCGAAATTATCCACCATAAGCGCACTCAGCCGTATATTTTGCATCAACTGAACAGTCACACCATTCAGGTGGATGCGTCTCGCCGAGGCCATATCAAGCAGGCGCTGATCCACATAGGTTTTCCCGCCGAGGACTTAGCCGGCTATACTGATGGTTTTCCATTGTCTATCAAATTGAGGTCGACGACATTCCAAGGAAAAGAATTTGAGCCACGCAAGTACCAGTACGCCGCTTCGGCAGCGTTCTATGCGGGCGGAGCGCCTAGCGGTGGCAGTGGCGTTGTCGTGCTTCCATGTGGCGCTGGTAAGACCATTGTAGGGCTGGTTACAATGTTTGATATCCAACGTGCTACATTGATTCTTACGCCCAATACCGTGGCGGTACGCCAGTGGATCAGTGAAATTCTCGACAAGACCGATATCCCGCCGGAGATGGTGGGTGAATATACCGGCGAACGCAAAGCAATTCGTCCGATCACAGTCAGCACCTACCAGATTCTGACCTACCGTCCCTCTGAGGGAGAGGATTTCCCACACTTTGCCCTCTTCACAAGTTTCGATTGGGGACTGATCATCTACGACGAAGTACATTTGTTGCCTGCACCCGTCTTCCGTATTACAGCGGAGATCCAGGCGCGTCGTCGCCTCGGCTTGACTGCGACGCTGGTACGCGAAGATGGGCGAGAGGCGGACGTGTTCAGCTTGATTGGCCCCAAGAAATTTGATGTTCCCTGGCGTGAACTAGAGCGGCAAGGGTGGATAGCTACCGCCGAATGTCACGAGATTCGTGTCGGCATGACCGAAGAAGAACAACTGAACTACGCCGTAGCAGAGGAACGCGAGAAATATCGCCTGGCTGCCGAGAGTCCTGCCAAGTTGACGGTGACACGTTACCTGGCTGAGCGCCATCGCGATGACCAGGTACTGATTATTGGGCAGTACATCGACCAGTTGAAAATCCTTGCCAGCGAGCTAGAAGCGCCGCTCTTGACCGGACGAACCCCGACGGTGCAGCGCGAAAAGCTCTACGAGCAGTTCCGCCAAGGAGAACTCAAACGACTGGTAGTCAGCAAAGTGGCTAATTTCGCGATTGATCTGCCTGACGCAAATGTCGCCATTCAAGTCTCCGGCACCTTCGGCTCTCGCCAGGAGGAGGCGCAACGTCTAGGGCGTATTCTTCGTCCCAAGAGTGACGGTGGTTTGGCATACTTCTACTCTATTGTCACCCGCGATTCGCGTGACCAGGATTTCTCCGCGAACCGCCAGCTTTTCCTCACTGAGCAGGGCTATCGCTACGTGATAGAGGATGCCGAAGCATTGCTAGATCACCAAACTCTTTCTTGACATGTACACTGAGAGAGTGATACCCTTTTAGCACCACCTCGATCATACCGTTTGTAACGAAATGTTTGATGAAAGAAGGGTGTCAAGGCATCATATGGCAGATAATTTTATAGAAGTAAAACAACAAGACTTTGCTGAAAAGGTGCTCGATTCGCCGCAAATGGTGATTGTTAATTTTTCGGCACCATGGAGCAGCTCATGCCAGATACTTGACCCAGAGTTTGAGGCCGTGAGCAAACAATACCAGGAACGTGTAACATTCGCCAAGTTGAATGTCGATCAGAATGAGGAACTGGTCAGCCGATGGAACATAGATGGTGTCCCCACCCTGGTCTTCTTCAAAGGTGGACAGGAGATCAACCGCATCAAAGGCATTGTCATGCGTGACAAGCTGCGCCGCCAGATCGAAGGAACCTTGCTGGCGATCTAAATGCTATCCCCAGGTGTCAATGGCTGCCTTCAATACAGGAGTGACTTGTGGAGTGCTTACACCCTATTCGACTAGAGGCATCATTGCATGAGACGATCTGGGGCGGGCGCAGATTGGAGCGTGATGAGTGGAAATCACTGCCACCTGGCGATATTCTCATCGGTGAGTCCTGGGAGACCGAGATCAGCACAGTTGCTCAGAATGAGCCCTACAAAGGCCAGACGTTGGGGGCACTGGTGGAAGAGTTGGGACCAGCACTCCTTGGCGAGCAGGCCATTGCACTCTTCGGCCATCGTTTCCCACTACTGGCAAAGTTCATTGACGCCAACGATAAACTCTCCGTGCAGGTACATCCAGATGACACCTATGCTGCACAGCATGAAGAGGGAAAATCAGGCAAGACCGAATTTTGGTATGTACTTGCCGCCGAGCCGGGTGCCACAATCGTCCATGGATTCAATGCACCTACCAAACGTACGCAGGTACAAAAGGCAATTGAGCAGACAACCTTAGATACCCTCCTTCACCAGGAAATTGTTCAAGCAGGTGATGTCATTTTTGTCCCTGCCGGGACGGTGCATGCGATTGGCCGGGGCGTGATGCTCTACGAACTGCAAGAGTACTCGGACATCACCTATCGCATGTACGATTATGGTCGTCTTACCGCTATCGGTGTGCCCCGTGAGCTACACATCGAACGCGCACTCGACGTCGCACATTATGGCATTTCTCTACATGTGAAAGCCCGCTCCGTTCTATTGAAGGGTGGACCAGGATATACTGAGCGTTGTCTTGTTGCTTGCCGCTATTTCGTTACACGTGAACTCACCTTCAAGCAAGATGATAGTACCCATGGCTATATGAATGGAAAAACGTCGGGAAGCTGTATCGTCCTCACTTCCCTGGGGGCTGATGTGCAGGTTCGCTATGGTGCATCACTTGAGTGGAATGTACACCTTGCTCGCGGACAGACTATGGTGTTACCGGCAGCATTAGGAGACTATCGTATTGAAGGCACAGGTCTGCTGCTGCTCTCTTATGTGCCTATGCCTGGTGAGGAGGTCTGGCGCTTATGGGAAACGGAGAATGGGTAGCCATACCGCACGCCTATAGCTCTTGGCGACGTTTTTTGCGTTCTTCTTCCAAATTGGTCACGGTGCCTTCGACAATCTTGCCGTTTATATTGGGTTCATCGAAATTGTAGAAGGGAGGACGTGGTGGGAAGCCCTGCTGCATACGGCTTATGCCTGAAATTCCTTGCGAGATGGTGGTACTGATGTTGAACAAGAGCAATACGACAGCGAGTCCTGCCCACACACCCAGGCCAACCAACAAGGTTACAATCCCACCAACAATATGGTTGACAATGCTTTCATAGATGACTCCTGCCAACACAGGTACGTAAAAGAAACGTACAAGCACCTTCAATGACCAGTGTATGAACCAGAACACGGCCTTCACTGGATCCGCGGGCATGTCCCAGCGCGGAATTAACTCTCGTTTGCGTTTTATTGCGCCCATATCTCGGTCTCGCCTCTCGCTGCATTGGTATTGCTGTACATATTTATTTTAGCAGCATAGAGTCGCTTATGCTAGTGCAATATGAATCAGAATCATTGCCTGCCTGAACCCACTACTCAGTGGGAACAGATACACTCTCCCCACCTTCCACCGTCGGCAATCTCACTCGCCTCGTATTCAGACTACCATTCGTCTCCGCGCGAAGGGGACCATACACTGGATTATTGGGTATCGTCATGAAGGACTGTGCCCTTATCGTCACCGACGTAGGCACCGAACCGCCTACGGGCGGATCGAAGGCAACCAACAACTGATCACCTTCTCGCATCGACGTAAAGGCACACAGACTTTGCATGCTCTGTTCACTATTGCCATTGGGCAGCACAGTCAGGGCATAATTATACGTCGTGCGAAAACGCGGTTGCTCAGACCGTATGAAACTCCAGCGAGTAACCAGCCACGACGAGTTGTCGAAAGTGAGGCGTTGTACTCGACCATCCAATAGTTGCAGATTATGCACAAACGAGTCCTGTGAAGAGAGTTGCCCTGCAATGGGTGTGACAAGATAGAGTCGAAACGGAGGTCCACCCAAACGCACAGGTTGATCAATCAACGTCGCCGAAGCAAACTGGCCCAGGAGAGCGTTGGTCATTCCGTCGTATGGTCCCACCAGCAGCACGGCTGGGCCAGTAGCAAGATTGGGCAACACAAGGCAGTTTGTAGCGTCAAAGAGCGTGGTGGGAGTCCGCATTTGTTCGGCCAGGTAACGCAGCGCCGTTTGCGTGGCAGCATCGGTGGTAATGTAGACCCTGTTAAGATGACGTTGTTGTGCTAACTGGTCGGCCTCGCTAAGCGCATGTTGCAGAGAGCGGAGATCGTTGTGGTAGGGGTATGGAGGGAAGTCGTGGTCGCTGAAATTTCCACTAGCTGTGTCAACGATGGAAGAGGTACAGTTGACTATTTGCGCGACGATCACGAGACTAATCAGCAAGTATGTGCCGTAACGCAGCCAACGCGAGCGACCGCAAGGGTCCCCACTCTTCTCAACTCTACTCCCGCCCCTACGGGACATGCCTCCAGAAGGATGCAGACCTACCAATATGCTGACAAAGAGACCTATCAGGATAAACGGGCCTGGCATGAGTATCAAGAAATAGTGCCAGGTCAGCCCGATTTTATGCAGTAAAAGGAGCAATAGCGGAATAATCTGCCATACCAGCAGCAGTAGCAAGCCGCACCGGTAGGGTGTAGAACGGAAACTTGTCCACTGGCAGTGCAGAAAGACCAGCATACGTGACCACCATCCTGCCTCCTGGGCATACCTGTCCCCCAGACAGGGCATCCTACCTGGGGGGTAGGTATGCCCAGGAGGCAGGATGGTGGCCATGTATGCTGGTCTTTCTGCACTGCCAGTGGACAAGTTTCCGTTCTACACCCTACCGGTGCGGTTTGCTACTGCTGCTGGTATGGCAGATTATACCGCTATTGCTCCTCTTAC
>Ga0187817_10000165_pt1 | contig 24456 bp, 25 predicted proteins | sample NC_wetland_sal_i_17_FD_132431 | JGI IMG/M metagenome (GOLD analysis project Ga0187817, IMG submission 132431) | Wetland sediment microbial communities from Neuse River Estuary, North Carolina, USA - SO4_2 | ecosystem: Environmental > Aquatic > Freshwater > Wetlands > Sediment | place: USA... | reverse complement strand
TAGAAGCACGCTGCTAGCTCCCTGATCCGGCGGAGCGGCCTCCACCGAGATGCACGAAGCTTCACCCGCGCGCCCTTGTTATCATACCCACGATGAATGCCCCCCTGAATCGTGGCCAGAGATTGGGTTTGTGGATGCTGATCGCATCCGCCGCGTTTGCTCTGGCGTTGAAAACCACGATTGCGCTCACCACCTACGGGACCAATGATGTCACAACGTGGGAGCGGGATCTGGCTAAATTAGAAACCCAGGGCGCGGCGGCTCTATATCGCGAAGGCATTACATACGTGTCGCCGGATGGCGCCCGGCATGAGAATCAACCCTTCATCCATCCGCCATTCATGCTGAACGCCCTGCGCGCCTGGGCTTTGCTGGCCGGGTTCACTGGGCTTCCACTCCGGTTCTGGTTGCGGCTCACAAGCTCAGTCGCGGACGTATTGAGCCTGGTGCTTGTCGCCAAGCTTTTGCAGGGTTTGCCGTGCCAGAAGATGCCCGGTTTCGGGCTGGTGGCCATGGCACTGTGCCCTGTTTCGGTGGTGATTTCCGGCTTCCACGGCAACACAGATCCGGTGATGATCGCATTTGTCGTGCTTTCGATTTATTTTCTCGATTCCCGGCGTTCGATGTGGGCCTCCGGCGCTGCTATGGGAATGGCTCTCAATATCAAAATCGTGCCGGTGATCTTCATTCCGGCCGTCCTGTTATACCTTCCGGGTGCGCGCGAGCGGCTGCGCTATGCCATTTCTATGGCGACAGTCTTCGGGCTCGGGTCGCTACCTTATTTAATCCGGGAGCCGGTATTAATCGCCAAGACCATGCTCGGCTACAGTAGCAAATTTGGTTTATGGGGTTTTTCCTTGTTCGCCGTGATGTTGCGGGATAGCGCGAATTGGGGCTGGCTCTCCCGTCAATACGCCGTCAGCGGGAAGTTTGTGGCGCTGGCCGCCATTCTTTGTTTTTCGATCGCAATGAACTTCCGGGCAAACAAGCCACCACTGTTCGTCCAGTGCGGCGCCGTCGTGTTTCTGTTTCTGTTCCTCACGCCGGGGTTCGGCATGCAGTACCTGGCCTGGCTGGTTCCCTGGGTGGTTGCGCTTGGAATCTGGCCTACCTTGTTGTTCTACGTGGCGAGCAGTGCCTTTGTGATCCTCGTCTATAACGACTGGTGCGGCGGGTTTCCGTGGTACATAGCCGATGTTTTGTTCCGGCCGTGGGATGTTCGCGACGCGTTGCTCGGACTCGTTTGCTGGGTCTCGATACTAGCGGTCCTTCTCATTTATGTAGACCGCCTGATCCGCTTCCAGGCGAATTCCGCCGCTAATTCGGATCAAACAGGGAAGTAAGCAGACTTACGTCTAGCTCAGTTGATCGGGAGGCACCGCCAGGATCACTTCAATCCTCACCGGGCGGCCATCGCGGACAGCGGGCCGGAACTCCCAGTAGGCAAGATACTCCAGCAGAGCGCTCGTCGTTGAAGGCGTAGGTTCGTGGCTGGGCAGGATCCTCAGGTCGCGGAACCGGCCGGATTCGTCCAGGAATCCGTGGACCAGCAGATATTCCGATCCATGCTGCCAGTCTTCGGGCGGGCGTACGGTGACCATGGGGTAAGGGGCGCCGACCGGAGCCGGTTTTCCGAGCTTCACCAGCCCGCCGCTTTGTACCGGGCCAGCCATGTCCGGAACGCAGAACTGCAAGATCCACTCTTTGGATGCCCCCACCTGCAAGTACACGGTATAGATCGGCCTTCCCGACAAAGCAGCGGCGGTATCGGGGAATGTTTCGGAAGTCGAGTTTTGCACCACAACGATGTCGAAGACACCGTTGTTGGGATGAATAATTCGGAGTGGGGTGCCTTTCATGCCCGCCGGGTTCAGGATTCCGAAAAGGCCGTCGCCGGAACCGCCGGGGCCGGACGTGGCGCCGTTGCCGGCTCCGTCGGCGCCGTCGGCGCCATCAGCTCCGTTCGCGGATGAACCAGCGCCACTCGATCCATCGCCGTGACGCTGGAAACCGGAAAGTGCGGAGGCTCCCGGCAATCGCGCCAACTGGCTGCCGGGAGGGATCAGCAAGCCTTTCAGGGCGTCGCTGAGTGGAGCCGGGTTTGGAGAAAGCGCCAGCAACTGCACGGGCTCGCCGGTCAAGGGATCGATCGAGCTTGGAGCCCCGGGGCTATCTGCAGGGTCGAGCATGCGCACAGGCATGCTGGTCGCAGGCGGCACCGGAAGGGCCGCATGCAGGGAAACCGGCGCTGGGGCCATACGGAGATCCGAAGTGGAGAGCGCGAGATTGGGTGCTTCGAGCAAGGGCGTAGACGCCAGCCGCGGCGTTTCCAGCCGCAGTTTGCGATTGCCCGGTACGATGGGCTGATTGGGCCGCTTGGCGGCGGCGTCCCAGAACACGAGCTGGGGAAGCTTCTTATCGATCTGCACCGCCATGGTGGGCGGTATCTCGGGTTGCAAGATGGTCTGTGTTGCCGTATTTTTCACCGGCAAATCCGGTAACTCGAATTTCTTCGGCTCGACTTTTGGCAATTCGGGCAGCTTCGCGATTTTCGAAAACAGACTGGGTTCGGGCTTGGAAGCTGGGAGGACCGGCGGTTCGATCGATTTTGCGCGGGCGCCTTCTTGGGTGAACTTGCGAAGGTCCTTCCGCCGAATCGTAACCGGTGAATCGCTCTTCTCCTTTTCGGGCGCCGGAGCGGGCTTGGTTGCCGCCGCCAGATCCAGGCGATTGGGAAGGCGGATCACCAGCGGCTGGCGCGTGGCTTGGCGGGCCACGAAATCATCATCATCCGAGAAACTGAACAGATCGGGGGAGAGGAACAGCAGAGTGACCGCGACGGCGTGCGCCACGATGGAATACAGCAGCGGACGAAACGCGCGCCGGGGCTGCGCTTCCAGCGCGGTGAAAATGGGAGGGGCGTCGCCTTTGGGGCGAGGTTTTCCCGAGCCAAAGAGCCAGGAAATAACCGCCAGGATAAGCAACGCCGGCATGACTTCTCACTCTCCCGTGCGGAAGTCCGCCGGAATTAACTTGCGTTGCGAAGCCGGGTAGGCGGCGCAGACATGCGCAGGGAAGATTTCTCCAGGAATAGCGCGCGCAGGTCCTGCAGCGGCAGCGTTTCCGGGATCGACGAGCGATCCGAAGGCGCCGTCGGAGCCTTCTCCAGCGTGCCGTGACCCGTGGTCAGGTTCTTCAGACCATAAAGAGCCAGCTCGAAACGGTCCTTCACGCCGACCTTCTGGAAAAGCCGCGACAAATACACCTTCACGGTTCCTTCCGAGATGAGCAGCATGGAGGCGATTTCTTTGTTCTTTAGTCCCTGGCTCAGCAGGCTGACCAGTTGGCCTTCGCGCTTGGTAAGGGCGATGCGCTTGGCCGAGAGGAAACTGTCGGTCAAGGCTTTTTCAAACCAAAATTCGCCTTCATTTACGCGTTGGAGGCACTTGATCAATAGCTCGGACGGCAGCGTTTTCCGCAGAATTCCGCGAACTCCAAGCGCCATCGCTTGCAGCGCCAGCTCGGTGGAGATGGAATGCACCCACAATACAATTTTTGCATTCACCGAAGCTTTTTTGAGCTCGCTGAGGATGCTGAAGGTGACGTCCGAGGTCAAATCAATTAACAGAATGTCGGGCTCGCCGCCATCCAGAATTTCTTTGAGCCTGGCGGTGGTGGAGCAGACGCCGGTCAATTGAAAGCCGTCTACGCTGGCCAGAACGGATTCCAAACCCCGGGCCAGAATGGGTTCATCACTGAAGAGAAGCGTGCGTGTCATAATTCGTAGGTCAGAATATCATCGCTGTTATCCATAAAGCTAGCACTTTTTTGCAGTTTTTTTTAATTTATTGATAATTACGAAATATTTATTGAAAAATACTGTCGCACAAGTGCCCGCGCGACGGCCCGCAGAGCGGCCGAACTGACTGCCGGCTAACCTTCGTGTATAGAGGGATACCATCTATTTTCGGTATTGCTTGCCAGCCTTCCAAGTATTTAAATTGCTGGAGTATCTGAATTTTATCGCATGAACAGGCGAGAAAGCCCGCGTATGGATGTCCAGCTCAAATGTCATGTGGCCCCGATGAAGACGTGGCCGCACGGGCTTCGGGGTGTCACGGAAAATATCAGCCGAAACGGCGTTCTGATGTATTGCGCCGAGGGAGCTGCGGGCGAGCAGCCGCGGGTGGGCGAAGTGGTGACGGTGGAAATTGAGTTGCCGGAAAATCCGGTGTTTGGCCGGAAATGCATCCATTGCCAAGCGACGGTTGTGCGGATTTCGGGTGAGAAGGGCCAGCCTTTTCACGTTGCGTTTAGTGTGAATCAAATGAAATTCACAGAATATGTGAATCCGCTGGCGCAATTTGAGGAAATCGGCGCTGGTGCGGGAAATCTTCAGGTTTAACGAGTCTTTTATGTCGAAGCGCAGCGCTCATTCCGCTCCCTACGGCCGTCTCCTGCGGGCCGCGCGGATGGACGCGGCTTTCGGTGGAATCTGGCCGGCCCTCAGGACGGCGGCACGAGTTGAATAAAATGGCCGAACCCAAACCTCATTTCGCCGTCCGCCTGCTGCCGTCGCTGACGGATGCGGCGTTCCTCATGCCTATCGCATTTCTGTTCCTCAAAATGGGCGGAGCCACAGGCATGCTGGGCGATGGCGACACCGGCTGGCACGTGCGCACGGGCGAATGGATCATGGCGCATCATCGCGTTCCGCACGAGGACATGTTCTCCTACACACGCGCGGGGCAGCCTTGGTTTGCGTGGGAATGGCTTTGGGATGTGATCTTCGCATGGCTGCACCAGCGTGGGGGCATGGCTGCGGTCATCCTCGCCAGTGTTGTGGTCATCTGCGTGACCTCGGCGCTGCTGTTCCGGCTGGTGTGCCGCAAGTGCGGAAATCCGCTGCTGGCCATCGCTGTCCTGGCTCTGGTGACCGGCGGCACGGCGATTCACTGGCTGGCCAGGCCGCACCTTTTCACCATGCTGTTTACGGTGATTTTCTATTCCATCCTGGAACGCGTGAAAGACGGAAACGTCCGGCTGCTTTGGTGGCTGCCGGTGCTTACCGTGTTTTGGACGAACCTGCACGGCGGATTTTTTCTTGGCATTGCCCTGACGGGCGCATACGCCGCGGGTGAGATTGCAGACGCCGTATTCACGTCAGACGCCAGCCGCCGGCAGCCGGCTCTTCGCCGGAGCGTGCCCTACCTGATAACGGCCGCGGGTTGCTTTGCGATGACGTTTGTCAATCCGTACTTCTATCATCTGCACCAGCACATTCTTGCGTACCTGGGCGACGGCTACATGTACAGGAACATCGTGGAGTTCCAGTCGTTCGATTTTCACAACCCGGTGGCCTCGTACTTTGAGCCCATGCTCCTTCTGGCGCTGAGCGCCGCGGTTTGGAACCTGTACCGCCGCCGGTTTGCCTATAGCCTTCTTCTGGCAGGCTGGGCTCATCTGGCGCTGGTCGTGGTTCGCAACGAGCCGATCTTCATGATTGTGGCTGCTCCGCTGGTGGCCGAGATGCTCCAGAGCCTGCTGAGCGAGCTGCCGGCGAAGGATCTCGCGGCCTGGGTCCGCCGGGGCGCGGTGAGATTCGAAGAATACGCAAAGGATTTTGGTTCGACAGATTCTATCGCGCGGTTGCATTTGACCAGCGCCGCAGGGATTGCGGTGCTGGCGGCGCTGTTCTACGCGCCGAATGCCCCCGCCAAATGCCGGGCCGAGTACGATGCCAAGCGCTATCCCGCCAAAGCGGTTGAAGTCTTGCGCCAGGCCGGCTCTCCGGATGTGATTTTCACCGACGACGAATGGGGCGGCTATCTCATTTACCGCCTTTATCCGTCCACACGAGTTTTCATCGACGGCAGGAGTGATTTTTACGGCACCCCCTTCAACGAGAAGTATCAGAGCGTGATGAGCGTGAGATACGACTGGGAGAAGAGCCTGGGGCAGTATCATGTCAATACCATCCTCCTGCCGGCGAACGCTGCGCTGGCGGGCACCCTCAAGGAATCCCGGCACTGGCGGCCCGTGTATGACGACGGGGTCGCGATTGTGTTCCGGTCCACTGAGGACCGTACCAGCGCCGTTGAACAAGTTTCCGTTGCCACAAACGACGGAAAAGATCGTGATCGCAAGATCACGAAATCCCAAACCGGTGATCTGACGATCACAAAACCACACCCAAGGAGTGAACCAACATGAAGACGTTTCTGTATAACTTCATCCAGGACGAACAAGGTCAGGACCTGATCGAATACACGTTGCTTCTGGCTTTCGTGTGCCTCGCCTCTGCCGCGCTGTTTATTAGCGCCGGTGGCAGCGTGGGCGGCATTTGGAGCGCCACGAATTCACGTCTGGCTGCTGCCAACACCTCTGCCAGCTAACTGCTAAGGGGAGGGGCGACCGACCAACGTCCCTCCGCCTTATTTGTTTCTGAAAACTGGAGAACAACGGAGAGTTAGGAACGTGCGCACCGGGAGCTGTCACGCCAGCGTCCGCCAGCTAGTCACGAGCCGGACGGGCCGCCAGCCCATGCGGTGTCACGAGCGAGTCATGTTCAATTTTAGGGATAAGGAGAAGGACCCAATGCTGAAAAAATTTTTGAAGGATGAGCAGGCGCAGGACCTGATTGAGTACACCTTGTTGGTGGCGTTCGTATGTCTCGCCACCGCGGCGCTGTTTGTCAGCTCCGGCGGTAGCCTTTCGGGGATCTGGATTACAGCGAACAGCCAGCTCGGCGCCGCCAATACATCTGCGAGTTAACGTTACCTAACCGGAACGCGAGGTCCGCCAGTTTCGGTCATTCGGTTTTGGAACGGGAGATCCAAGACCGTCAGCCGCCAAGAGCTGAAGCGCCGGGGAAGCCGGCTTGATGAGTTTGTTTATTGAAAGGTGAAAAATGAACCAGCGTCTGTTTTCAGTGCTTATCTTCGCGTTTGTCGTTTCCGCGGGAGCGAGCTTGCTGCTCTACCGGCTCATTGCCTCGCGGGTGACGGCCAACGCCAAGCAACCGACCGCTCAGGTCATCGTCGCCGCCCGCACCATGGAGCTGGGAACCCTGATACGGGATTCCGATCTGAAGCTGGGTGACTGGAGCGGTCCCTTGCCCAAGGGCTCCGTCACTCGCAAAGAGGACGTAGTCGGGCGCGGCGTGATGGCCGCGATTTATGAGGGCGAGCCGGTACTGGAGAACCGCCTGGCGCCGAAGGGCGCCGGAGCCGGTCTCGCCGCCACCATTCCTGCCGGAATGCGCGCGGTCGCCGTGCGCGTCAACGAAGTGGTGGGCGTGGCCGGATTTGTCGTGCCCGGTATGCGGGTCGACATTCTGATTTCCGGGAATCCGCCGGGTGGGTTGGCCGCGGTGGGTACCGTTTCCAAGACTCTCCTGCAGAACATTGAAGTGCTGTCGGCCGGACAGAATTTCCAGAAAGACGCCGAGGGCAAGCCGGTGCAGGTGCAGGTCGTGAACCTGCTGGTGACGCCGGATCAGGCGGAAATCCTGAGCCTGGCGAGCAACGAGACGCGCATCCAACTGATATTGCGCAATCCGCTCGACACCGAGACCACCAAGACCAACGGAGTCGCGCTGGCCGCCCTGTACGGGGGAACGGCCAAACCGCCGGAACCGGCTCCCAAGCCGCGTCCCGTGGCGCGCGTGGTGCTTCCGGCGCCCGTGAAGGTTGAGCCGCCCAAGCCGGCTCCGCCCGTGATGGTGGAAGTCATTAACGGCGCCAAGCGCGTCGAATCGAAATTTCCCGCGGGTTCGGAGGTCAACCAATGACATTCTCGAGACTCCTTCAAACCTTGCTGAGTTGCCTGTTGGGCGCGTGCCTGGCGCCGCTGGCTCAGGCGCCAGCCTCTGGGGCTGACGCAGCGCTGCCCGCTGCGGTCGCCGCCATGCCGACCACCACCGCTGCCGCGGCGCAGGAATTACACTCGCCAGCCGCGCGCGATCTGTTTGTGACCGTCGGAAAGTCGTTAGTGGTAGACAGCCCCGTCAACATTCAGCGTGTTTCAGTAGGGAACGGCGACTTGGCCGAGGCTCTGGCCGTCAACCCGCGCGAAGTTCTGGTGAACGGCAAAGCGGTGGGCGAGACCAGCATCATCATCTGGCAACAGGGCGGCAACCGGCTCTTCTTCGATCTGACGGTGCGGCCCAGCAACACCAAAGTCGCCGCCATCCAACAGCAGCTTGACCGCGAGCTGGCGGGCCAGGACATTCGGGTCTCGTTCGACAACGACACGGCCTTCGTGCGCGGCACGGCCAAGGACCTCACCAGCGCCGAGCGCGCGCTCGCCATCGCCTCCACCCTGGGGAAGACGGTGAACCTGCTGCACGTGAGCGTTCCGCCCACGGAGGCTCAGATTCTGCTTAGAGTCCGCTTCGCGGACGTAGACCGTTCCTACGAACAGGATTTAGGATTTAACCTTTTCAGCACCGGTATCACGAATACCATCGGCCGTGTCACCACGGGCCAGTTCAGCCCGCCGAGTCTCGTTGCGAGCCCCGGGCAGCCCACGCAGGTCACTTACAGCGATCTGCTGAATATCTTTCTGTTCCGTCCGGACCTGAATATCGGGGCCACCATCAAGGCCCTGGAATCCAAAAACGTGCTGCAGATTCTGGCCGAGCCCAACGTGCTGGCCATTAATGGAAAAACGGCCAGCTTCCTCGCCGGTGGCGAATTCCCCTATCCCACACTGCAGGGCGGAGGCGCGGGCTTGGGAGCGGTGACCATTCAGTTCCGTGAGTTCGGTGTGCGCCTGAACTTCACTCCGGTCATCACGCCCCGCGGCACCATCCGTCTGGAGGTAGCGCCGGAAGTCAGTTCGCTCGATTTTGCCAACGGCCTGGTGTTTCAAGGATTCAACATCCCGGCGCTGGCCACGCGACGCGTGAAGACTGAAATCGAGCTGGAAAGCGGCCAGAGCTTTGCCATTGGCGGATTGCTGGACAACCGCACTACCGAGGCCTTGAGCAAGGTTCCCGGTCTGGGGAACATTCCGCTGCTGGGCAAGCTGTTCACGTCGCGCGACATCCTGAAGAGCAACTCGGAGCTGCTGGTGCTGGTGACGCCGGAGCTGGTGCGGCCTGTGCCCAAGGGACAGAATCCGCCCGACGTGAAGTTCCCCACGCCGTTCCTGAAAGGCACACGGCCGGATCTTCCCAGGACTCCGGGTATGGACGTAACGGGTCCGGTACCGACCAAACCGACCCAGGACACCCTGCCGGTGGAAGACCTGATTCAAAGCCAGAAGGCATTACCGTCCTCGCAGGGACAGACGCAGCCGCAGCTTCAGTTTGTGCCTGTGTTGACGCAGCCGGGACAAGCGCCACAACCGATGACGCAGCCCACGACACCCGCCGCGCCGCCACCCGCTTCATCGGCGGCGCCGCATACCGGAGGAGGAACTGGAGCGAGCCAGTAGATGTTGTTCGCAGTTGAGGTTTTGAAGTGTACCCCCTGACGATTGGTTTAGTTATCGAGACCAAAGAGCTGTGGGACGAAGTCCACTCCACATTGCAGGAACTGCCCGTCCGCCTGCTCATCGAACAGCACGAACTGGGCGATCTCGGAGAGTTTCTGGACAAGGTGGAGCGGCTTCGCCCGGAGGTCATGATCCTCGAGGTCATGAAGCTTCGGGAACCGATGGAGCACGTAGTCGGCCGGATCAAAGCCAGCTCCGCGGATCCCATGGTGATCGCGCTGCACAACACCGCAGAGCCGGAGCTGATCCTCAGCGCGTTGCGGGCGGGGGCCCACGAATTTCTGCATCCCCCGCTGAAAGGCAATCTCCAGCAGGCGCTCGAACGCAAGTCCGCTGAGCGCAACAAAACCAAGGAGCGCCTGCGGCAAAAAGGCAAGGTGATCGGGTTCCTCTCGGCCAAAGGGGGTTGTGGCGCCACCACCATCTCCTGCCACACGGCGGCCGAACTGGGAAGACAGGGGAAGCATGTGCTCCTCGCCGACCTGGACCTGGACGTAGGCATGATCCGCTTCCTGATGAAGACCAAGTCACCCTACTCGGTGCTGGACGCCATGAACAATCTGCACCGCCTGGATCAGAGTTACTGGAATGCGTTAATCTCCAACGGACAGCCGGGGTTGGAAATCATCGCGGCACCGCCGGCGCTGCCCTCCAAGCAGCAGCCGAATCAGGAACAGGTGCAGAACATGCTCACCTTTGTCCGGGGCCAATATGATTTCTCCATCGTAGATCTGGGCCGGAGCCTCAACCTGACGGCCATGAATGCGCTGGACGAAATCGACGAAACCTATTTGGTCACCACACTGGATGTTCCGGCGCTGCACCAGTCCAAGCAGATCATCCAGACGCTTTCCAACGTCGGTTACGGGCGCGAACGGTTGCGCCTGGTCCTCAATCGCATGCCGCAGCGGCTGGATGTGACTCCGGATGAGCTGGAAAAGATGATGTCGTTGCCGGTGTTCGCCACGCTGCCTAACGATTATCCATCGCTATACGAATCCTATTCGGAGGGCTCGCTGCTGCCCGCCAGCAGCCGCCTGGGCAAGGAACTCAGCCGCATGGCTGTCAAGATGGCGGGAATTCAACCTGATGACAAGGGAAAGAAGAAATTTTCCCTTTTCGGTTAAGAGACGAGACGAATGCTAACTGACACAGTACAACGGACCGGGGGTCGCGAAGCAGGCTGGGTGAATCGCCTCTTCAGCAACGAGGGCTATACGCCTGAGCACCAGGAGCTGAAGTTTGCGCTGCACCGCAAACTGCTGGACCGCATCAATCTGGAAGCTCTATCGGCCATGGCGGGCGAGCGCGCACGCGCAGAGATCCGCGCCGCGGTCGCGCGGCTGATCGAAGAGGAGAAGACGCCTCTCAGCTTGATGGAGAAAGACCGCGTCATTGAGGAGGTGCTGGACGAGGTGTTCGGCCTCGGTCCGCTGGAGCCGCTGCTACGCGATCCCACCATCTCGGACATTCTGGTGACCACGCCGCGGCTGGTGTACGTGGAACTCGCCGGAAAGCTGCATCGCACGCCGGTCGAGTTCAAAGACGACGCGCATCTGCTGCGCATCATTGAAAAGGTGGTTTCGCGCGTAGGCCGGCGCGTGGACGAATCGTCGCCGCTGGTGGATGCGCGCCTGCCCGATGGATCGCGCGTCAACGCCGCCATCCCGCCGGTGGCCGTGGATGGCCCGCTGCTCTCCATCCGCCGTTTCGGCCGGGACGCGCTGCAGGGCGAAGACCTGGTCAAGAAGCTGGCGCTTACCGAAGGCATGCTGCAGTTGTTGCAGTGCTGCGTGAAGGCGCGCCTGAACATCGTCATATCGGGCGGAACCGGCGCCGGCAAAACTACGCTGCTGAACGTTCTGTCTTCCTACATTCCCGAAGACGAGCGTATCGTCACCATCGAAGACGCGGCGGAGCTGCGCCTGCGGCAGACTCACGTCGCCCGCATGGAAACCCGCCCGGCCAACGTCGAAGGGCAGGGCGCCATCCGCATCCGAGAGCTTGTGGTCAACTCGCTGCGTATGCGGCCCGACCGTATCATCGTCGGCGAGTGCCGCGCCGAAGAAGCCCTGGACATGTTGCAGGCCATGAACACCGGTCACGATGGATCTTTGACCACGGTTCACGCCAACAATCCCCGCGACGCCATCGGACGTCTGGAAGTCATGGTAGGCATGGCGAATTCCAATATGAGCCTCCGCTCCATGCGCCAGCAAATCAGCTCGGCCATCGATATGTTTGTGCAGGTGGCCCGCTTTAGCGATGGTACGCGCCGCATCACACATGTCACCGAATGCGTGGGCATGGAAGGCGACCTCATCACCATGCAGGACATCTTCGTTTTCGAAAAAACCGGGTTGAGCGAGAACGGCAGGGTCACGGGACGCTTCCGCGCTACCGGCATCCGGCCCAAGTTCTACGAGCGCCTGCGCGCGTCCGGCATGCAGTTGCCGGCTTCGATCTTCCAAACTGTCGTCGAGATTTCGTAAAGAGGCCGCAACATGCTTACGCCTTTTATCATCAGTTTTCTGATCCTGTTCATCGTGATCATGGTCGCGGTGACGCTAGGGTCGAAGTATTTCGACCAAAAGCGCAAGAAGCAGGTCAGTTCCATGCTCGATACGACCTCGGGCGAAAAAGCGCCCGAGGTTTCCATCACCAATCTGTTGATGGAGCCGGCTGACGACAACCGCTCCTGGTTCGAGCGCTTTATCGAGGGTCTGGATTTCGCGCAGAAACTGCAAGCCCGGATGCAACAGGCCGGGCTCGACTGGACTCCGACCAAGTTTCTGGTTCTGTCGGTCATGTGCTCGCTCATCGGCGGCGTGGCGGGCGTGCGATTTCCGGTGATCGGGATGGGCGTCAGCTCCGTGGTGTTTGGCCTGATGACCGCGTGCCTGCCTTACTTCTATATCCGGCGCACTCGCACCAAGCGGCTCAACAAGCTGGAAGAGCAGTTTCCCGAGGCGCTGGAGTTTCTGGCGCGCTCCATGCGTGCCGGCCATGCGTTCACTATCAGCCTGGAGATGCTCGGCGAGGAGTTGCCCGAGCCCCTGGGTCAGGAGTTTCGCACCCTGTTCAACGAACAAAATCTCGGCGCCGCCCTGGAGGTGGCCCTGGCCAACCTGTGCAACCGCGTGCCACTCCTGGACGTGCGATTTTTCTCCTCTTCCGTGCTGCTTCAGAAACAGACGGGCGGCAACCTTGCGGAAATTCTCACCCGGCTGGCGGATGTCATCCGCGAGCGCTTCCGCCTGAAAGGACAGGTGAAAGCCGCTAGCGCTCACGGGCGCCTCACCGCCACCATTCTGATGATCATGCCCATCGGCACCATGTTCGCTTTGTTGGTGGTTTCGCCCGGATATTTACAGGGCATGGCGAAAGATCCGGACGGCAGGTGGCTGATCGCGTTTGCCATCGTCGGTCAGATCATCGGCAATTACTTCATCCGGCGCATCATCAAGATCAAAGTCTAGGACGCATATGGCCATCTTCATTTCCATCTTTCTGTTTTCGCTGCTGATGGCGGCAATCTCGGTCTACGGATATCGCCGGTACGCGCGTCCGGCGCGCGTCCTGGAACGCCTCGGTACCCCGGTCCTGGAGACGCAAGGCGGCTTAAGTGCCACCATGGCGGAGCCCAGGGCGGAAATCGGCTGGATCGTTCGCGTCATTCAGCAGGTCGGCGAGAAGGTCCCCATTTCTCCTGATGATGCCGGCGCGACCCGCCGGGATTTGATGATGGCGGGATACAAGTCGGACGGCGCGGTCAAGATTTTCAATGGCATCCGGATCAGTTTGGCCGTTCTGCTGTTTTTCTTTGCTGTGGCGTTCCACGCGTCGATTCCCAACGCCGTGCTGCGCATCGTGGCCATGGGCTTCGGGGCGTTCATGGGCTATTTCTTCCCGAGCTTTATGCTCGACAAGATGATTGCCAAGCGGCAGGAAACCCTCCGGCTTTCTCTGCCTGACGCTCTAGACATGATGGTGGTTTCGGTTGAGGCCGGCCTGGGCCTCGACCAGGCGATCCAACACGTGGGTCGTGAACTGCAAATGACCCACAAGGAACTGAGTGAGGAGTTGAGCCTGGTCAACCTCGAGATGCGCGCGGGTAAGCGCCGCTCTGAGGCTCTGCGTAACCTGGCCGAGCGCACCGGCGAGCCGGAACTTCAGAAACTGGTGGCCGTCCTGGTGCAGACCGACCGCTTCGGCACCAGCATCGGCGACTCGCTGCGCGCCCATTCCGACTTTTTGCGCGTGAAACGCAGGCAGGAAGCCGAAGAGCGCGCCGGCAAGGTCGGCGTGAAGCTGGTGTTCCCGATCTTCTTCTTCATTTTGCCGGCCATGCTGGTGGTGGCGGCCGGCCCCGGTCTGTTGCAGGTGTTTAAGTATCTCTTCCCGTTGATGAAGCAATTCCAAGGATAGAAAGGAGAACCGCCGATCATGAATGACATGGTTATGCAAACCGTACTTTGGCTCACCGCAGGGTTCTTACTGGTGATGCTGATGATGCGCCGGCGCAAACGCAAAGTCCAGCGGTAGGGACTTGGCATGCGCGGCAGGTTTGGGTTTCGGAGGCCGGCCGCCCGGGCCATCTCGGAGGGATGGGCTGGGTCTGCAGCAATGCGGTCCTGATTCTAGGGCCGTAATGTGGGTGGGCGTCGATGCGGCATTCTGCCCGAGGGTGGATACCAGATCGACGCCGGTGGCCGGACTTTCGGAACTCCCTTTCGTGGTGTGTCTCCTGTCTCCCATAATTTCATTTCATTGGGAGAGCAGAAGTTGAATCCTTTCCTCGAATGCTCGACATCGCAACGATCATTGGTCTGCAGAACCGCGATGGCGGCTGGCCGTATCGAAAGGGCGGTGGTTCGTGGACCGAACCCACGGTCTTTGCCCTGCTGGCGCAATCCGTGGAGACGGGCGATGCGCAGAGTATCGAGCGCGGCCTGAACTGGCTGCGGGCCTCCCAGCGCCGCGATGGCGGCTGGCCTCCGCGCCCCTCGGTCGCACAGAGCACTTGGGTCACCTCGTTAGCCGCCCTGTTGCCTCCCGCCTCGATTGGGCATGCGCAGTATTCGGCTGCGATCGGCTGGCTGATGGGACAAACCGGGGAAGAGACCTCGTTGGTCTTCAAGCTTCGCGGCGAGCTGATTGGCAACGGCGCCGGGTACCAACCGCGTGATGGTTGGCCGTTTTTTCCGGGTGCAGCGGCCTGGGTCGCTCCTACGGCCATGAGCATCCTGGCCTTGGAAAAAGCGCGGCGGGCTCAAATCCCGGGCCGGATCCAGGAGCGAGTCCAGGTGGGCTGCCAGTTTTTGCTCGACCGCGTGTGCAAGGATGGCGGCTGGAATTACGGGCGTAGCAGTGTCTTGGGTGTGGAGGCGGATTCGTACCCGGAAACGACTGGACAAGCCTTGCTGGCGCTGAATTCAGTGCCGTCCGCCAAACTCGCCAAAGCGCTGGCCGCAGCCGAGGATCAGGCAAGGCGATGCCAGTCGGCCGAGGGGCTGAGCTGGTTGCAATTGGGATTGCAATCCCACGGAATGGCGCTTCAGGGTCCGGAGCGAAATCTGCCTTGCCGCCAGCTCATGGACTCCGCGCTTGGTCTGCTGGCCCGGGCCGCGCAGCGCGGCCGGAACATTTTTCTGGAGTAGAGCGTGAAACAGGGAATCACACGTCGCCAGGCCTTGATGGCCTCTGCGGGCTGTCTGACGCTGACGCGCTGTTCGCTGGTCGGCGGGCCACCGCCGCTTCCACGAGTTTCCATTGTTCGCGCTGCCTACAACCAATCCCTTTATGAAACCGTGCGCCGGCTGCTGGTGGAGCACCGCGTCGACGTCAAGGGCAAGCGGGTGGTCCTCAAGCCGAACCTGGTGGAGTTCGACCCCGGCACCACCATCAACACGCATCCCCTGTTGGTGCACGCCGCGTTGGAAGGTTTTCGCGCCCAGGGCGCCGCGGACGTCCGCATCGCCGAAGGACCCGGGCACCGCCGCGTCACCATGGACCTCGCGGATGCCGCGGGCTATTTCAAAACCATCCCTCAGTTCGAAGATCTCTTCACCGATTTGAATCTTGACGATGTCTCTCAGGTTTTGTTGAGGGAACCGTTCTCGCGACTCAATTCCGTTTACTTCCCGAACACCGCCTTGGGCGCGGACCTCCTGGTGTCGCTGCCGAAAATGAAGACGCATCACTGGGTGGGCGCAACGCTCAGCATGAAGAACTTCTTTGGCCTGGTGCCGGGAGGTGTGTATGGCTGGCCGAAGAACGTGCTGCACTGGGCCGGCATCGATGAATGTATCGCTGACATTCATTCCGCCTTCCCCCGTCATTTCGCGATCGTGGACGGCGTGGTAGGTATGGAAGGCAATGGCCCGATCCAGGGCAATCCCAAGCCCGCCGGTGTGCTGGTAGCGGGCAGAGACATGACGGCGGTGGATGCCACCTGCTGCCGCATCATGCGTATCAATCCGGCTGGCATCCATTATCTGCGCCTGGCGACGGGCCCCAATCGTCTGGGCGAAGAGAACATCCGGCAAATCGGCGAGTCCATCAGAACGGTCGCCACTCCGTTTGCGGTGAATCCGGAATTTCAAGACCTGCGCATATGAACATCGCCGCAGTGGAGGCGGATGCGCCGGAGGCAGCAAGCGTGCCCGCGGCATCCCCGCGTGGCCGCAACGGCTTCCTGGCTAGAACTCCCGTACGTGCCGGCCTGGTCTCCCTTCTCTTGCTGGTGCCTTGTTTCTGGCAAAGGCACATCCAGGCGGTTGATCTCTCCAGCCACCTCTTCAACGCCTGGCTTTCCATTTTGATCGGTGAGGGAAAAGCGCCGGGCCTGGCGATCGTCCCGCAGCGCACCAACGTCCTGTTTGATCTGATGCTGGCGGGATTGACGCGCATCGTAGGGCCTTGGGGCGCTGAGCATATCGCGGTTCCGCTCGCTGTGCTCGTGTTTTTCTGGGGCGCTTTCACGATGGTCTCGACCGTTTCGAACCAGCGTCCGTGGTACCAGCTCGCCATCATTGCCATGCTGGCCTATGGCTGGACCTATCACATGGGTTTCATGAACTTCTATCTGAGCCTGGGCCTTTCCTTCTGGGCGTTCGCGCTGCTGTGGAAACGCCAATGGAAATTCAAACTCTGCGCCGCACCGCTGGTGGCGCTCGCCTATGTGGCGCATGCGCTTCCGGTCGCATGGCTGGCCGGCGCCATGGCTTACACCGGCCTCGCTCGCAGGATCCGCCCTCGCGCCCGCGCCATCCTGCTGTTTGCCTGCGTGGCCTTGCTGGCCGTCTTGCGGCAATTCCTGATGAGCCACTTTCCGACGCGCTGGGAGCCGGCGCAATTCGTGAGCATGACCGGCGCTTATCAGATCTCAGTCTTCGAATCCAAGTACCACGCGCTCGAAATCGTCCTACTGGTAATCTGGCTTTCGCTGTTCCTGCGGTTGATGAAACGAAAGGGCGCGGCACGCGTGCTCTTCAGCATCCCATTCCAGTTGTGCGTGCTCGTCGCTGCCGCGGTTCTGCTCCTGCCGGGTGCGATTTTGCCTCCCGGATACAATCACGCGCTGCGGTATATCAGCGAACGCATGTCGCTCATCGTGGCCGTGACGGGTTGCGCGTTGTTAGGCCAGGTCTCGCCTGGAAACCGGGAGAAGTCTGCTATCGCCGTTTTGATGGGGCTGTTCTTCTCATTCCTTTACGTGGACACGCGCGCGCTGAATTACGTCGAAAGCCTGTTGGAACAGAGCGTCGCTCAGTTGCCGCCTGGGTCTCGGGTGATCAGCGCGCTCTGCGATCAGCGCCGCGATGTCAACCTGCTGGGCCACACCCTGGATCGCGTTTGCATCGGGCATTGCTTCAGTTACGCCAATTACGAACCCTCGAGCGGAGCATTCCACGTTCGCGCTACAGGTACGAATCCGATCGTCGTGGCCGAAGATCGCGATTCCAATGCCTTGCAGGAAGGCCGCTACGTGGTGAAGCCCGGTGATCTTCCCCTCTATCAGATTTACCTGCGCGGCGGCTATCTGGACACCCGCTTGCTTCGCGCGGGAGAAGTGACCGGCGCCACCTGCTTTGAATCCACGCCCAGCCCCGGCAATCTGCTCGGCGGACGCTCCAATGCGCCTCACTGAGCAGCGAATCGCGCAGCTCTGCCGATTCGTCCTGTTGGTGGCGCTGGCTCTACCGGTGTACCTGGGAATCGCGCACGGACTGTTGGATCTTGCCCGGAACCCCGTGCTGAGATCGGCTCTAGCCGGTGCGTTTCTGATTCACATGTCGGCCCGGGCACGCCGCGTGCAGGGGTCGCTGGCAGTGGCGGCTGGGTTGGTCGCCGGCGCAATATACGCCTGGCTGCATCACGGTTTTGGAGATGATCTGGGCGCCGCGCCTGCCGTGTTCGCGGCATTCCTGGGCCTCGCAAGCCTCCTCGTGCTGGCCGCGCAATCCGTGTTTGCCGGCGTGGAGGCACGTCCTACGCACCGCAAAACGCTCATCGCCGCGGCGGCATTTCCGTACTTTTCCTTCATCATCGCGCTCGCGCTGAACCTCACCAGCGCTCTGCATCCGAAAGTCTACGATCTCCGCCTTTATGCGTTCGATGAATCCCTGAGGCTGCATACCAGTTTCTTTATCGGTCGTCTCGTGGCGAGTTTCAACCTGCTGCGAGTCGCCGCGGTCCTGGCCTACGAAAGCTTGCCTCTGGTGATCTGCTGGCTTCTGGCCCTGGAACTCCGCTCGCCGGAGCGATTTTCCGCCGGGATCATGCGATTATTCGTGACCGCAGGTCTCGCCGGAGTCCTGCTATATCAGCTTCTCCCCGCCGCGGGCCCCGCCTACGTCTTCGGCGCGAAGTTTCCCGGCAGTTTGCCCTCGCTCAGCGGCCTCGCCATCCGTCCGATTCTGCTGCCCCGCGTGGCTCGCAACGCCATGCCCTCAGTGCACTTCGCCTGCGCGCTGCTGGTCTGGTGGAACACTGCCGCATTCGCCCGGTTCTGGCGCGCGCTGGCCGCTGGATTCCTCGCCATGACGTTTCTGGCGACCATCGGTTTTGGCGAGCACTACCTCGTCGATCTGATTGTGGCGCTCCCCTTTGCTCTCGCGGTGCAGTCGGCTTGTCTCAAATCAAAGTGGGACTCACCCGCGCGCGGCGTGGCGTTCTGGGGCAGTGCGGTCCTGACGGCCGGCTGGATTGGCGCGCTCCGCCTGGGAATTTTTCAGAACTCTCTTGCGCTGTCCTGGGGTGCAGTGATAGGGACGCTCATCCTCACCCTCTGGTGGAAGCGGCGCCTGCCGGCGGCGCTAAGCGGCGAGGATGTTGCAGAGATTCCAGATCACCAGAATGGCGTACCAGTAGTTGATCCATCGGACCAGGTACGATCGGTTCAGGAACACGCACACACCTGCCAGGCCAACCGCTACGATTTTGGAAACCGCGACCGCAAAACTGGGGCCGAAATGCAACAGCGAGCGAATGAACGGGCTGGCTTCCGAGATGCCGAGCTTGAACCCCACCAGCGTGGTCAGCAGATCCAAAACCTGCAGGTATAAGAACACCTGCACGTAGACCATTTTCTCGTTCTCAGAGATATTTGGCGTTCCGCTCGGACTCACTTTATTTCCCCCAAATCGCCCTGCCGGCTAAAAACGCAATCGATCCCAGCGCAATCACCGCGCCGTGCGGCATCCGCAGTCCCTTCGAGCTTCTGACATCCAGTTCCTCACTGCTCTTGTACGGCGCTCTGAGGTGAATCACCTCGCTCATGATCCAGCCCACGTTCCAAAAAGTCTTGCGGATGCGCCCCGCAAATAACAGCACAATCAGCGCCGTCAGGCCTCCGATCAACGATGTGACGACAAACAACACAATCCAGTTTCCCGGCCCCACGATCGACCCCACCGCCGCCATCAGCTTGGCATCCCCAGCTCCCATGGCTCGCAGAGCGTAAAGCGGGAAGTAGATCAACAACGCCAAACCCATTCCCAGCGCCGCTTGTTTCAACCCTACTAACTCAAACATAAAAATGTTCAGGCCGAAACCCAGAACGACGCCCGTTAGTACCAACCAGTTGGGGATGCGGCGAAACCGGATATCGTAAATCCCTGCGGTGACAACAATCAGTACGAGGAGTACCTGGAGTACCGGCGGAAGATAGGTGAGCATTCCGTGAATCCATCAATATACCTTAGTTAGCAATCGAAGGCATTGCTCGACGATAATGGGCCTGTGGAACAGGCTCGGGAGTGGATCAAAAACGCATCGAAAATCGCCGTGCTGACTGGCGCCGGCATCTCCGCCGAAAGCGGCGTGCCGACTTTTCGCGGCGACCAAGGTCTTTGGAAGGAGCACAAACCGGAGGAGCTCGCCACTCCGGAAGCCTTCCTCCGCGACCCGCGTCTGGTGTGGGAATGGTACGATTGGCGGCGCCAGTCGATCGCCAAAGCTCTGCCCAACCCCGGCCACAAGGCTCTGGTGGAACTCGAAATCCAGAAACCGTATTTCACGTTAATCACGCAAAATGTGGACGGGCTGCACGACCGCGCCGGCAGCGGCCGCATTCTGAAGCTGCACGGCGATATCTGGCGCCTGCGCTGCCTGGACTGCCGCGCGGACTGGCCCGACCGCCGCGTCCCCCTGCCCAAGCTGCCGCCGCATTGCCGCTGCGGAGGCATGGCCCGCCCAGGCGTCGTCTGGTTCGGCGAGCCGTTGCCCGACGGCATGTGGATGGAGGCCGAACACGCTGCTGCCGCCGCCGAGGTACTGCTGGTAGTCGGAACATCGGCCGTCGTCTATCCAGCCGCAAGCCTCGTAACCGTGGCGCGCGCCGCCAAAGCCCGCATCATCGAAATCAATGTGGAAGAGACGCCGATTTCCGGCGAGGTAGATTGCTCCCTGCGCGGGCCGGCAGGCGAGATCCTGCCGAAACTGGTGGCCTGACGCAAAACCACGCTGCGCTACAACAACATCTCGGGTTTCAACCCGCGCAAATCTTCCAGCAAAATATCCGGCTCCAGCGCCGCCAGCTCCTCCCGCGTGGAAATGCCGGTGTGAACCGCGACGGCGCGCGCGCCGTTGGCCCGCGCGGCGACAATGTCGCTGGGCGCATCCCCGATGAGCGAAACGCTTGCCCGGCTGCCGATCCACTCCCGTTTACGCGCGTGCTCGATGGCCATGCGAGCCAGCTTCGTACGGTTTGCCGCCATCTCCGCGAAGACGCCGAACCGGAAATAATGCCGCAGATTCGCACGCTCCATCTTCTTCCACCCAATGCGCGTCAGGTTTCCGGTCACCAGGCCCATTGCAATCCTGCGCCGGCTCAGCGCATAGAGCAATCGGCGGACACCGGGGCACGTTTTCCGTTGCAGGTTGGGGCAACGCCGCACATAGATGCCTTGAGCGCGCCGCATGATGGCCGGCAGAGAGCGGCGAATGGTGGCCCGGGAAGCGCCCGCATTCTGCATCATGCGCGTCAGAATGTCGGGATCGAGCATCCCGTGCACCGGAATGTGATCGGTTGTGGTATCGAGTCCGGTCACGTCGCGCACCGCGTCCACCAGCGCCTCGCGATGATGCGGGCCGGCGCGGCGGATGAGCGTGCCGTCGATATCGAACAGAACCAGCGCCGAAAATTCCCTGCGTTCCACGGTCTCCGCCTCTTACAATAGCAGTTGTGACCGATCCGAAATTTCGCGTTGGATTGATCCAGATGTCCTGCTCCAAGGACCCGTGCGAGAATCTCGCCAAAGCCGAATGGCGCATTCGCGAGGCCGCGGGGAAGGGCGCGCAGATCATCTGCCTCCAGGAACTGTTCCGCTCGCAGTATTTCTGCCGCGAAGAAGACGCGAGGCTGTTCGACCTTGCCGAACCCATCCCCGGCCAAACCACCGAGGCACTCTCGAACCTGGCCGCCGATCTGAAGGTCGTCATCGTCGGCTCGCTCTTTGAGCGCCGCGCGGCCGGCGTGTATCACAACACCGCGGTCGTGATCGACGCCGACGGCTCTCTGCTCGGCCTCTACCGGAAAATGCACATCCCGGATGACCCCTTATACTTCGAGAAATTCTATTTCACGCCCGGCGATCTCGGCTTCCGCAACTTCGATACACGCTACGGCCGCGTGGCCGCCCTGGTGTGCTGGGACCAGTGGTATCCCGAAGCGGCGCGCGTCGCGGCGCTCGGCGGCGCGGACGTGCTGTTTTATCCCACCGCCATCGGCTGGCATCCTTCGGAGAAAGCCAAGCACGGCGCCGCACAACACGATGCCTGGCGCACCATCCAGCGCTCCCACGCCATCGCCAACGGGATCTACGTCGCGGCAGTAAATCGCGTCGGCTTCGAAGGCCCGCCGGATCACGGCCTCGAATTCTGGGGCGCATCCTTCGTCGCCGACCCTTTCGGCCGCATGCTGGCCGAAGCATCGCATGATCGCGAGGAAACGCTGATCGTCGAATGCGATCGCCGCCGCATCGACGAAATCCGCCGCAACTGGCCCTTCCTGCGCGACCGCCGCATCGACGCCTACCAGGGCATCCTGAACCGGCTGATCGATTGAGAAAGGACTGGATATGAAAACGATCATCGTGGTGTCGACCATTCTCCTCGCCTCGACTCTAACTGCTGCTGACGTGCCGTCCCCGGAGGCCCAGATCGCTTCCGCGGTCCTCGCAGCGCCCAGCGAGCTCCGCGACGGCGCAGCCGTCCTCGGTTACAACCCGCAGGGCGAAGTGGTCAAACTTCGCGAGGGCAAGAACGAACTCATCTGCCTCGCAAGTGATCCGAGCAGGACTTCATTCAGCGTCGCCTGTTACCACCGGGACCTCGAACCGTACATGGCTCGCGGCCGTGAACTTCTGGCTCAGAAAATCACCGGGCCGAAGCGCAACGAAATCCGCTGGAAGGAGGTCGCGGACGGAAAACTCTCCATGCCGCGCGCACCCCGAACGTTGTATGTGCTCACCGGCTCCGGCTTCGACTCGAGCAGTGGGAAAGTGAAGGATGCCTACCTGCGATGGGTCATCTATGTGCCTTTCGCCACGCCGGAATCCACGGGACTCTCGACCAAACCGAGCGACAGCGCCCCATGGCTGATGTCCCCGGGCACTGCGGGTGCCCACATCATGATTAACCCTCCGAAGAAGTAAACAGCATGAGAGAGATAAGGAACAGAGTGGACTGCATCCGCCGCTTCTTACCTTTCCCGGCCTGGACCGGACAACTCACATGCTAACGACCCGGTATTAACCGATTGACACGGTTTGGCATCAGTGATAGCGTTTCAGATCTGAGAGTATTAAACTCCGTGGACTGCCTGTCTAGCCCCTCCAAAGGCAGTCCTTACACTCCGTGACTCGGGCCGTGGTGCCCGAAGAGAGGAGTCACAATGAAACTCACGCCATTGCTGCTGCTCGCGCTCTCCGCACGGGCCGATATCGTCTTTCTGGGACCGCCGATTGTGTACGGAGATGTATCTGTGGCCCAATCAGCGGACAGCGTCACTGCGAGCGCATATCCATGGGGTGGAAGCGGCCTCGCATACCTGAGCTACAGCCTTGCCGAGGAGGTTCAGGTCACCACCGCAGGCGACTATACATTGATTGATGCGGTCACCGTATCGGGCCAAGCGGATGCCTGGACCGGAGATGGCCGTGGGCCGTACGGAGCAAGCCTTTCGTATATTGGCGGAGCTTCCCTCGCCGGATTCAGCACCATGGATTCCGCATCGGCAACGGCGCAGCCGACTCCCCTTCCACCCTCCATCGCCGCGATCCTGCCGCCAGCCTATGCGTTCGGCGACGATGAGCTATCCGCTTCAGACACGTCTTCAGTGACCTTTGCGCTTGATCCGGGCACGTACACGCTCTATCAGTACATGCAGGACGCCTATGTAAGCGGACCGGCAGACGCCAACATGCAGGTGCAGTTCACGTCGTCGCTGACCAATCCTGCGCCGGTTCCTGAGCCGTCGCTTCGAATGCTGCTGGCTGCGGTGCTTCTTTTGGGGGTAGGGGTTGCTGCTCAGAGGAAATTGCGGCGGGAGCGTTGAAAACAGGAAAACAGGGAAAACAGGGACGGAGACCTCAATTCCCGATTTCTGTCAGTAGGCCAAACCAGGCTTTTGAGGTCTCCCTTCCTCATCCCTTACGACGGCTTGTAATACAGCACCATCCCCGCTCCCAACGCCGTCATTAGGAACCCCAGATACAGCAGCGGGTGCGGCGCAGTCTTGGGCGGATGCGTCACCATCGAAACCAGCACGTTCACCAGCGGCGCGCCGCCGAATACGATCGGCATGACGTATGCCGGCAAGCCCCCGGCTTTGAAGGCCCAGATGATGCACACCGCGCCGACAGCCCCCAGTGCGCCGCCTACCGTCGCCCAAATCGAGCCGCCGAAGTTGAAGCCCGCCGCCACGCCGCTGCCCGACGCGGAAAGATTCACCAGCGGCACCAGCACGCCGATCAGAAAATACGCCACCCCCACACACAACAGGGCGCGGAAAGGATTGCCGAGCTGCACTTGGCCTCTGTGCAGCGCCACGCCGTACATGCCCCACGACAGCACCGCGCCCAGCGCGAAGGTGATCCAGATCATAGTCCGCCTCTTGGTTTGCATTCAGTCTCCACAGAATCGAAACGCAGCATAGCACAGCCGCATCCACCGCAGCGCCCCTTTGTGGCATACTACGTGGACATTCGCAAAACGTATCGAGATCTTGCGAGTCAACACGTGTTACAGCATCTAGGAGTTCGTCGAAAAATGCTCCGGCAACATGCTTGGATTTGTGGGGCGGCCATTCCTGGCTGCGAGCCAGCCTTCGGGCTGGCTGGACCCGCTGGAAAGCGGGTCTGCAGACTGAAAGTCTGCCCTCCGAACACAGGTGGCGCAGACTTCAGTCTGCGAAGGGCCTTTTCAACAAACTCCTAAGAAAACGACAAC
>Ga0187817_10000164_pt1 | contig 24472 bp, 21 predicted proteins | sample NC_wetland_sal_i_17_FD_132431 | JGI IMG/M metagenome (GOLD analysis project Ga0187817, IMG submission 132431) | Wetland sediment microbial communities from Neuse River Estuary, North Carolina, USA - SO4_2 | ecosystem: Environmental > Aquatic > Freshwater > Wetlands > Sediment | place: USA... | reverse complement strand
ACGAGCGCCTCCGCCTGCTCTATGGCGACCAATTCAAGCTCGACATCCGCAGCCAGGAAGGTGAAGGCACCCAAATCCACATCGAAATCCCCGAACTCGTCACCGCCGCCCAGCCCGCCGCCTCCTAGCCGCCCTACGCTTTCGCTTCTGATTCGCTTCAGACTAATTTCAGGCTCAAAATCACTGTCGATTAGAAATGATCGTTTCGTTGACGCTGAAGGACTTAGGCCCGTTTCTAATCGGCAGGACTGCCGATTAGAAATTATTAGCCGGTGATGAAGAGGGGTCCTTCCCGCCAGGCTGCCGGCGGTTTCGCCCTTCCCTCGGCTTTGAACTTGTAGCGGCCGCCTTTCAGGCGGGCGCTTTGGGGTACTGGAACGAAGAAAAAATAAGTGCGAATTTGTACCGGGTAGAACGGAGGCCGGGCGTTTGTTTTCAACAAAATAGCTCGAATTTAGATGACAGAGTTGTACCGGGTAGAATCTTGGAGGCTAGAGGCTGGAACCACGGTGAATTCGGTGCTCTCCCGGCGACCATGTTGCGACCATCCTTCCTGGCGAGACTACCGCCATCTTAGTTCATAGCATGGAACCGCCGTGCCAGTGACGAGAATCGTATTTTGCTTGGTATACGAAGCACGGAGAGGCGCCCGCAGGGGCGTACCTTGCTGCCGCAGGCCTTCGCGGCGCGCCGTTTGCGTCCCGACCCATTCGGGGAGGTCGCAGACCGGAGCGAAAATCCGCACCCTTGCAAGAAGCGCAAGGGATGCGGCACCCTCAGATGTCATGCGTGGCTTGGAGGAATTCCGGTGTGACGTGAGTACGCCCGAGTGGAATTTGCGGCGTGCAAGGCGTGCCTAAGGGTGGCCCCCCTAGAGGGGGGAGAGCCCACCCCTTCCTGCAAATCGGAGAGGATATGGCGCGTGGCGTCAATTCTCTTTCGGCGCGAGGCAGGATATTATCAGGCTTATGTGAAATGCCGAAATTCTCAACCGCTTTCGGGATTAGAAAGACGCAGGCGGAACTCGATTTTGTGGATGTGTCGCTTAGGACGGACAACCTTCTGTTCGTCGATCCGTTTGCCCTTTCACAAAGACGCGACCGCTGGTCGCAAGAGGCACACCGAACCGTCGTTACATTTTTCCAGCATCTCGTCGATGAAATTCGCGCTGGGCATGATGTGCGGGCCCGACAGTTGTTGGGGAACCTGCGCGAGCCGAACGAAACCCGGCTCGGTTATTCGGCGCGACGCCCGCAAGGAGCCGGGATTGGTGACATGCAGGCTGATGAATTGTTTCGGGCGCTGAACGAGTCGGCGGCGGTGAGGGAGGGTTTCATTACGTCTCTTGAGGAAACCGAATTAATGATCGACGGTATAAGCTACGATAAGATTTCTGACCTGACCACGAACATCATTCGCTCTCACCTCGCAGATTACACGGCTGAGCAGTGCAACTTGCACGCAGTTAATGTCCATCAGGTGGGGATGCCCCCTTGCTTTAACACTGACGTAATGGAATGGGAAGCACGGTATTTGAACCTTCCGCTCTACCGTAATTCTCCCGTACTTTTGGTCCCTAAATCGATCGTCAGGGGCAACCCCGCCTACCAGCAGCAGCGGTACTACCAACATTTCGTGCTCAATTTTCTCCAGCGTGAGGAGTTGAGCAATCCCGGGTCGCGGTTGGTCAGGACGCTAAAAGACCAGCGGCGTGTCGTGTATAAGAAGGATTTGGGGACGCGCTACCCGCGGACGAAGGGCTTCCTATATGACTTTTCCCGCGAGCACCCGGAAGTGCTCCATGGTTTTCGAGAATGGCTGGCAGCCGACGACGCGAGGAGAATGACGAGTGAGGTTGATCAAGAGGACGAAGCCTTTATAGCGGCGCGCTGGTGGAAGTGCTGCAGCATATTCCCGCGGGAAGCGAAAGGGCCTCCGAGTATCACGGGCTGATGGTTGGGATGGTCGAGTTTCTTTTTTTCCCGAATTTGGTGCATCCGAAAAAAGAACACGAAATACATGAGGGTCGGAAGCGCATTGACATCCTGGTCGAGAACGGTGCGCGCAGTGGTATTTTTGAGCGAATACCGACCATTCGTCAATTTCCGTGCGCCTATGTCCCCTTTGAGTGCAAGAACTACGTCACGGAGGTGGCCAATCCCGAGCTGGACCAGCTTTCTGGCCGGTTCTCGGTGAATAGGGGGAAGATGGGTTTCCTTTGCTGTCGCCATTTTGAAGACAGGGCCCTATTTGTCCAAAGATGCAGAGACACTTTTCAGGACGGCCGTGGCCTCATCGTTCCCCTCGATGATGCGATGATTCTTCGCATGCTCGACTCGATTGCAAACGGGCATCGGGAGGAGTTGGACAATTTGCTCTCGGCCTTGGTTGCCGAGATTTGGGCGCAGTGACGCGCAAGCTGGCCCGTCCTAGCTGGAGCGAGGGTGGGAACACCGCCCGCTCGCGCAGTTTTCTACGATCGCTTTTTCTCTCGTCCCGTCACTGCTTACGCACTTGCAAAAAGTTAGTGACAGTGAGCCCCAATATTGCGAGCGCTATTGTAAACATCAGTCCGATGAACCATTTGTTCTGATCGTACACGCGATTGATCTCACCCTGCGTGCTATCCATATCGCGACGGTAGGTGTCCTTAAAGTCGTCCATATCTTTCTTAAGCAGCGGGATCGCTAGTGCTTTCTCCGGGCTTTGGCCGATCGCATCGTCGAGTTGGTTCATCTGGGCTTGCAAAGAGTCCAGTTCTGTACCAAGCCTTGCGACCTGCAGGGTTGCAGGCTGGGCCTTGGTCAACTTGTCTACCAGTTCTTGGCTCTTCTCTTGGTTCTTCCGTAGGTCATTTAGCGTGCTTTGCAGTTGAGCGATGTTGGCCTGATCGGAATTAACTAAAGCGCGTACCTCATCTGCGTGAACCTTCCCGGGAGGCGAAAGGTCTGGGGATCGGGCTACGAACAACGTTCCGACCATTGCGGCGATGGTCAAGGAGAGAGTGAGTCCCATTGAGAGAAGCTGGTAAAGCTGTCGCTTCCGTCGGGCTGCGATTTCCGTCCCCGCGTCCGCAGCGGCATCTGGCTGGTCAAGTGACATTTAAGCCCTCCGTGCCGGCATTGTAGCAAATTGACGCGATTCTGTTGGCGGAACATGACGGGACGTAAGGATGCGCTACTCGTTCTCGATCATTGTCGCTGCGGCCATGCGGCCTCCCCGAATGGGTCGGGACGCAAACGGCGTGCCGCGACGGCCTGGGGACAAAGCGCCATTCAGGAGAATGGCGTTCCCAGGAGCGGCAGCGAGGTAGGGGGCGAAGAATTGCCGACGGATTTGTCGCCCCTGAAGGAGCGACCTACAAAGCGGGCTGCGTCAGCGAGGTGGGAGACTTTCTGGCAGCTTGTTGAAAAAGTGGTTTGGAGGAACTTCAGGGGCTTCCCGATCGAAATCACCGGGACGCAAAAAGCGCGAAAGCCCGGCGCTACATTTGGGTCCTAAAGGCAACAGCAGATCCCTCACACGTTCGCGAATGACGCGAACGGTTCGGGATGACAGCGAAGAGAAAGGCCGGGCGTGGTGTGCCAGAGTGGCGGGAGCTCAGCTCTTCGCGCTGAGACGCTCGCGGACGCGCTCGCTCAGGGCCTTGCCGTCCACGGCCTTTCCTTCGAGCGGCGCCCGCGCCGCTCAAGTTCAACTAATTCAGTGAGAACCGAGCTTTTCGCAGGGACAGGAGTTCCTCATAGATGCGGAGGACAGCCGAGGCAGAAGGTAATCTGTTGATATTGCGTTCGTGCTCGTTCATGTGCTGAGATTTTCATCGGGGCTGCGGGGAAATTCATCACCTTCGACCGATCTGCTAAAGGTATGCACAACTTTAAATTCCGGGTTATCGGTGCCGTAGCTGCGTTTTTCGTGATGTAATTTTCAGCGGCGATGGCGGGTGAAATCAATGGGCCGATACCTAAAATACCCGCGCGCCCGCGCACTTCTGCTTGAATCCATGGCACTTGCCGCAATCAACCGAAGATAGAACCATCCTGGCCTGCAAATTGCCTTTATGCAGGTGGAAGGCGGGTCGGAAAGAAAGCCCGCGAGGAGGTTCAAGGCCATGACAATTCTGCTTGTGTTGGCAACATTCGCGGTCTTTCTGACGATTGAATACTTCCGCAAGGGAAAGCCTGCTGAACAACCTGCGGTTCAGGGCCGGCAGGACGTCATCTCCATCCCCAAGTTGCACCCCGCCTATGTGTCCGGTTTCGAGATGCGGGGAGATCTTCGATATCATCCGGGGCACACTTGGGCGCTTTCAGAGAGTCCCACGAAGGTCCGCGTTGGGTTGGATGATTTCGCAGCGCGACTGGTCGGGAAGGCGGACGTGCTCGTACTCCCGCGGCGCGGACAATGGATACGCCAAGGGCAAAAGTTTGCGACGTTGGTGAGGGAAGGCAAGAAGGCCGATCTGGTTTCGCCTATCGAAGGTGAAATCACCGATATCAATGAAGCCGCGCTGAAAGACGCATCCTTGCCGGGCCGCGACCCCTATGGCGAGGGCTGGCTGATGACGGTAATGTCGCCCGATATGAAGACGAACTTCCGGAACTTGTTCAACGGTAGTCTGGCACGCCAGTGGATGCAGGAAGCTGCCGATCGGCTGCGCCTGAGAATCCCCGCGACAGCAATGGCGGGGGCCGTGGCACAGGACGGCGGCGTAGCACTGACGGATCTGAGCGGACAGATCCCCGACGAGAAATGGGCCGAAGTTGCGCACGAATTCTTCCTGACCTAGGCCCGGAACCCCGCAAGGGCCGGAGCAGCAATGCTTCGGCCTTTTCTCTTGGCCAACCGCATCGCACGCCCACAATTGCGAATACGCAGAAATTCACGTTCCTTTCCCGTTTCGACCTTGTGGCATACGTCACTGCAGTTGGTGAGCTAAGTCACATCGCCGGACGTTCGAATAGCGGAGAATTTAAGCTATAGATTGCATAGCGGGCCGGTCCTGTCTGCGAGGTCTTCATGACCAGAAGCGCCACACCGGTGATGAAATTCTCAACAAGAGAGGTTCGTTTTGCGCCGACTGATGATCCAGCCCGTGGCAGATCAGGCGACGAACAGCTTGACGAACTCTTTAATGCTTATGCCGCCGATCCTGACCCGCTTACTCCGTCGAAGGAACTGCAATGAGCAAAGCTATCCTCTATGACGCCACGATGTGTATCCACTGCAAGTTGTGCGAGCAAGGGTGCGCACAGCGAAATGGACTCCCCTACGACGATGCGATAGCCGCTGAAGAGCAGCGATCGGAGCACAAATTCACCGCGGTCATGGCCAAGGGCGACAAATATATGCGGCGCCTGTGCATGAACTGCGTGGATCCAACCTGCGCCTCCGTTTGCCCCGTCGGGGCAATGCAGAAGACCGCCGAAGGTCCCGTGACCTATGACGTCAGCCGATGCATCGGCTGCCGATACTGCATGGTGGCTTGCCCGTTTTCCGTGCCCAAGTACGAATGGGACAAGACGAATCCGCGCGTCAGGAAATGTGACATGTGTGCGGACCGTGTCAGGGCAGGACAACAGACTGCTTGTGCCGACGCCTGCCCTACCGGAGCGACGAAATTCGGCGACCGCGATGCGCTCATCGCGGAGGCAAAAGATCGTATCGCCAAGAATCCCGGCCAATACCTAAATCACATTTATGGCCTTGAAGAAGTGGGTGGAACCTCGGTGTTGCTCCTTTCAAGCGTCCCATTTGAAACATTCGGGTATCCGAGCGGCCTGAGCACCGAACCGATGCCTTCTCTCACGCACCGGGTATTGGCGCACGTCCCCGACGTGCTCGCTTTAGGCTCCCTTTTACTCGGCGGGATCTGGTGGATTACAAACCGGCGCTCCGAAGTAGCGGTTGCTGAAGCGGAGCCTTCGGATTCTCTCTCGCGCACCAAGAACCACGAAGGATGAGGTGGGAATAAACATGTCCTTGCCACGGATCACTTTCTGGAAAGTGGTACTCGGAGCCATATTGATTGCAGGTCTCTGCGCAACGGTGTTGCGGTTCGGGCGGGGATTGGGAGCCGCGACCCATCTCAGCGACGCGTTTCCCTGGGGTTTGTGGATCGGGTTCGACGTTTTGTGCGGCGTGATGCTGGCAGCAGGCGGATTCACATTGACAGCCACCGTATACATCTTCCATCTGGAAAACTTCCGGCCCATTATCCGCCCGACGGTTCTGACCGCTTTCATGGGTTATGTGCTGGTTATCGTTGCGTTGTTCTATGACCTGGGACGCGGGTGGTTCCTCTGGCACGCACTCATCATGTGGAACCCAAGATCCGTGTTGTTCGAAGTAGCGTGGTGCGTGATGCTCTACACCACCGTTTTGGCATTGGAGTTTGCCCCGATTTTGTTCGAGCGGCTCCGGCTCGAAAAGCTTTTAAAAATCCAGCATGCGATCGCGATCCCACTGGTGATTCTCGGTGTGCTCCTATCCACACTCCACCAATCGTCTCTCGGCAGTCTTTACCTGATTATGCCAAACAAGCTGCACCCACTGTGGTACACACCGTGGCTGCCGCTCTTTTTCTTTCTATCCGCCATTTGCGTCGGACTTGCAATGACCATTTTCGAATCATCCATGAGCGCAAAGCACTTCGGCAAGCAGCTCGAGCTCCCTTTGCTCCGGAGCTTGGGCCGCGTGCTGCTCGTCGCTCTTCTGCTTTACGCCGTGATGCGGTTCCTGGACCTGTACCATCGGGGAGCGCTGAGGCTGCTGGCAATGCGAACCTACGAGACCAACATGTTCCTTTTGGAAGTCACTCTCGCGCTGATTCTGCCCATCGCTCTCTTGCTGTTTCCAAGGGTTCGCGAGAGCGCAGGCGGACTGTACCTTTGCGCCGTTTTGGTGATCCTTGGATTCATAACCAACCGCTTGAACGTGGCAATTACCGGAATGGAAGCGTCCGCCGGCGTCCACTACTTTCCGAAGTGGAGTGAAATCGCTGTGACGGCAAGCATTGTCGGGATCGGGTTCGCAACTTTCGGGCTGGCAGTCAAATACCTGCCGATTTTCCCTGCCGCCGGCGAAGGATCGGCAATTCCATTACGAGCGGGACCCCAGGCAGCACCTGAGCTTTCCCATGCGCGTCCCTGAAGCAGCGTCGCTCCTTTGGAATCGCTGGGCGCGATCAACCCAAAGTCTCAGCGCCAAGCTCGTAATTTTGCTGCTTGCGGCCATGACGGTCGTCTTCGGGCTCTTGGGATACCTGAACGTCCGATTGCAGCGGCAACACCTGGAAAGCATGACGCTGACCAGCGCGGAGCGACTGAGCGATGTGATCAAGCGGCAAGCGTCGTACTACATGCTCCGGAACGAACGCGAAGACCTGTATCACAGTATTTCGGAGATAGGAAATGAGCGCGGGATCGTGCATATTCGCATCTTTAACCGCCAAGGACAAATCACCTATTCCTCCGACCCAAAGGAAATCAATACTCTAGTTGACGAGAAGGCGGAAGCATGCAACCGCTGCCACGCGCAGGCACAACCCCTCACCCGTCTCGACCGGCCCGACCGCTTCCGCACTTACCAGCTCGCAAGTGGCGAGCGAGTTCTGGGCATCATCAATCCAATCGAAAACTCAACGGAGTGCAGCAATGCAGCCTGCCATGCACACCCTCCGGAGCAAAGAGTTCTCGGCGTGCTGGACACTGACCTATCCCTGGCGGCGGCTGACGCCAGCCTCGCACAGGCGAACCGGCAGACTCTTGGGTACACGCTCCTGGCGGTGATCGCGATATCCTGCTTGACTGCGGCATTTATCTGGCGCTTCGTACAGAAGCCTCTGAAAGCTCTGGAGGAGGGAACCGCGCGTCTCGGTACGGGCGAGCTCGGCTATCAGGTGGAAATCCGGTCACGCGACGAACTGGCGGATGTCGCATCGGCGTTCAACAAAATGAGCCAGCAGCTGAAGGACGCCCGCGAAGAACTGAACAAATGGAACCAGACGCTCGCAGCACGCGTCGAGCAAAAAACCAAAGAGCTGAACCGCGTCTACGAACAGATGTTCAGCGTGGAGAAGATGGCCTCCATCGGGCGGTTAGCCGCCGTGGTGGCGCACGAAATCAACAATCCGCTTACGGGCATTTTGACATATGCGAAATTGGTGAAGAGGCGCTTGCAGCCGGCCAACGGCGCAGAACAGAAGGAACTGTTGAGCTCCGTCGAGATGATTGAGTCGGAAAGCAGGCGCTGCGGCGAGATCGTAAAAGATCTCCTGACGTTTGGCCGGACAACCTCGATCAGTTATGAGCCGACAGATTTGAACCAGGTGATCGAACATTGCGTCCGGCTTGTAAAACACAAACTTGATCTGGCTGGCATGCATTTGGAAGCCGAACTTGCCAGCGATCTGCCCGTGATCCGGTGCGATCCGAGCCAGACCGAGCAGGTGATTCTCGCGCTGGTGATGAATGCGGTTGACGCCATGCCCAACGGCGGCAACCTGACGCTCCGGACTCTGCATAGACCTCATTCCGGCGAGGTCGAAATTCAGGTTGAGGACAACGGCGGCGGCATCCCGAAAGACGTGCTGCCGCATCTCTTCGAGCCCTTTTTTACGACCAAAGAGCGCGGCCACGGATTGGGTCTGGGACTGGCGATAAGCCGCAGCATTGTCGAGCGCCATCAAGGGCGGATCTCGGTCACTTCTGAACTTGGGCGGGGAACAAAGTTTACGATCAATCTCCCGGTTGAGGCTGCAACCATTCCCCGGGACGTGCCGATTCCCGCGGCGCGAGGATAGGAAATTACCATGAGCAAGGCAAACTTACTGATTGTGGATGATGAACTCTCGGTGAGGGACTCGCTCGGAAAATGGTTCCGGGAGGAAGGATACGACGCATGGGGCGCGGAGAGCGCGCATGCCGCACTCGCGCAGATGGCCGAGCATCATTTCGATCTGGCGCTCGTTGATATCAAGATGCCCGGTACCGACGGCATCGAACTCCTGCATCGGATTCGCGAGGTCGATCCCGAAATGATGGTGATCATTATGACGGGATACGCCTCGGTGGAAACGGCCGTGGCTGCCTTGAAGGATGGCGCCTATGACTATGTCTCAAAACCCTTCGATCCCGACGATATCGCGCACACGGTTCACAATGCCCTCTCGCATAGACGAGCTGACCAGGAGAACCTCCGCTTGCGCGAAGCCGTGGCCAAAGCGAGCAAGCCGCACGACCTTGTCGGTCAGAGCGCAGCCATGAGGCAGGTATTTGAGGCCATCGAGACTGTGGCGCCGACAGAGGCGACGGTTCTGATTACCGGCGAAAGTGGCACTGGCAAGGAGCTCGTCGCGCGAGCGATCCATGCGGCAAGTCCGAGGCGCTACAACCCTCTCGTGGTGATTCATTGCGGCGCGCTCGCGGAGACTCTTCTCGAAAGCGAGCTGTTCGGCCACGAGAAGGGCGCTTTCACTGGCGCGCAATATCGCAAGAAAGGAAGCTTTGAAATTGCCGAGGGCGGCACCACGTTCCTGGATGAGATCGGTGACGTAAGCCTGAAGACTCAAACCGACTTGCTGCGGGTCCTGCAAGAGCACGAGATCACCCGAGTCGGCGGCAGTCATCCGATGCACGTGGATTTTCGCTGCATTGCCGCGACGAACAAGAACGTGGAATCCTTAATTGAGGAAGGAAAGTTTCGTCCGGACCTTTACTATCGGCTGAACGTCTTTCAAATTCATATCCCGCCGCTCCGGGAGCGCAGAAACGACATCCCGTTGCTGGCTGCCCACTTTGTCCGGCAATTTGCGGCTTCGATGAACAAACACATTGAGGGCGTTTCGGCTGCGGCCATGAACCTGCTCATGCATTACGATTGGCCGGGAAACATCCGCGAGCTTGAAAACGCCATCGAGCGCGCCATGGTGGTGGCCCAGGGACCTCAATTGGGCGAACAGGATTTCGTCTTCCGGGTGAATCGGGCGGAAAGAGCGCACCGGACACTCGAGGATGCCGAACGCGCGCACATTCTGTCGGTGCTGGAAGAGTGCGACGGCAACCAAACGATGGCCGCGGAGATTCTGAATATCGATCGAGTGACACTCCACAACAAACTCAAGAAATATGGCTGGAAGAAAACTGAAAAAACGGCCAATGTCCTGTGAAGCGCATTCAGCTGCTCCCGTTCGGCGAGTTCGACAGCGTACTGCTGGCAAATTTGTCCGCGGACCTTGCACGTGCATTTTCCATTCCCAGTGAGATACTGGAGGCAGGGCCCGATCCATCTCGCGCATATAACCCCGAAAGAGAGCAGTATTCCTCGACACAGATCCTGGGAATGATGAGCGGACACGCCGCGACGGAATCATGTCGCCTGCTGGGGGTTACCTCTCTCGACCTATACATCCCGATCCTGACGTTTGTATTCGGAGAAGCTCAGATGGGAGGCGCATGTGCGGTGGTTTCTACGCATCGCTTAACACAGGAGTTCTACGGATTGCCTCCGGATCCAGATTTGCTGCGCGCCCGGCTCTTGAAAGAGGCAGTGCATGAGATGGGCCACACCTTCTCTCTTCCGCATTGTGAGTATTACGAATGCGTGATGGCCCCCTCACACGCGGTCGAGCGAATTGATTTGAAGACTCACCACTTCTGTCCCGAGTGCCGCTCAAGAATGCTCGCCGCGGTTAGTAGGTGAAGGGCGGCGGGTCGTGTGCTGCCTTGCTCCACCCAGCGGATGATGACGAAGCAGTGCTATGCCACGTGCGCCGTGCTCTGCAAGTTTTAGTGAAATCGGCCATAATCCGAGGCTCTTTCTCCCGAATTGTCCCTGCGGTTGTCCCTACCGATAATTCCGTCTGAACCGCGAGACGTCGCCACAATACAAAGGCACGAATGCGCGACACTCGCATCTCGCCGAAATTCGAAACAGCTATGAGATTGATTGTTGTCCCTACTAAAAACTCCGTTTGCCGAAGTTTCGCTGACAAGGAAAGTTCCACGAGAACGTGGGGTTTCGTTCTGGTTCGCGCAGGCTGGTTTGGCGGCTGTGTTGAGAGGCGCGAACGAGCCAACGCCATGGAACTTCTCTCCATAGCTTTTATCTCGACCGCGCAGAAGATAGCGCGGTGCGCTGTCCCGGGGAAAAGCTTCCAGTAGTTGGCACGCCGTCCACTCGGCTGTGGGACGTTCGGTGACCGCAAAATGAACCGGACGCCGACGTTCGTGAGAGAGAATCACGAAAACAAACGGACGCCGGAAAGTGATCGTCGGAACCACGGAGAAATCGGCAGAGACCAAGTTCTGCATTTGGTTCTTCAGGAACGTGCGCTAGGTCTGAGAAGGTGGGTTCCGAGAGCGGACCATGTACTTGGTAACCGCGGCCTGCGATAGTTCGAATCCAAGCTTCAGCAATTCCCCGTGGATACGCGGTGCTCCCCAGCGAGGATTGGCCAAACTCATCTTGCGAATTAGTTCGATGACCTCATGCAACACAGAAGGTGGTCCCACGGATGGCGGCTCTTCCACCTCCAGTAGAGGCGGAATCCTTGCCGTTGCCGGCCGATCACAGTTCCGGGCTTAACGATCACCAGTGCCGATTGCCAACCACTCCACACGCATGAGAGCCACACCTACAAGAGTCGGTCAGCGATACTCAGACGCAGCCGGACGAGTAGCCCCAATGCATCAACTGAATTCTTGCGGAGCACAACCGTGGATGGAACCTGGGCGAACCAGGGAGCGTTCAATGATTTCGCATGCTAGTTCCACGCCCTCGCGCGCACTTAATTGATTGCTGAATTGTTGAGCCTTCTCGCGGTAGTGTGGCTCGTTCAGGACTCGCGTAATCTGCTCACGCAAGCGACCAACGGAAAGCCCCTTTAAAGACACTATTTCTCCTACTCCGTGCCATGCCATGCGGGACGCCACCCCTGGCTGATCATGCGCAATGGGAATGACCACCATGGGAACGCCGTACCCTACAGCTTCCAGAGTCGTGTTCAGGCTGCCGTGTGTGATCAAGAGGGACGTACGCTTCAGCAGCTTATCCTGGGGAGCATATCGGACAACGACTGGGTTGTCCGGCAACGGACCCAAGTCAACTTCCGACAAACCGCCACCACCGAGCGATATTACGAGTTGGGCGTTTAGGCCGCTGCACGCTTCCGCAATTTTCCTGTAAACAGGCGCTTGGCCATTCTGAAGTGTGCCAAGGCAAGCATAGATCAGAGGTTTGCCATCAAGCCGTTCCCAGGGGAAAGGGATGTCGCCGCGAATGCTTTCATCCATGATGAGCCCCGCGGGATAGAAGTGCTCGGGAAGCTTCTGGCGCGGAAAATCGAGGCACTGTGGCAATTGAGAGATTTGGGCCAGTTTGGAATAGGCCTCTCCCCTCTTGGACCAGCCCGTTGGCAGCGGCCGCAACCCCCAGCGAACGCGGTAGTTATTCACCAGTTTTCGGACGGGAGAAGTGGCCCTCCCAAAAAACAGATAACCGCCGATATTGCGCACCTTGGCGAAGGGGCTCCGGCTATAGGTCCATGCGGTAAAAAGAGGCGGTACTCCGCTCTCCGGGTTAAATGGCAGAGCGCTGGCAATGGTAATAAAAGGGATGGACAATCGCTCCGCAATTGTGCCTCCGTACGCCTCCACCTGATCGACGAGCAGGACATCTACTTTGGCATTCTGGACGGCCTCGCCGGCTTCCTGCAAGAATACGTCCGCATAATTTTGGAATCGCTCGACGGCAAAGCGCAGGGCAGCCCTTCCGCTCAACTGGCTGAGCTGCTGGTCCAGCCGCTTGAGAGCACCCACTGGGAACTTGCCGCCTCCCACTTCGCAGAACTCGACACCGGGACTTGCAGCGGTCACGTAGGACCTGAGATCCGGTAGCTGGAAAAAGGTTACCCGGTGTTGGCGCAACTGCAGCCTCCGAGCGATGGATAACATCGTATGCAGATGTCCCTTCATGGGAGGGCAGAATATTCCGAAGTGGGCCATAGCAATTGTCCCTATGGGCGCGAACGCACGGAGGGCCGGGGGCCTCCGGGACGACTATAACTATACGAAGATACTCAAAAAGTCAACTACCCCGATCATTACTTCGCTTCGAGCGGACGACACGCGACGAACGCTTTGGGCATTACATTGCGCAAAGTGAGGCACCTTTTGTGGTTCAGGAGGCCTTACGATTCGGCCCTATCGAGGCTAGCCCGGAATCTTCCTGTGCCCCCCATCCTCCTGCCGCGATAAGGCGACCAAGAGGAACTAGTTTCTTACCGGGCTCTTCTTGAGATATAGTCTCTGAGGGCAAGTACCGTGTAGGCGAACACCCGAGATGACCCCTCAGCCAAATGGTAAGCGTGAAAATACGGAGGGGCGCCGGCGCCAGCAATCATTCAGGTAGGCGATCCATAAGGGCCGGAAGCAATATGTGCGGTCGAGCGTCTCTCGGCGAATCGCCCAATGCTCTGCATGGCTTGCCCGATGCGGGATAACGAATTCGGAATCGGGAGAGAGGGAATGAAGAATACAACCAAGGGTTTCACACTATGGCTTACCGGGCTGCCCTGCTCAGGCAAGTCCACGCTTTCCGAAATACTTGCACGGGAACTCGAGCGGCGGGGCCGTAGCGTCGAGATTCTCGATGGGGACATTATCCGGACCAAGCTTGGTAAGGGGCTTGGCTATAGCAAGGAAGATCGCGACGAAAACATCCGCCGTATCGGTTTCGTATCGGAATTGCTGAGCAAGCACGGAGCGGTAGCGATTGTGGCAGCCGTTTCCCCCTATCGAGCGGTGCGCGATGAAGTGCGCGCCACGATTCCGAATTTCATAGAGTTACACGTGGATACGCCGGTCGAAGTGTGCATCCAACGTGATGTCAAGGGAATGTACAAGAAAGCGCTGCGCGGCCAATTGAAGAATTTTACGGGCGTCGACGATCCCTACGAACCGCCGCTCCGGCCCGAAGTCACCATCAAGACCGCCCATCAGACTCCGAATGAATCCGCGGCCCATGTCCTGGCATATCTTGAACAGAGCGGATTCTTGGAGGCGCCTGAGCAAACCGACCGAAAAACCGCAAGCGTCCAACCGCGAAGGGACTCTGCTAAGCCCCACGGGATAAAGGAACAAAGCAAAAAAACATCATCGAAGAGGGACATCATAAACGACAGGTTCGTCATCTTCTCTTTATCAAGGTGCGGCAGCACGACACTGATGCGTTCGCTCAACTCCCATTCCAGTATTCGCTGCGCTTTAGAGCCCTTCAATAACGCTGCTCCCGGCCACCAGACAAATTACCTTGAACGGGTCCGTGATGAGGCATCGTTGGACGCCGCGCTGGAGGACATTTGGAGGACATACAACGGGATCAAGCATGTCTGGCACCCGCTGGGGTGGCCCTTCGCCGAGAATTCGGACTTCAACAGGCTTCTGATGTTGAGACCCGGCCAGCGGGTATTATTCCTGAACCGCAGAAATAATCTGCAGAGGCTTGTTTCCGCCGAGATATCCATGCAGTCCGGCGTCTGGGCAACTCTTGATGATGCCTCTCGAAACCGTCTATTGGAGACCGAGTTTAAGCCTTTGGACATTGCGAAGATCAAAGCGCGACTGGAACTGGATAGGAGAGCGGTCTCGCAGCACAGACAACGGATGGTGGATAGTGGGATCGATTTCATGGAATTGTGGTACGAGGACCTCTTCAATCCCGCTTCACGGCCGGAACAGACCAATAACGAGTTCAACCGAATTCTGGCCTTCCTCGGAAGAACTGCCATCACGGACGACGAGACTCTGGCAAAAGTAAACAGCCTATGGCAGCCCGACAGGCTCAAGCAATCCTCGGAGGCAGTCTATCGCATGATTCCCGGCATAGAAGAGGTGGAAGAGGTGTGTGGCTCCGATGCAACAGGTTGGTTGTTTAAGTAGCAAGCCCTTTAGGATCAATCAGGTCCAGACGGTATATCGTTGCGGAACACAAGATCTCCCTGCTTGGCCGGCTGTTATCTCCTCTCGCTGTCTTGCGGAACACCGAGGTGCCCCGTTAACTTAGCGTGTCTCAGATGCGTTTTCGGGTGGATGCGGTGAATGCAGGCCTACAGTAAATCCTGTAGAATGATGGTGATATATTACTAAGGCATTAAAAGTACGAGCTATTAGTTTTTTTGCTTGACAATGAATTGAAAAGTGATTATAAAGCCTGTGTGTAAGAAGGCCGCAATCTCCCTCTTTCTGCAACATCTGTTGAGCGGCTGAAGAGTGCGTGCCTCAGGCTCTGCTGTTCGTAATTTTCGGATGAAGGGGTCTATCCGATGTAGGTATTCCAGGGGTTTTCAGTTGCAGCGTCCAGGTGTACCCATATGGGGCTGAAAGCTTATGGAGCCAGGGTGTTCGGACACAGGAGAGTTGTTTGAGTTCGTGTAGCGCGTGTGTGGGTGTGTCGAAAAATGGGCAAAAGGCTCGTACTGAGTGTCGGTTAACGGACTAAAGGGATAAGTGTATGAACGGAATTTTATGGCATGGCGCCTTCTATTCAGGGCCTTCAGACGATGAACCCCCTTGACGGGGTCCTAAGTATTTCTCCCTGTGGAACTAATCAAAAAGGTATCTCTAAGTTTTAAGGAGTTCGGTTCGCAACCAGTGAAATTGCTTTCATACCCTGCGGTGTTCCATGACCTGTGGAACCCGCGCTACTGAGGAGGGAATCCTATGAGAGTCACGACGGCCGTTGTAGATAGCCCCTATATCCATACGGAGCAACTGAGGCATTTCCTGCTGTTTGACGTCCTGCCGTTGTTAACAGTTCTGTCTCTTCCGCTGTACTACCGGTATATTTATGCCGGGTGGTTTGAGGTAGGGCTGCTAATCCTGTTTTGGCTGATAACCGGGCTTGGCATCACGGTTGGATACCACCGGCTCTTTACTCACCACTCTTTTGAAGCCGCACGGCCGCTTCAGGCGTTTCTCGCGGTCACAGCGGGGATGGCGGCTCAAGGAGGAGTGACGTCATGGGCAGCAATCCACCGGTTCCATCATGAGCAGAGCGATAAACCGGGAGATCTCCACTCGCCCAATCTGCACGGCCATGAATGGTTCAATCGTGCCCGCGGGTTATTCCACTCGCACTTTTGGTGGATGTCTCGCCACTCCTATCCGAACGTAGTCCGATATGTACCGGATATCCTGAGAAACCCTCTGCTATCGAAAATCAACAGGTATTACCACTACTGGATAGTTCTGGGCCTTCTCGTTCCGGCAGCTCTAGGCGCTCTCTACCACCGCGACCTGCGAGGCGCCATCTCCGGCTTCCTGTGGGGCGGCGTATTCCGCATCTTTGTGGTGGAGCAGATCATCTGGGGCGTCAATTCGATCTGTCATATGTTCGGAACCCGCCCATATGAAACCCGGGAGAACAGCCGCAACATGGGGATCCTGGCCATCCTCACCCTCGGCGAGTGCTGGCACAACAATCATCACCGCTTTGTTAGTTCACCGAACTTCGGTCTCCATTGGTACAAACTCGATCCAGGCTATTGGTTTATCAGGCTAATGCAAATCTTTGGGTTTGCCTGGGATCTGCGAGTCCCGCACGCCGCTCAAATTGCGAATAGAGATGCCGAGCCGCTAGTTCAGGCCCGGTAAGAACAGACTCTCACGAAGGAAGAATTGTGTCCGAGAATTACAAAACTTCAGATCAGGCGGTGAAAACCATGACGATGCCCGAGACGAACCCTGGTGCTACAACACGCCCCACTTGCGCAGACATTGTCGAATGGTGTCGAACGTACATCGGAGGTGTTCTAAACCTGCCCCCAGAAAAGATTGACGCTTCCGCCGAGTTCGAATCCCTTGGCCTGGATTCCGCAGTCGCCGTGGCGCTGGTGGCGGAAATGGGAGCTTGGTTGAACATGGATCTTGAGCCTGCGGTGTTGTTTGAGCACTCGACCATCAACACTCTCGCGGAGCATCTTTCAAAACAATGATGCCTGCGGGACTCGATGAGCGCGAGCAAGCCCGTGAAGCGATCCAGTTTCACTACGACGTCGGGGACCGCTTCTACGAACTGTGGCTCGACTCGCGCATGGTCTATTCATGCGCGATGTGGCCCAGCGGCGAATATTCGGACGACCTCGATACGGCTCAGCTTCGCAAGCTCGATTTTCACATCGACCAGTCCGGCGCATCGAAAGTTCGCCGGCTATTGGATGTAGGTTGCGGATGGGGCGCTCTCCTGGCTCGTTGCGCGGAGCGCAACCCAAAGCTCGAACACGCGGTCGGGTTGACGCTGAGCGCCGCGCAGGACAGGCATATCAACGAACGCCACAAATCAAATGTGATCGAGTGCCGTCTGGAAGATTGGCATGATCACAAGGCGGACGAGCCATACGATTCCATCGTCTCGATCGGAGCCTTCGAGCATTTCGCCGCTCCTGACGACACCCCCGAGGCGCACGTCGCAAAATATCGCAGCTTTTTCGAGTTCTGCCGCGCGAATTTGCGAAAGAACGGACTCCTGTCGCTCCAAACGATCGCGTACCTCAATATGCGCCGGGAGGATGCCAGCAAGTTCATGTACACGGAGATTTTCCCGAACGCGGATCTTCCTTATCTGCAGGAAATTGTGGAGGCCGCGGCTGGCCGCCTTGAGATTGTGTCGGTTCGCAACGACCGCTTGGATTACGCGCATACCTGCAATCTCTGGAGCAAGCGGCTGAAAGCCCATCGTAGCGAAGCGATCAAGGCTTCGGATGAAGCAACCGTACAGCGCTACGAGAAATACCTCCAGGAAGGTTCGGTGGGGTTTTTTCTGGGGAAGCTATCGCTGTTACGGATCACGGCTAGAAGGCCATGAAAAAAAGCCTCTTCAATCCGTTCACGAGAGAGTTTCGCAGCAACCCATACAAGACGTATGCCTTGCTCCAGCAAGCGCCTCCGGAGTTTTCTCTCGGCATGTGGATATTCACGCGCTACTCCGATGTGATGGCCGTGCTTAAAGACGGACGTTTTAGCTCCGCCCTCGTCCCGCAGATTGCGGAAAAGAAGATGACTGAGTTTTCCATGATTTGCCCGGAAGTCACCCAACTCGGTCTGAAGTCCATCGTGTTTACGGACAATCCCGACCACGCCCGGCTGAGGCGCTTGACCAACCTTGTATTCAACGCTTCCAACATCACCGCCGTGCTCAAGCCGGTCATCGCCAAGCTTGCCCACGACCTGTGTGAAGAAGTCGCGAACTCGCAATCCGTGGAGATCATCGCCGCCCTTGCGGAACCGCTCCCGCTCAGAACCCTGACCTCTTGGATGGGTCTGCCGGATGAAACCGGCGTGAAAATTAAACAATGGACGAACGACGTCCGCTATTTCCTCGAGCCAGGCGTTGTCAGCAAACAACGCTTTCAGGAGAGCTATCGTTCCCTGATGGAATTCATGGCTTTCTTCAGAGCGGAAATTCAGCACCGCAGGAAATTCGGCAGCGACGATTTTATCGGGATGCTGCTCGCGGCGAAACAGGACGACGACGTTCTCACGGAAGACGAAATTATTTACGCCTGCATTATGGCGTTCGTGGCCGGCTCGGAAACCACCAAAGCGCTCCTGGGAAACACTACGCTCCTTTTTGCGCTTCATCCGGACCAGTTGCAATTGGTTCACGAAGGCCGCGTAACCATCCAAAATGCGGCCAATGAGCTGTTCCGTTGCGAATCCCCGCTCCAAATGACGAAGCGCCTCTGCCTGGAAGATTTAACCATCGCCGGGGTGCAAATGGCGCGAGGCGATCAGGTCTTATTGTGCATGGGAGCGGCGAACCATGACCCTAGCGTGTTTGCCGAACCCGAAAAGTTTCTCGTGGACCGTCCCAATAGCTATCAACACATTGCGTTCGGGTACGGCTTCCATTCTTGTCTCGGCGCATATCTGGCCCAGCTCCAGATCGAGGCTTACTTGAACGAGATCGTGTCGCGAAGGATGGCCTTCTCGTTCGATCGCGAGCCCGAATGGATCGACCACGCGCTGATTTTGCGCGGATTGAAGCGCCTCGACGTTGCCGTGAGCGTGGGAGTGGGAGTCCAATGACGGCCCTTACGATGAGCGATGTCCTCGCCGAGCACAGCGTCGAACTGGCGGAGGATACCGCTTGCATATTCCTGGACGAGCGTGGCCAGGAAACGGATTGCGTCACTTACGCGGAGCTCTTCAAGCGCGCCAGCTCGTTTGCCGCCCGCTTGGCCCGGTATGAAGCGCAAGCGCGAATCGTCATCATCATTCCCACGTCGCTTGATTTTCCCGTGGTGCTCTTCGGTTGCTTCCTGGCCGGTAAGATAGCGGTGCCGCTTGCGGTGCCCAACAATCACCGCATCTCCGAAATGTTGTCCATGTTGGATGATTGCCAGCCTTCGTGCATTGTCACAACCAGCGCGATTCGAAACGCTCTGCGGCCGAAATTTGCCAGCACTCGATGGCAGTCTCTGGAAATGATCGCGGTAGAGGAATTGACCTTTGAGGAGAAGCCCTCCGATTGCTGTGTCCCCCAGGATGCGATTGCGCTGCTGCAATATACCTCCGGCTCCACATCGATTCCTAAAGGGGTCATCGTACGGCACTCGAACATCATGGCGAATGAGCGGATGATTCAAGATGCCTTCGGACTGGATCGGACCGCGACAGTGGTTGGTTGGACTCCTCTCCATCATGATCAAGGACTCATCGGGAACCTCCTTCAGTCTTTGTATGTAGGGACCAAGTGTGTGTTGATGCCGCCGATCGCATTCTTGCGGTCCCCGCTCCTCTGGCTGCAAACGATCACCAAGTATCAAGCTCACACGAGCGGCGGACCGAACTTCGCCTTCGATCTCTGCGTGGCCCGGTATCGTCCCAGTGACGCTCTCGGCCTCGACCTCTCGTCGTGGAAAGTCGCATTTAATGGAGCGGAACCCATCTGCGCTTCCACGATCAGAAGATTTGCCGGCACGTTTGAGCCGCATGGTTTTTCCCCGGAAGCCATGTTTCCGTGCTACGGGATGGCCGAGGCCACGCTTTTCGTTTCGGGCGGACCCGCGAGAAAGGGAGCCACCTTTTTCGATGCAAACGAATCCGGCCATCACGCGGGCGGGACCGAGCTTGTGTGTTCCGGAGCCGTGCATAAGGACATGTCCATTCTCATATACAGGACGCCCGGCGACGAACTGTCAACCGACGCGCGCACGGGAGAAATCTGCATCGCCGGCCCGAATGTCACGACTGGATATTGGAATCTTCAGTCGGACGATTTCATCTTCGACGAAAGCTCCGGCGTCCGCTATTTGAGAACAGGGGATATCGGGTTTCTGCGCGACGAAGGGCTCTATATTACCGGCCGCAGGAAGGAACTGATGATCGTGCGCGGGCGAAATATTTATCCGTACGATATCGAGCGGACTATCGCGGAGTCGCACCAGCATTTCCAGAAGGGTGCGTGCGCCGTGTTCTCGTCCACCAGAGAAGGAGTTGGCGAAGAGGTATTCGCGGTGCAGGAAGTCGAAAGGTCGGCGAGGCATAAGCTCCTTTACGAGGAAGTAGCCGGTTTGGTCAAAAAGAACGTCGTCCGCAACCACGACGTCATGTTGAAGCGGCTGTATTTCGTCACGCCCGGCTTCATCCCCAGAACCACCAGCGGAAAGATCAAGCGTACTCAACTGGCACAGTTGGTGCATGACCGTCCGTCTGATCGTGAAGGAGTCTTGGCGGAATGTTAGAACAGCTACAAACCGCGAGTGAGGATATCAAGGAGAAGCTAAAAACCATCATTGCCACGACCTCGTTCGCGTCGCTGATGGGCGCGAAGGTTCTGGCGGCCTCACCGGGGAATGTTGAATTGGCGGTGGACGTGAAACCCGACATCATGAACCAGCACCACGGTTTCGTTCATGGAGCGGTCCTCGGTTTCGTGGCCGATAGCGCTTGTGCCTGGTCCGCCGGCTCTGTCGCTGGCGACGTGGTTACTTCGGAATACAAAATTCATTTTCTGGCGCCCGCGGTGGGCGAGCGGATTATTGGCCGCGGCCGGGTGATCAAGGCTTCGTCGCGGATCGTGGTATCGCAGGCAGATATCTTCTCGGTCAAAAGTAGTGGTGTGGAAAAGTTGGTGGCAGTCGCACTCGCGACGCTCGTCAAGGTCGATCAGAAGTAAGGGTGCGCCTGGGGGTGTGTAGTCATCACTCCATTAGTAAAGAAAACGGCCCCTTCTTTAAAACAATCAACTTAGCTTGGGAGGAAAGGAAATGAACGCGCAAAACACATCGAGTCACACGGATCATTGCTCGACGCCGGCTAAAGCCGCGTCGAGGGGCCTGTTTTCTATCGCCGTACAGCCTGATTGTGTTCGCATGTCCTCAAGGCTGCGTTTCCTTTTGATCGTTGTCGCGTGTGTTGTGTTCAGCGGTTGGTTCTGCGCTCCTCTGATGGCGCAAGAGGAGGGCGGAGAGCACGCCGCCTGGAGGTTCTGGGGCGGGAACATCCGCAATACGCACAGTTCACTCGTCGAGCATCGACTTAGCGCGGATAACGTCAGCAACCTGGCCGTGAAGTGGACGTTCACGACGGGAGGCGATGTGACCGCCACGCCAACCGTGAAGGATGGTGCCGTGTATGTCCCTGATTTTGCCGGCAATCTCTTCAAAATAGACGCCCAGACCGGAGTCGCCATCTGGAGCGTAAAAATTTCCGCCTACACTGGCAACCCAAAGTCGTTTTCTCGAAATTCCCCCGCGATTGTCGGAGGCATGATCATCCTTGGCGACCAGGCGAGCGCCACGGTCCTCGCCATAGACAAGGACACCGGCAACCTGATTTGGAAAACGCTGGTCGATCCTCTTCCGGCGGCCAGAATCACCAATTCCCCCGTCGTTTTCGGTGATCGCGTCTACGTTGGCGTATCCTCAAACGAAGAAGTGTTCGCTCTGACGATACCCAATTACGTTCTAGGTTTCCGTGGGAGCGTCAGAGCGCTCGACCTCAACACCGGCGCGGTGGTTTGGACCACCTATACGGTGCCTGACACCGACTACACGGGTGCCGCGGTATGGGGTAGCAACTTTGCTGTGGATCCTGAGCGCGGCTCTTTGTACGTAAGCACGGGGGACAATTACTCGATTCCAGAGGTTGCTTCCCTTTGCCTTGAGGGAGCGACAAGCGTCCAATCCCAGCTTGCATGCCTCGACCCGAACGATTACGTAGATAGCGTTCTATCGCTCGACCTCCAAGACGGCCATATCAAGTGGGCCGACCGGCTGCAGGGTGCGGACACTTTCCTCGCCACCTGCCTCTTCCCAGGAATTCCTCATAGGATTCCTTGCCCCGTTCCCCAGGGACCGGACTACGATTTTGGTTCTGGGCCGAATCTTTTCACCATTGCCAAACATGACCATGATCGTGGCGATGGGGATCATGATCGGGATGACAGGCGAATTGATATCGTGGGTGCCGGTGAAAAAAGTGGAATCTATTGGGCACTGAAGGCCGATGATGGCGATGTTCTGTGGTCAACACAAGTTGGGCCGGGCGGACATTACGGAGGCATTGAGTGGGGTTCTGCGGTCGACGACCGGCACATCTACGTGGCCATTGACAATGACGACCACCACACTCCCTACACGCTGGCGCCGGATCACACGATCACTGTGAACGCCGGTTCGTGGGCGGCGTTGGATCCTGCCGACGGTACAATCCTCTGGCAAATTCCGGCCACGGGCAACGATCCTAAGAACCCTGCGTTCCCAGCGCCCGCGCTAGGTCAGGTCTCGGCCGCAAACGGTGTCGTCTATGCGGGATCGATGTCCGGTGATATGGTCGCCATCGAAGCGAAGACCGGGGAAATCCTCTGGAAATTCGCCAGTGGTGGCTCGGTTGTCTGTGGGCCTTCCATCGTCGATGGCACAGTCTACTGGGGTTCCGGTTACGCAAACCTCGGAAAGGGCATAGGCAACAATAAGCTCTATGCCTTCACGGTCCCGGGTTTAGGCGAGTGACCGTGAGTTTGAGTGCTGTCATCACACTGCGGATATCGCAAAACGATTGAGTTGAAGGGACAATGCGGCATCTCTCGTTGCGGGGGATGCCGCATGCCCTCCGCGCACACAGGCGAAAGAAGTCGAATCTCCGCTACGAGGGAGTTCTCCCAGCTTTGACGATTTATCGGCCTTGAGTAAACCTGATGCGCCGGCCGGCAACATCGTTGTTCGATGATGGCTGCACGCCACGTTCTAGGCGGATCGTTCGGAGGCATCATCACCCACCCTCTACGTGCGTAGTCTTGTTTCTAGCATCTCTCCGCGGCGTGCGCTGGGTCCTGTTCTCCGCGGCTCCAAAAATACTCCCTGACTTTTCGATGCAGTCCCGGCTTTTCGCTGCTCCATTGCCAGCAGCGGTTCTCATCGAGAGATATGTTGGCGCGAGGATCAAAGTCGGCCGCCTTCAATATTTCGCATCGGGTCTCGTACTGAAGGTCCTGGTAACCCATAGCTCCCCTGGAAGCACGGCTGGCTCCCGGGGAGTCCGACATCTGAGTGACCCGCCCATCACTGACTCCCAGTGGGCTGCACAACTCCCTCCTCCTTGCGACTCCAAAAATATTCCCTGACTCTTCGATGCAGTTCCGGCTTGTCGCTGCTCCACTGCCAGCAACGGTTCCGATCAAGAGATATGTCGGCTTGAGGATCGAAGTCGGCTTCTTGCAAAATCATATGCCTGGTGCCGTACTGGCGGTTTTCTTTGGCCCCATGCCACAGATGGAAAATCGATCCCTTGGCGTAAAACACGCTTCCTTTCACATCCGCATAGTAGCGCTCCATCCATTTGAAAACATCCATCAACTGCGCTCGGGAAAAGTATGTGGCTAGCAGATTTCGAACCGGTTCCAACTCGAAATAGCCGAACATAGCGATGTCAGCAACCGCGTCACCACCCCCCAAAATCCCCCGATCATAAAGTCCATGGGCTTTCCACAAGCTTCGCCGCGCGGCCCAGGCGTGACCCGAGCACCCTTTTATCATGCGCTGACTGGGGTCATGGATATAATTATAAGCGGCTCCGCAATTCGTATGGCTTTCCCGGTGAGAGTCTAGAGTCGAACCGCGAGGCGGGCATTTTTGGTAGTCGCTAGGAAGGAACCACACATTTTCAAAAGGTTGAACAACCATGTATTCCTGGAGCAATGCGCTCGTTTCTTCAATCCAGCCATCGTTCTCAAAAAAGATGTCCGCATCAATCCAAATAGCTTTGTCACAGATGTCCGGCAATTCCTCGATGGCGATGTTCACCAGCCGCTCTCTTTGCCACATAACCGAGCTCGATCGCACTCGAACAATTCGATCGGCCAGGCTCTCTTCCAGAGCGTAAGGAGCGTCGCCAAAAGCGAGCTCGACGATGAGCAACTTTAGTCCTTGCTTGCGGATCCTTTCGGAGAAGAGCCGCAAGTGATCGAACTT
>Ga0187817_10000163_pt1 | contig 24521 bp, 18 predicted proteins | sample NC_wetland_sal_i_17_FD_132431 | JGI IMG/M metagenome (GOLD analysis project Ga0187817, IMG submission 132431) | Wetland sediment microbial communities from Neuse River Estuary, North Carolina, USA - SO4_2 | ecosystem: Environmental > Aquatic > Freshwater > Wetlands > Sediment | place: USA... | reverse complement strand
GATGACGGTGCAGTTCTGGGTCATGACCGCGCCGAGTTCGCGCCAGAGCAGGAACGGATTCTCATTCCCGTCGGCTTTCATCAGCAGGGCGTTGATTTCCTGCTGGCGCTTGCGCTCGGCGTCGAAGTGTCCATTACTGGGCGCGGCCTGCAGGTTCTTCGCATACTGCACGGCGCTTGGACCGGCGACGAATCCGCCGAAAATGCACGACACCAGCGAGTTCGCGCCCAGGCGGTTCGCGCCGTGATACTGGTATTCGCACTCGCCGGCGGAGTAGATGCCCGGAATATTCGTGGCTTGCTTGTAATCGATCCACAGTCCACCCATGGTGTAGTGCATGCCGGGGAAAATCTTCATGGGCGTGTCGCGCGGGTCGACGCCGACAAACTTCTCATAAATTTCGAGGATGCCTTCGAGCTTGCGGTCGAGAGTCTTGCGGTCGATATGCGTGAGATCGAGATAGACCATCGGCTGGCCGTCGATGCCGAGGTTGTGTTTGTAGATGACCTCGAAGATTTCGCGGGTGGCCACATCGCGCGGGACCAGGTTGCCATATTTTGGATACCGCTCTTCGAGGAAGTACCACCGCTCTTTTTCTGGAATCGATTTGGGATCGCGCTTGTCGCCCTGCGTCCTTGGAACCCAGACGCGTCCACCTTCGCCGCGCGCCGATTCCGACATTAGTCGCAGTTTGTCTTCGCCGGGGATGCAGGTGGGATGAACCTGGATGAACTCGCCGTTCGCGTAGTAGCATCCCTGCTGATAGAGCGCGGACTGCGCCGATCCGGTACACACCACTGAATTCGTGGACTTGCCAAAGATGGCGCCAATGCCGCCGGTGCAGATGATGATGGCGTCGGCAGGGAAGGTGCGCACTTCCATGGTTCGCAGATCCATCGCGCAAATGCCGCGGCAGACGCGCTTTCCGTCGAGCACGGCCGAGAGAAACTCCCAGTGCTCGTACTTCTTCACCTTGCCTTCGGACTCGTAGCGGCGGACCTGCTCGTCGAGCGCATAGAGAAGCTGCTGCCCGGTCGTCGCTCCGGCAAAGGCTGTGCGGTTAAAGAGCGTACCGCCGAAGCGGCGGAAATCGAGCAGACCTTCGGGGGTGCGATTGAAGGGAACGCCCATGCGGTCGAGCAGATCGATGATGCCGGGAGCGGCCTCGCACATCGCCTTGACCGGCGGCTGGTTGGCCAGGAAGTCGCCACCGTAGATGGTGTCGTCGAAGTGGATCCAGGTGGAATCGCCTTCGCCCTTAAGGTTCTTGGCGGCGTTGATGCCACCCTGCGCGCAAACCGAATGCGAGCGTTTTACCGGGACGATCGAGAACAGGTCAACTTCGCCACCCATCTCGGCGATCTTAATGACGGCGGCCAGGCCTGCCAAGCCGCCGCCCACTACGATAATTTTCGGAGCTGCCATGCTGTATGAGTCCTTTTCAGTCGTTGGTCGCTAGTCGTTGGTCGTTAGCAAATCCGTTATCAGCAAAAGCCTTCGGTGATCTTCGATTCGCCAATGCATCGCGAACGACTAACGACAAACGACGAACGACTATCTAACGCATTACGATATTTTCCGAAGCATTCGAATCCACAGGCTGGTACGGCCTGCTCAGGAATCCGTACATGCTCGCCGCGCCGATTGAAACCAAACCGAGGGCGAGCGCGAGGCAGAGGTAGCCAAACCAGCGGCGCGCCCTTACCCCGGTTGTAATTCCCCACTTCGCGGCGAACAGCCACAAGCCGTAACTGAAATGCCAGGAAGCGGCAATGATGCCGACCGCGTAAAAGGCGATCATCCACGGATTCTGGAACTCTCCCTGGACCTTAGCGAACGATTGCATGGGGTGGGTCGGCAGGTGCACGCCGGTGAAGCGCAGGTAATAAGTGTGCTGCACCATGTAGATCAGCGCGATGATGCCGGTCCAGCGCTGCGAGGTGTAGAGCCAGTTGCCGGTCCACGGATAATCGGCAACGTTGGTATCGCCTTGGTACCAGATGTAAACGCCATAGAGGCCGTGATAAAGGATCGGAATCCAGATGAAGAACAATTCGAGGCCGACTACGAAAGGCAGGCTGTTGAGAAACTCGACTTGCTTTCCATAGGCTGCGGGGCCTTTGAAAGCTTCGGCGTTGGAGATGAAGTGCTCAAGTAGAAAGGCTCCGATGGGCACGACGCCGCTGAGAGAATGCAGACGGCGAAGGAGGAACGATGTTCCCTCGCCCGCGCGCAGCGGAGCGACGCCCGGTTTGATTCTGGGAGCAACGGAACTGGCGGATGATGCCACGATGACTGCTCCTTACCTGGTCCAGTATGAAAACTAATGATTATCGTTTTCCGCGGGAAGGGAAGTCAAGGAAGGAACACGGATGGTGGGTCAAAACTGCAATCTCACAATTTGACGTGTTGCCGATCACAGACCTGTGTTCTCGACCAGGATAAACTTCGAAGTCGTAATTGGGCCCTCTGTCCCCCGGAGGACACCATGATGCGGTTTACGACCGAATTGGAGTTTAAGACCACGCAACAGTGCGAGCAGTTCCAGTTGATGGCCTTTGGCGTTTCATGCGCTACCTGCCAGTGTTCGGATCAGCAGTGCCCATGGAATCGGCGAGAGGAATTGGCAAGCGCCACCAACCTGCCAAAGGCAGCAGCAGCAGCGGCGTAGAACAAGCCACACGGGTTCCGGGACAGGGGAGACCTTGTCCAGAGGGGAGCCGAAGGAGCGCCCGTCGCTTCCTTATTTCTCCCCGCACCATGCCAGGAATGCGCGAAAGGCCGCGCCACGGTGGCTATGCTGCGCTTTTTCTTCCGCGCTGAGTTGGGCAAAAGTCTTGCCGATTTGTGGGAAATAAAACAGCGGGTCGTACCCGAAACCGTTTTCCCCCTGGGGCGCGTCGAGGATGATGCCTTCAGCGGTGCCGCGGAACGTGTGCAGCGTTTGACCATTGCGCGCAACGGCGAGGACGCAGACGAACCGCGCAGTCCGCTCTTGTTCTGAAACCCCTTTTAGTTCGCGCACTACTCGTGCGTTATTGGCTTCGTCATCCGTGTTGCACTCCGCTGTGTGCGGTTCGTCAGCAGCGTAGCGCGCGGAATGCACGCCGGGCGCGCCACCGAGGGCGTCAATCTCCAGGCCGGAGTCGTCGGCCAGGACCAGTTCTCCGGGCATGGCCACGCTGTAGGCTTCCGCTTTCTTGCGCGCATTCTCCTCGAAGGTGACCCCATCTTCGACAACCGGGTGCAGAGAAGAAAAGTGTGGGATGGCGGCGATCGTAATGCCGAAGGGCGCGGCCGCTCCGGCAAAATCACGCAGTTTACCGGCATTCGAGGTTGCGACTAGGACGCGACGTTGCATCGTAGTGCTCACGGGGGATTACACCTGTGTGTCCTGCCTCGCCTTTGGCTGCGCCATTGTCCATCCTGCAATCAGAAGTCCGAGGCTGATCAAGGAGACGACGTTTCCGATGACACGATCGCCTGTCCGGCGGAAATAAATGTGCACATCGCTGTCTCCGGCAGCCACCGGAACAACGATCAGGCGAGTGACATCAGTGGTCCCAGTCTTGGTGGGTTTGCCGTTCACAGCGACGTTCCATGCCGGGTAGTTGAAAAGGCGCAGGGTTAGACTTTCGGGCGCGGCGGCGTGAACCCGGAAGTGTTTCTCCATTGGCTGCCACGCCAGCATCTGGTTCGGAACCGGCGCTCCCGCATTGTCGCTGACCAGCGGCAGACTTTTGTTCAGCTCGTAGGAGTCGGCTCCGGCGGGCACGTATTCGTCGGTTCCTTCGTAGCCGGCGTCGTCGGCGAGAGCATCGCTCATCTCGCGGACATCGCCGGCTGTTTCCCACCAGGGCGGCTGGGTGCGATACCCAGCGACGATGACCGCAGCCAGCAGAACAGCAGACGCCAGCCAGCGCCAGGTCCGGCGCTGGGCGGCCAAGGTCAGAAGTATCGCCAAAGCGGCGTTCATCGAAAGCAGCCAGCGGAAGGGAAGTTGCACGAAGCGGAGCTTGGGCAAGTGCTGCCAGAGCAAATTGCTCGCTGAAGACATCAGGACCGCACTGCCGGCGCCCAAAACGGAAAGCAACATCCACGGGCGCTGGTCAGGGTTCGACCCGATGCGTTTCGTCCACCAGCCGCGCGCACCCCAGATCGCGAGGGCGAGGACGCCGATTTCGGCAAACGCGACGGTCGAAACCAAGAGATTGAAACGATTATGATCGGGATCGGCGAGGGTGGTGAAAAGAAAATTGTCCTGCGGGCGCACGCCGGGCGACAGCACCTCGCCGATGTTCACCCATCGCATTTCGTAAACCGCGGGTATCAGATAGAACGATGCCAGGCCTGCGCTGAGCGCGATGGCAAGCGCCGTTCGGAACAGTGGACGCCATGACCGCTCCGACACGGCCAATACCGCCGCTAGTCCGGCCACTGAGTAGTGAATCATGACCGCCGCGGGCGCATTCGTCAGCCAGGCTGCGGCCAGTGTGAGACTCAACCACAGTGTCGGGCGAAAGCCAGGTTTGTTGAGGCGTAGAACAAAAAGCAGTAGAAGCGGCAGCAGAGCCGCAGCCAGCAGTTCGGCGTATGCGCTTCTCCAGTACACGATCAACAGTTGGTAGGGATTTAACGCGTAGAATGCGGCCGCAAACAGGGCGTCCCGGGCGGGGAGCCACTCACGGGCTAGCCGGTACATGGACGCTCCAGCGAGCGTGAGCGCCATCCAGCAATATGCGCCTGGCACCATCTTCCAGGGCAGGATAGCTCCTAGCGCGGCGCCCAGAGTCCAGGAAGCGGGCGGATAAAACAGGAAGCGAGTTTCCCCGTACCCCCAGTACCCGAGCGCCGCCCAGCGAGGATAGACGATGCCGTGCTTCCATTGGCCGAGGACTTCCATCCACGAATACATGTGAAATTCGAAATCGTGTCCCGACGGGCTGCCCCACCTGAAAAACGGAGTGATGGCCAGCAGGCAAACGCCAGCCAGCACCAACGCACGCGAGATCGGGGTTCTGAGCAGTTTGAGCTTCACCTTATGTGGCATAGAGATGCGGGCGTGCCGCATCTCCCGCGGCAGAGCAATTCTATTGCATCAGAAAATTCTCGGAAAATTAACCGCAGCGAAATCATTCGAGGACGGGCGGAGAGGTAATCTGCCATCAACCAAGTGGAACAGACCTGGCGGGAACTGGGCCGGCACTAGAGACGGGGTGTCGTTCCGGTTCCCGTTTTTCTTGCTGCGATCAGAGTGCTATGGGGTGAGCGCTGCTTGGCGGGCGCCTATTGGTTGACGGTGTCCGGATTTCGCTGGCGGCGGAGTTCGGCAAGGAAGGCTTCTTCCTCCAGCCCAGTGCCGCTCCGCAGCAGCTCCAGGAGAGGATCGTCTATATCGGTTGCGGCGTTGTCGGTGGGGCTGAGGTCAACTTTATTGGCGACCAGAGAACGCGGAGAGGTTTCCAGTTGCGGAGTGGTGCCGGGTTGGACGGAAAGGAATTCGATAAACTCCCCGACACTTTTGCGCTGCTCTTCGGTGCGGGCAGGGAACTCGATACCCATGCCATGTCCGGGATGCATGACCCGGACCAAACCTTCTGTGTGAATCTCCATCCCGGCGGCGCGCAGGCACAGGTCGACGGCTGAGGACTGCGGGAAGGGAGACTCGGTCTCCACATAGCACCCGCCCAGACTGAGGTCGGTCAGTTTACATTGTGTGACCGCGTCCGGTTCTTCGGGCAAAGCATCGTGGGTATGAGCTGCCAGCCATTCGGCCAGCTCGCCGCGCATCTTGGCATCCATGTCCAGAAAGCGCAAGCCAATTTGACCGTTGGCGGTACTCCAGGCGATTTCCGCGTCCCCTTCAATGCCGGCGCCCTCGGGAAGCGTGAAGGAGACGCGAACCAGGGTCCCATTGGGAAGCGGCTTGGCCGTGAGCACATCCATGCCGCCGGTGCTCAGGTCAAGGAGGATGCCTTCGACGGTATTGCTGTCATCGATTCGAATCGAAACTTCCGCTTGCACGGCAATCCGCAACGATTGCCGCCTTTCGCGCTTCAGCAGCGCCGTCGCGGCGCGCAAGGTGGTTTGAGCCTGCTCGGCAGTGATGGGTTTGGTGAGGATGAAATGAGTTCCCCCGCCCAGGATCGAGCGGATTTGTGAGGCATCGTGGAGCAAGGCAACGGTGACCGGCGGCTTACGGTCGGGGCCGACAAGGCGGCGGCAAGCATCGAGCAGCAGCGAAGCCGCTTCGGGATCATCGAAATCGACGATGACCTGATCGAAACGCTCCTCCTCCAGCCGCGCCACGGCGACGTCGGCGGCGTTGGACCGATCCACCGCCACACCGAACTGCGACAGGACCTGAATCAGCGTCTCCGCCGTCGGGTCATCCTTGGACACCAGCAATGCCTGCAATATCATGCGACCGAGCCTCCCGCTTCGCGCTTGCCTCTACCTCAGGCGTTTACGGCCAGCGCGGAGTTGTGCTGCGCCCTGGTTTGGACGCGGCAGGGGAGGATTGCGCGCTGGCCTTGGCCGCCATCGCATTGGCGTTTTCGTCGTCCACTTCCGCCAAGACCGCAGCATCGTCCTCGGTATCATTTTCCGCAAGCAAGGGCGCGACTTCGCGCAGTTTTTCGGCAGCCTGCTGCAACATTTCGATCTGCTTGCCCAACTGCGTGTACTGCGTCTGCTTGCGACGCAAAACCTCATGGATATCCTTCATACAACCCCCTGCGCCTGACTGTAGGGTTGGACAACGGTAAGGTCAACGCCAAAGGCATCTCTCGCCGTTACGGCAGTAACCGAAGGAGGCGGCAGGGCGCGGGCTTCCAAATGAGGTTCGAGTTAGCTTCGGATTGGGACGCCAACCGGTGGAAACTGCTCTGGGGCGCTGCGATCGAGCGAGAATCAACAGTTTGCGGGGCGTCATGAGACGGATCAAGTCGCTTCGACCTCAAAATCAAAAGCCCCGCCTTGCGGCGGGGCCATGAGTTGAGTGTTCTGGGCGTACCAACAATTTCAGGTTATGCCCCCATCAGCTTGCGACGGAACATTCCAGCCATACCCACAAGTCCACTTCCGAGCAGACCCAAGGTTCCAGGCTCCGGTACTGTGAGGTGCGTGTTGCTGGGGAGATTCATGTGCCCGATTCCTGCGATCAACTGGCCCTGATAAGAGTAGATATTCTGAGTAGTCGTTCCCGTCACGCTACGACCGTTCCACAGGGTGCCAGCGATCGCGCCGCTGAGAGTGTAATCCAATTCGCCGGGATTTGGGCCTGTGCCAATCATAGTCCAGGTAACCGGACCTGAGAAGCTGCCGGTGAAGAGGGCGCAACCTCCGCCGCACTTCGACCCGGTTAAGGTGTTTGCAAAGGTACCCTGGCCCATTATGTCGAATGCTCCGCCCCCGTTAAACATCCCGCCACCCGAAATCGTGCCGCTGGCGAGAGTGCCGGTCTGGAAATAGACCGAGCCACATGATCCCTTGCAGAGGGTGCTGCCCAAGTACGTAAATTGCTTCACTTGCGCTTGACTCGACGTGATCGTGGTTGCGCCGATCGTCCCCGCTCCCGCCGTTCCGAACATGTTCGAAAACGCAATGTTGCCATACTGGTTGATGATATCAATTCCGCTGGCTGAAGCCGCAATCGGCAACGCCAATGCCAACAATGCTAAAAACAACACTCGCCTCATGGTGAATTCCCTCCCAATTTTCTTTGTTCCCAAATTTACCTTGGAACCTGGTGGCCAAGGTATAGGTCGCCCCACACCTCTGATGCACTTGCCCTTCCAAAGCTGCCAAGGTTTGCTTGCCATTGTTTATCAATAACTTACAAGCACATACCCCAAAAGTTGTAAGTCTGGGGATGCAATCTGCTGCACACTAGCAACAATCGCTTTCCCCAAGATCGCCAGAGGCTCAGTCCCGCAGTAAGACTGACTACGAAACGGAGCGACTGCAGGTTCAGGATGGGCAGGGGGAAATCTCGCCCCGAGAAGGCACACCAACGTTGCGAGACCGCTTCCAGAACCTGGCGCGACTGTGAATTACCAGTCGCAAGGCGACGGATGTTACCACAGACCTGGCGGCGGCAAGTGGCCCGTTAGTGCCATTCCAATCACTCATGAGTGGCATTCCGCTCTCTTGTGAATTGCAATACCTTTCAGGTTGAGCAGTTCTGGGGAGGGCTGTTCGGGCGTCCCGTGATCCTTTGGATCCGGGGCGCTTCTTATTTGTGGGCAGTCGTTGGTCGGTAGTCGTTCGTCTTTAGCAAGCCCTGCTTCGATGGAATCAACATGTGCGCCGCGAACGACCAAGGACCACCGACCACCGACTAGGCCGCTACCGGTTCACTTTTTCCCGAGGCCAGGCTGCGGTAGGCGGCGTCTAGAATGATCTGGTTCTGCCAGCCTTCCCGGCCGGGCACGGGAAACATTTCCCGACCTTCGATGGCGGCGGCGAAAGAGTCTACCTGCCTCGCATAGGCGAACTGGTTGGAAACAGTTTCTTCGGCGACGAGTTTTCCGTCGCGCAGCAACTCCAGCCTGATCGGCCGTTCCACATTCAACGCATCCTCGGCCCGAAGGACGCCCGCGTCGCCGACAATCTCCAGTGGCGTGCGATAGTGGGCACGGGTTGAAACCAGCACCGTGGTCAGCGTGCCCCGCTGAAACTCCAGCGTCACGACGGCCGCCGCTTCCACGTCGCCCGATTGTTCATCGGAATGTCCGACAGCGGTCACCCGCAGCGGCTCATCCTGCAAAATGTACCGCAAGGCGTCGATGCAATGGACGCCCACATCAGCGATGGGGCCCCCTCCCGCTAGTGAGCGGTCGTAGAGCCACGTTCTGGCCTGGCCTGAACCTCGATACGAGAACTCCACTCGCGCAAGGATGGGGCAGCCGACGTCACCCGCGGCAACGCGTTCGCGAAATCTCGCCGTGCTGTCTTCAAAGCGGAAGACCTGGGCGACCCCGAGCAGAACGCCGGCCTGGCGTGCCGCTTCGACCATCTGGCGGCATTCGTCCGCATTCATGCCCATCGGTTTCTCGCACAGCACCGGCTTCCCGGCAGCCACCGCAGTGAGGACGTCCCGCAAGTGGCAAGCATTGGGAGTGGTGACGAGGACGGCGTCCACTTCGGAGCAGCGGCTGAGCTCTTCGGTGGAGCTGAAGACATGCGGGATGCCGTACTGCACGGCGGCTTCGCGAGCTTTGTTGGGGTCGCGGCGGGATAGACCGATCACTTTGCAATTCTGAGCCAGAGCGAAACCGGGCATGAGGCGGCGGACAGCGTGTAAACCGAATCCGGCGATACCAAGACGAATCATGTGAATTTCCGCGCCTTCTCAAGCGCTATGTATACGGATAAAAGATGAAAAACAGCAGCGACAACGCGGTCAACGCCCACAGCGCAGGGCGAACGTCGCGCAAGCGTCCCGAAACCAGCTTGCAAAAAGGATACAAGATAAAGCCCGCCGTCATCCCAATTCCAACGTTGTACGTGAAAGCCATCAGCACGATCACCCCGAAGGCTGGAACCAGTTCGGTGAGGTCGTTGAATGGAATACGAGTGATCGGAGTTAGCATCAGCAGTCCGACAAAGATGAGCGCCGGTCCGTAGGCCTGCGGCGGGATAGCGGAGATGAAGGGCGCGAAAAACAGAGTTCCGACAAAACACAACGCCGTAATGACCGCGGTCAGGCCGGTTCGGCCTCCGGCCTCGACTCCTGTGGCGGACTCGATATAAGCGCCAGAGGTGGTGGTCCCAATCACGGCGGCGAAGGTCGTGGACAGAGCGTCCGCCATCATGGGGCGCTCGATCTTTGGCAGGTTGCCGTCCTTGTCGAGGAAGCCCGCGCGCGCCGACACGCCAATGAGCGTGCCCATGGTGTCCACAAAGGCCATGACAAAAATCGTAAGCACGATAGGGAAAAATCCCCACTTGAACAAACTATGCAGATCGAACTGGAAGAAGACGGGCTGCAGGCTGGGCGGACGGCTGACCCAACCTGACGGGGCGGGAGCGACTCGGGTCACAAAACTCAGCAGGGCAGTGACCAGAACTCCGCTAAGAATCGCGGCCGGGAAGCGGCGCAGGGTGAGCACCGTCATGAACAGGAACCCGAAGACCGACAGCAGAACCGAGAGCGAGGTGAGATGGCCCGGCCGAACCGGTGCGCCGGGAGACCCTATGGTGACGATCCCGGTCTGATTGAGTCCGATGAACGTGAGAAACAATCCGATGCCGACGGCGTAGCTGTAACGAAGCGTGGCGGGAATAGCGTCAACCATCCACTGGCGAAGGCGGAACAGAGTCATCAGAATAAAAAGCACTCCGGCGACGAACACCGCGCCCAGAGCGCTTTGCCAGGTGTAGCCAAGCACATGAACCACCGTGAACGCGATGAAAGCGTTCTCGCCCATGTACGGACCGATGGCGAACGGGCGCTTGGCATAAAAGCCCATCAGCAGCGTTCCGAAAATGGCCGTGAGAATGGTGGCTGTGAGCGAAGCGCCAGCGGGCATGCCCGCAGTTTTCAGGATGGCAGGGTTGACGGCCACGATGTAGGCCATCGTGAAAAAGGTGGTAAACCCGGCGACAACTTCGCGGCGGACGGTCGTCTGGTGCTGAGCGAGTTCAAAGAACCGATCGAACCAGCGTTTCAAATTGCCCTCGGGGGGAAACTCGGAATTGTACATTTGCGGGGCTTGAAGGACGAGTCGAGCTCCAACGATTCCCGAGCCCTAACGATTTCCCCCGTGGAACCCTGTGTACCCTGTGGTTATGGTTTGCTCTCAGCGCCGGCAAAAAGCGCAACCACAGGGGACACAGAGCAACACATCCAAGACCACTGCTTTCCTGCGCGATCAGCGATTGCTCAACTCTGCGAGCAACTTGGGATCGATGTTGCCGCCGCTGATGACAGCTACATTGACCGCCGTCTTCGGTAACTCGTCGGCATGGTAAAGAAATGCGGCTGGAGCCACCGCGCCGCTCGGTTCGGCCATCGTTTTCGCGTTTGTGCTGAGAGCGCGCATGGCTTCTCGAATTTCGTCTTCCGTTACGCTGACGATGTCGTCCACATAGGCGCGGATGTGCTCGAAATTAATCGCGCCGATGCTTTGGGTACGAAGACCGTCGGCCAGCGTACGCGCTACTTGTTCAGCCGGGAAGGAGACGATGCGACCGGCGCGCAGGCTGGCCTGCGCATCCGCGGCAAGCTCGGGCTCAACGCCAATCACCTTCACTTTGGGATTGCGGAGCTTGATGGCCGCCGAGATGCCGCTGATCAACCCACCTCCACCGACGGGAACCAGCACGGTCTCAACCTCGAGCATGTCCTCGAGGATTTCGAGCCCAACCGTTCCCTGGCCAGCGATGATCTTCTCGTCGTTATAAGGCGGCACGATCGCGTAGCCGTGTTCGGCGGCCAGTTCCTCCGCGCGCAGGCGGCGCTCTTCACTGCTCGGGCCGACGGTGACGATCTCCGCTCCCAGGGCGGCGGTGGCTTCGAGCTTGTTCTTCGGAGCATTGGCGGGCATCACGACGATGGCCTTCACGGCCAGCGCCCGCGCCGCGTAGGCCACGCCCTGCGCGTGATTGCCACTCGAATAGGAAATCACTCCGCGGCGGCGTTCTTCGTCGGTCAGGGAGGCGACCTTGTTATAGGCACCGCGCAGCTTGAAGGCGCCGATGGGCTGGAGGTTTTCTAGCTTGAGGTAAAGCTTGCGCTGATCCGCCGCGTCCGTCCATTCGAACAAGGGAGTGCGCACCGCGATGCAGTTGAGGAGGGCTTGAGCTGCGCGAATGTCGTCGAGCGACACCATCGTGTTTGAGACTGCCTTGTCCGCGCGTTTTTTGCAAGGGCGGCTGCGTAGTACATCATGACGTTAGAGAGATTGACATCATGATGCCTGACGGTATAGCATCAAAACATGCGGACAACCCTTTCGCTCGATGACGACGTGGCCCAGTTGCTGAAGAAGGAAATTCGGCGAACCGGCTCTTCTTTCAAAGAGGCGGTGAATCGATTTCTGCGGATGGGATTGGCGGCTTCGAAGCAGCCCGTCCGGAAGCCGTTCCGGGTGAAGCCGTGGAATCTGGGTCTGCCTCCGTTTGAGAAAGTAGAAGAGCTATTGGAATACCTGGAAGGACCGGATCATCGGTGATCGTCATTGATGCTAATCTCCTGATCTATTCCTACGATCTCGATTCGGCATATCACAAGAAGAGCCATTCTTGGCTGGAGGAAACGCTTTCGGGAGTAGAAGCCGTGGGACTGCCCTGGCAAAGCGTATCTGCGTTCCTGCGGGTTATCACGAATCGGCGGCTATCGGGAATGCGTGTCAGCCTGCTGCAAGCCGTGCAAGTCGTAGATGAGTGGTTGCAACAACCGAATGTACAAATCCTTGTGCCGGCGGATCAGCATTGGTTGGTGTTGAGGCAAATGATCCTGGAGGGACAGGCCTCAGGCCCGTTGGTGAGTGATGCGGAGATCGCGGCGATCACGATTGAGCATGGAGCCGTGCTGCACACGGCGGACCGGGATTTTGCCCGCTTTCCGGGGCTGCGCTGGAAGAACCCACTCGCCTAGAAGCAACCAACGTCGCCAATTCGTTTCTCTAAACTTTCTCTTTCAAGGTTCCTAGCTTAGCTCCCAGAGCACGCTTTACGGCGATATCAACGTGATATCGCGGAAGGACTGCAGCGGTCAGCGCCTCTTCAGACCAGAGCCGTTGGACGTCTTCGAATGTCCACTGCCTAGCGTCACGCAGCGCCTGGGCCCCCATCACGGCTTCGACCAGTTGTTGTTCGAACCACTCTTGCACTACATCCTTCACAACTTCGCGTGCCCCCGACACTTGCCGATACCTAGCACACCAACGATCAGTCATGTCGTTGAACACTCGGAAATCGCCGTTAGCCATGATTAGGTCCTGCTGAGGCAGATACTTCGCTGCGCGATCCTCCAAGTCCGGCGGTGTCCGAGTGCCGTTGTCGGCCGAGACCCACTGGACGGTGGGCTCTCGCATGATCGCTACCTCCTCGCCCGGTACGCCCTTAGCGGAGAGAAACAGACTGTAGATGTCGCCTGCACGCCCGCCCTTGCCACCGCCCGGTTCAGAGTCGGCTGCATCCGAATTTTTCTCGCGTCGAGCTTTCGGCTTTCCACCAGCCATCTCGTTTTCGGCTTCCAACATAAGTTTGCATTTGGGCGTCGGCATGTAGCGGCTGAACTTGAACAAGTCGATGATCGCTTTGAGGCGTTCCTTGATGGTTTGCTTGTGATCCGAACCGCTAGCAGCGGCGGCAACTCTGTCGACAAGGTCTGCGATCTCAGGTGGCATATTTTCGCGGAACTCGCTCGCCCAATCCGACCAAGGGAGCGGTTCGCCGTTGATCAAGAGCTGAGTGCGTGCGGTGTTCGACGTTAGTCGTCGACCATTGCCGGCCTGCGGTTCCAAGTAGATAACGACCCGCTGGTGACCGAAAATCACCCCAAACGCTTGAAGACGCGCCACCCCTTGACGGCCACTGACCATTTCATATAGCTCGTCCTGATACAAAGCCGCCACATGACCGCTCGATGCCATGAACCCCGAGTTTTGGGTAAGGGCATCCTCATCCTTCAAAATCCACCAGCGAACACTTGCCCCGGTCACTTCAACCTTGCCATGAGATTCGGCGTGTTTATCCAAGTATGCCTTCTGCCCGGTGAGCGTCCGCAGAAGGTTGCTGTCCGTATTCGCCCTCGGGAATTGCCATCCTTCTCGCGCTCTGACGGCGATGTTCTCGGGGAAGCGGAAGTATCTGGTATTCAGATATCGCGTTGTCCAACGCGAGGGGCTCGGGGTTCCGTCCGGGGGCGTCATCGTGTCGGCATCGCTATCGTTGCCGAGCAATACCACCATGGTTCCGTGCTTGTCGATCAAGCTGGGCCTAACGTCGTCCTGGACGTATGCCCAATAACCGAAGCCTCCATCGGGCAACTCCAGTTGGCGCAACCCGTAGAGACCGCTGTGCGGGTCGCGCCAAAGGTGAATCATGTAGCCGATTCCGTCTTTCCATGAGAGATAGATCAGCCCGGCCTTATTCCGGGGGCTAGCAGCGATCTTTGCGCCGACCCCGTAATTCCCTGTATTGGAGAGTACGTTGACTGACGAAGAAAGTGCGTTTATGTACTGCATCATTTCTTCGCCGGTCATGCCGACACCATTGTCGATGACGCAGAGCTTGAATTCACCCGTAAGAGCGTTTGTATTCCAGTCCACATCCCACAGAACCTCGCCTTTTTTGTCAGGGAGGCGTTGGATCCCTTCGAGGGCGTTTTGTGTTAATTCACGTAGAAATTGAAGTGGGGCGCAGTCTTCTCCCAAACGGTCGAGCATGAAGCTCGTATTTCCAACCTGCATTGGGCGAGTGGTTTCGTGCGAAACAGAGGTAGGCTTCGCCACAATGAGCTCCCTTCGTGGAACGATAGGGTTGCGATCGCTCCGTGAAATGGTGAGCAGAATCTACGGGCATGGGTGGAAAGTTTTCGCAATCGCCCCATCGCCAGGAAAAGCTACTCGACTTCTAGCTTAGCAAAAGCTGATACATTTTCAAGCGGATAATCAGATTCGCTCTGCAAGGCAAGGTCTCAGATCTCCAGTATCACCGGCATGATCAGCGGCCGCCGCTGCGTCTGCCGCGAGATATAGCGCTTCAGATCGGTGCGGATTTTCTCTTTGATCACGCCATAGTCGGCCTTCTCTTCGGCGCTGGAGGCGTCGAGGGTTTCCATGACGATCTCCCGGGCGCGCTCGATCACGCCATTTTCGCCGGGCGCGAAGCCGCGGGTCACAATCTCGGGCGAGATTTCGACCAGTCCGCTGAGCTTGTTGATGGCGATGATCGGCATCACGAAGCCGTCTTCGCTGAGGTGCCGGCGGTCTTTTATTATTAAGTCTTCCACAACATCTGTCCGCGAGCCGGAATCGATGCAGACGCGGCCTACGTTGACGCGGCCCGCCTTGCGCGCGCCGAGTTCGTCGATTTCAAGGACGTCTCCGCTTTCGATCAGCATCACGCTGCCGACCGAGCCGTGCATGGACGCAGCCAGTTCCGCATGTAACTTCAGTTGCCGATATTCGCCATGGATCGGAACGAAATACTTCGGCCGCACCAGGTTGATAATGAGCTTCAATTCTTCCTGGCTGGCGTGTCCGCTGACGTGGATCGGCGGATAGGAGCCGTCGTCATAGATGACGAACGCTTCGCGGCGGAACAGGTGGTCCACCATGCGGTAGATGGCTTTTTCGTTGCCTGGGATAATGCGTGACGACAGAACGACCGTATCACCCTTTTCAATCTTGGCGTGCTTGTGGTTGTCCACGGCCGCGCGTGACAGCGCCGACATCGGTTCGCCCTGGGTGCCGCTGATCAGGACGCAGACTTTCTCCGGCGCGAAATTCTTCATTTCGCCAGGATGGATCAGCATGCCCTCGGGAATCTGGACATAACCCAGGTCTTCGGCGATCTCGGAGGAGCTGTTCATGGAGCGGCCGATGAAACAAATTTTGCGGCCGTGCTCGCGCGCCATGTCGACGGTCAGCTTGATGCGGTGAATGGAGGACGAAAAGCAAGATACAAATAGCCGCCGCTTGGTGCGCACGAATACTTCTTCGAATTTGCGCCGCACCGCGCGCTCGCTCGGCGTGTAGCCCTTGCGCTCGACGTTGGTGGAATCCTGCAAGAGGGCCAGCACCCCCTCTTTGCCGTACTCGGCGAATCCGTGCAGGTCGAAGAGGCGGTTGTCGGTGGGCGTCGGATCGACCTTGAAGTCGCCGGTATGCAGCACGACGCCAAGTGGCGTGTGAATCGCGAGCGCGACACAGTCGACCAGACTGTGCGTCACTTGCAGCGGATGGATGGTGAACGGCCCAATTTTGAAGCGTTCTCCGGGGCGAATCTCGCGCAGGTCGGCGTCGTCGAGGAGTTGATGTTCGTCGAGCTTATCTTCGACATAGGACAGCGTGAATTCGGTGCCCCAGACAGGAACATTCAATTCGCCGAGAATCCAAGGTAAAGCCCCGATGTGGTCTTCATGGCCGTGCGTAAGCACGATGGCGCGCACATGCTTGCGATTTTCCAACAAGTAAGAAATGTCGGGTACCACGATGTCGACGCCCAGCAACTCGGCCTCGGGGAACATGAGGCCGGCATCCACCACGATGATGTCATCGCCCCAGCGGATGGCCATGCAGTTCATGCCGAACTCGCCCATCCCACCCAGCGGAACGATATGCAGTTTTCCTCTTGGCATTATCAAAGTCGATGCTAGCACAGCGGGTGAATGCTCGATGTCATCCTTTGTGAATTGTCATCCTGAGCGAAGCGAAGGACCTGCTTTCTCTCGGGGCATAAGACAACAGGTCCTCGCTTTCCTCAGGATGACAACTTCTTGCAAGTGAGAGTCACGGCTGCCTGTTAAACTCATAGTCGAAACATGCCGGATGCGAAGAAATCTTGGCTCCGTCGGCGCGTTGAAGGCGCGATCCGCGGAGGCCTGACTCGCACCTACGACACGATCAGGGTTGATCCGGGGCGCTTCCTGATGCAACTGCGCGTGGCGCACGACTTACCTCTGGCCACGTTTCAAGGCGTGTACACGTTGCCGGTGGCGCGCCTCGACGATGTGGCGGAGTCGGTAATCCGCGGTGGCATGAAGCTGGCGGCGGCGGAGGGAGCCGGATTCGGTCTCGGCGGAATCCTCACCATCGTGCCCGACCTTGGTATCCTCTCTGCGATCACGATGCGCACCATCCAGAAGCTCAGCCTGATTTATGGGTTCGAGTTGAACACCGACGACGAGATTGCCGAGCTTTGGATCGCGGCGGCCAGCGCCGCCGGCGTCGACATCAGTCGCGAATTGCTGGAAAAAGAGGTGGTCAACCGCTTTGTGCCGAAGGTGATTCAGCGCATCGCCGTGAAGGCGGGCGCCGAGGTGGTGGAGAAGTGGGCGGGACGCCTGATTCCGGTTGTCAGCTCGGCGATCGGATGCGGGCTGAACTATTACTTCGTGCGGGCGTGGGGCGAACGGGCGCAGAATCATTTCCGCGCTAAGCATATCGCGGCACGCCAAAGCTTCGCGGAGGAGCAGAGCAGGCTGCCAACAGCAAGACCGATGCCAACGCAGAGATAGCGTACTCGTGGAAGTCGTTGACTCCCCAAACGCCTGCCCCTAAGATTGCTGTCCAGTGCTGTTGGGTCGTGCATGATCGACGAGACCATTTCCCATTACCGCATCTTGGAAAAGCTGGGTGGCGGCGGCATGGGTGTGGTGTACAAAGCGGAAGACACCCAGCTCGGACGATTCGTCGCCCTCAAATTCCTTCCCGACGAACTCGCCCGCGACGCCCAGGCACTCGAGCGTTTCCGTCGCGAGGCACGCGCCGCGTCTGCCCTGAATCATCCCAACATCTGCACCATCTACGAAATTGGAGCCCACGGCGATCGTTCGTTCATCGCCATGGAGTTCCTCGAAGGCGCAACCCTGAAACATCGCATCGCCTTTCGTCCGTTGGAACTGAATTCTCTTCTCGGTCTCGCGATCGAGATTGCCGATGCGCTCGAGGCCGCTCACGCCAAGGGTATTGTTCATCGCGACATCAAGCCGGCCAATGTCTTCGTGACTGACCGCAAGCACGCCAAGATCCTCGATTTCGGACTGGCGAAAGTCACCAGGGAGCACAGCAAGGTGGAAGCCTCGGCACTCACCGCGGCGGCCACTGCCGGTGTGAGCATGGAAGATTTGACCTCGCCGGGTTCGGCGCTAGGCACCGTCGCGTACATGAGTCCCGAACAGGCGCTCGGCGAAGAACTCGATGCCCGCACTGACGTGTTCTCCTTCGGAGTGGTTTTGTACGAGATGTGCACCGGGCGCATGCCCTTTGAAGGCAACACGTCCGCCGCGATCTTCAATGCCATTCTCAACAAAGTGCCGGTCGCTCCGCTTCGCCTCAATCCCCAGCTGCCGCCGGAACTCGAACGCATCGTCAACAAGTCTCTCGAAAAGGATCGGGAACTCCGCTACCAAAGTGCAGCCGACATGCGTGCAGATCTGCGCCGTCTGCATCGGGACCAGCAATCCTCCTCCCGTCAGGCGTCTGCGGCTGCAGAATCTGCGGCGACTCCGGTTCCAACGTCGAGTCCCGATGTCACCCAGCCCCTAACCTCAGAGCTGACGATTCCAGAAAAACCGAAACGCAACCACGTCCCCCTGCTGGCAGGGGCTGCCCTGTTGGCATTGGCTGCGGTCGCCTTTGTAGCCTTTTCGGTTGGAGAGCGGGCCGCGACGCGACCTGTGCCGACGTTTCGCGAACTTACCTTTCGCCGCGGTGCTCTGACGGCGGCCCGATTTGCGCCCGATCCACGCTCGGCCGTCTACAGCGCCGCTTGGGAGGGCGCTCCGCAGGCAGTCTTTATCAGTTCTCCCAGTTCGACCGAGTCTCGCGACCTCGGACTTCCGCAGACCAAGGTCCTCGCAGTCTCCTCCGCCGGTCAAATGGCGGTGCTGCGACACTTTCGAATCAGCGACAACGCTTTCACGCATGTTGGAACTCTAGCTCAGCTCTCCATCGGTGCGGACGCTCCCCGCGATCTGTTGGATAACGTCGAAGAGGCAGACTGGACTTCGGATGGAACCGGCCTGGCCGTCGTGCATGTGGCCGATGGAAAGAGACGCCTGGAATATCCCATCGGCAAGGTGTTGTATGGGACCGCGGGCTGGATCAGCAATATCCGCTTCTCGCCCAGGGGTGATCGCCTCGCGTTTATCGACCACCCTCTGCTGGGCGATGACGGTGGAACCATTAGCGTCGTCGATCTCAAGGGAAAAAAATCTGATCTGACCGAGCGCTGGGCCAGCAGCATAGGTCTCGCCTGGTCGCCTTCCGGGGACGAAGTCTGGTTCACGGCTACGGCCACGGGATTCAGCCGCTCGTTGCGCGGTGTCAACCTGTCGGGCAAGGTTCGCGAGTTGTTGAGCGCTCCTGGGACCCTCACGCTCCATGACGTCGGTGCCGGGGGCCGCGCCCTGATTTCCCGGGATGCGATGCGTGCCGGTGCGGTAGCACTGGCGCCCGGTGAAAACAAGGAGCGCGACCTGAGCTGGCAGGATTGGACCGTGCCTGCCGATCTCACGCGCGACGGGAAGACGCTGCTCTTTGTCGAAGCAGGAGAGGCAGGCGGCGGAGAATACGCTGTGTTCACCCGTGACACGAACGGCGCGTCTGCGGTGCGTTTGGGGCAGGGTACAGCGCGGTCGCTCTCGCCTGACGGGCAATGGGCTCTCGTCCTCCGGCAGAATATGTCGCCCCCCGACTTCATGCTTCTTCCCACCGGCGTGGGCCAGCAGCGCCCTCTCGCAACCCCCAATGTGATTCCCAACCAGGGCCTGTTCCTCCCTGGTTCCAAACAACTGGTCTTTGACGGTCATGAACCCGGCCACGCTTCGCGCATATACGTGATGAATCTCGATGGTGGCCCGCCCCGCGCGATCTCGCCCGAAGGATTCACTTTGCGCGGATCGCGGGCACTGTCTCCCGATGGCAAACGCCTTGCCGCTGCCACTGCAGATGGAATCTCCCTACTCCCGATCGATGGCGGTGAGGCGCAACCGGTGCGGGGTTCGCGGCCCGGTGACTTGCCCATTGGCTGGTCCAACGATGGACGTTCCTTGCTGATCGGGCACCGCGGCGAGACCGCATGTCCTGTCTTCCGCCTGGATCTTCAAAATGCCACCAACACGCCATGGAAGACCTTTAGCCCATCCGACACGGCGGGTTTGGTGCAAGCAGGATGTCCGGGGTTTTCCGCCGATGAGCAGCACTACGTCTTCGGCTACACCCGCATCCTGTCGGATCTGTTCCTGGTAGAGAACCTGAAATAGCTTCGGTATTTTCCACAGCGAGAATTTTTGTCGTTCGAAGCGGTCGAAGTTTCTTCCTTGTGATCCCCGCGCGCCACGTATCGGCAGGAAAATAAAGGGCATTGCTAGAGTGGCACGGTTCTTGCAGCCTACGGAGGGTTCGCCGCGTCGTATTTTGCAAGAGCGTGAGGTGTTTATGGAAGAGGCAATAAAAGGCGAATACGACCTGTATTCTGCCGTCACTTTCTTCTTGGTAGGTTTGGGTGTCGGGTCCATTTTGGCGCTTGTTTTTAATCCGAGACCAAGGGTCGCGCTAGAGGGGATCAATGGTTCGCGAAGAGCGGCCTAGCCCGGCAGGCGGGTTCTACCTTAGCCAATCTTCCAGCTCAATCCCGCGTTCGGTTTTCTCGTCTCGATACTTCACGATGACGGGCGTGTAGAGCGAAAGGTTCCACTCGTCGGATTTGCCCTTGCCTTTTCTCACGGCGCGCGAGCCGGGCACGACTACAGCATTTTCCGGGACTTCCAGCGGTTGCTCGGTGGACGCGCGGTAGATCTCGCCGCGCACCAGATCATAGAGCGGAGTGGATCGGGTGAGAATCGTTCCCGCTCCCAGAACCGCGCGGGCGCGAACCAGCGTGCCTTCGTAGACTCCGCAATTGCCGCCGATCAGCACATCGTCTTCAATAACTACCGGGGCGGCGTTGATGGGTTCCAGCACGCCTCCGATCTGCGCGGCGGCGCTCAAGTGCACGCGCTTGCCGACCTGCGCGCACGAACCGACCAGGGCGTGCGAGTCGATCATCGAGCCTTCGTCCACGTAGGCGCCAACGTTGATGAACATGGGCGGCATGCAGATGACCGACGGCGCAACATAGGCGCCTTCGCGGATGGAAGATCCCCCGGGCACCAGGCGAACGCGATCCGCGAGACTGAGACGACGAGCGGGGAAAGTATCTTTGTCGACAAAGGAGAGCACATCTCCGTCCGACATTGCTTGTAACTCACCCAGACGGAAGCCGAGCAGGATGCCCTGCTTGACCCAGGCATTGACGACCCAGCGTCCCGCGACTTTCTCAGCGGCACGAACCTTGCCGCGAGTGAGAGCAGCGCGGAAGTCGAGAAAGGTCCGACGGGCTGTGTCAGTGTTGCCGATCGTTGCGCCCGTCGTTAGCCTTTCAATGGCCGACTTGAGATTAGATAGCGAGTCTGACATAGGAGCGAATGCCGCAATGCTAAAAGCTAACGGCTAGAGGCTAAGAGCTGCTTTTACGCCACGCACTTGCATTCGCTGCGGATTAGCACCCCGGGCATCTGGTGGCTCGCCTCGCGCGCCTCGGCGAGATTGCCGTACGGTCCGTGCCAGCGCGAATGATTGGGATCGTGCCCCGCGGGGCGTCCCTTCCCGGAACTGCACTGGCCACAGGAAGAGCGGTGCAGAATCGCTTTGTGCGGCCCCGCTGCCCAGTTTTCGTAAACATAGAATTCGGAGGCCGAGGCCGTCGGAGCCGCGGGCCGCGCAATCAATCCGGCGTCGGTCGCGATCTTTTGCAGCTTCGAGCGCATGTCGCGGCGCATCGGAAGCAAAGGCAGGCGGTACACCTCTTCGATCTTGCCCATCATCGCAAGGACGGCCTTCACCGGCAGCGGGTTCGATTCGAGGAAGTTGGCCTGCATCAGCGGAAAATACTTGCGGTGGAGGGTGCGCGCCGTGTGCCAGTCGTTGTTCAGAGCGGCGCGCGTCATCTCTGCCATCTCGCGGGGTATTTCATTGGATGCAACCGAGATGATGCCCACGCCGCCGAGCGCGATCACCGGCAGGGTGATGGCGTCGTCGCCGGAAAAAACTGAAAAACTCTCCGGCACACAGTTCAGCATCTCGGCAATCTGCGTCATGTTGCCGCTGGCTTCCTTCACGCCCGCAATGTTGGTCACTTCACTCAACCTCGATAGGGTTGTGGGCTCGAGGTTGGCGGCGGTGCGACCCGGAACGTTATAAAGAATGACGGGCTTGTCTACCGCCTCGGCGATCGCGCGGAAGTGCCGGTATTGGCCTTCCTGTGTCGGCCGGTTGTAATACGGCGAAGCGGTGAGAATAGCGTTGACGCCCGGCCGCGCCGCCACTTCCTTCGCTTTGGCCACAGCCTCCTGCGTCGAGTTGGAGGTTGCGCCGGCAACGATGGGCACGCGTCCGGCCGCGACTTCAAGGGTCGCATCGATTACGCGCAGCCATTCATCGTGGTTCAGAGTGGGAGTTTCTCCCGTGGTGCCGCAGGGAATCAGGAAATCAATACCCGACTCGACCTGCCAGGCGACCAGATTACGCAGCGCATTTTCATCGACCGCACCGTCCTGAGAGAACGGTGTGACCAGCGCGGTACCACAGCCTCGCAGTTGCATGGGTAAAGGATAACTCTTCTCGCCAGTGCTTGCATGAGTCAGGCGTCCTCGGTAGAGACGGCCGTCCTCGCCTGTCTAAGGTTGCGTGGGGACGGCCGCCCTCGCGAGCCTGCCCTGAGCGAAGCCGAAGGGTCCAAGCCGAGCGCAGCTCGACAGTCGCTTCGGTGTGGCTCTTGATTTTGGGTGGCGCAATGGTTTACCGCTGCGATGAGGGCATTGCTTTTGGGTGCGGCTTTAGCCGCTGAGGTGACTGCCTTGCTGGGGGACGAATTCATCCCTAGCCTGTTACAGCTCCCGCCAGACGTTGCGGAACTCGTAGACCCCTTTCTTCCCCACCAGCCACTCGGCGGCGCGCACCGCGCCTTCGGCAAAGCCAAGCCGTGATTTCGCGTCGTGGCAAAGATAGATTCGATCTGCGGAAGAATTGAAGACCAGTTCGTGCATCCCAACCGCTTCGCCTTCCCGGAACGAGACAATCTCAAGCTCCTCGCCGCCGACGTCACGCACAATGTTCTGGATGGTCATCGCGGTACCCGAAGGAGCGTCTTTCTTTGTCACATGATGCCGCTCGAAAATCTGCCCCGAGTAGTCATACTTAAGGGCAGCCCCAGCGGTTGCGGCAATCTCGAAGAACAGGTTCACGCCGATGGAAAAATTCGATCCGTAGAGGAAGCCCGTCTTAGCCGCCAGCACCATTTCGCACAAGCGGGGCAATTGCTCGTACCAGCCAGTGGTCCCGACCACGAGGTTTTTCTTCGCGCGGATGCAAGCCTCGGCATTGGCGATGACCGCGGCAGGCGTGGTGAAGTCAATGGCGACGTCGAAGGGGACAAGGAAAGCAGAAGTAAGGGCGCAGGCGTCCCCGTTTTCATCGACGTCCAAGGTACGCACCTGATGGCGGCGCTGGCGGGCTTCCTCCGCCACCAGCGATCCGGTTTTGCCACAGCCGAGGATTAGAAGATTCATACTGAAACCTCGAACCGCAGAGAACGCCGAGCACGCAGAGAGAATCCAAAAACCAATGTTTAGCCCGGTTCTTGGTTCTCTCCGCGTCCTCTGAGTCTCGACGGTGAAAACGACCTTACGCAAACACTTCCGGATCGGCCTCCGCGAAGAACGCATGGTGCAGCCGCCGGACCACCTCGGCTGCGTCGTCTTCTTCAATCACGAAGGTCAGATTAATTTCGGATGCGCCCTGCGAAATCATGCGAATCTTCACATCCTCAAGGATGCCGAAGACCTTGGCGGCGATTCCAGGTGTTTCGCGCAAGTTTTCACCCACCAGGCAGACAATCGCCTTCCGCCCCTCATACTTCACGTCCGCAAGTTTTGCCAGATCGGCGGCCAGCGCCGGGATCGCCTCGTTGGTCTCGGCCGTCACCGAGACGCTGACCTCGGAGGTGGAAACTACGTCTACCGCAACTTCGTGCTTGTCGAAGGCTTCAAAGATGGATTTCAAATAGCCCCGAACCAGCAGACGGCGCGGCGCGGCGACCTCTACCAGCGTGATTTTCTTCTTGAGCGCGATGGCCTTGAAAATATTCGCGCAACGCGGAGCGCGCGCCGTGACCTTCGTCCCTTCGCAGGTCGGATTCATCGAATTGAGAACGTAGACTGGAATATTTTGCTGAATCGCGGGCAGCACGGTGGCAGGATGCAGAACCTTGGCCCCGAAGTAGGCAAGTTCGGCCGCCTCGTCAAAGCTGATAACCTTGATGCGTCGCGCTTCGGGAGTAAGCCGCGGATCGGTGGTCATCATACCGTCAACGTCAGTCCAGATTTCGATGCGCTCGGCATTCAGCGCAGCGCCGAAAATCGCGGCGGAAAAATCCGATCCTCCGCGGCCGATGGTGGTGGTGATGCCGGCACGATTGGAGCCAATGAACCCACCCATCACCGGAACCTTGCCGGCATCGAGCAGAGGCTGAACTCTCTTCCGCAGGCGTTCGTTGGTTTCTTCGAACTGCGGAAGGGCGCGGGTATAGCTGCTGTCGGTCAGCAGACATTGGCGCGAATCCACGTGCGCGCCCGGCAAGCCGCGAGCAACGAAAGCGGCGGCCGCGATCTTGCTCGAAAGCACTTCGCCGAAAGAGGCAACGTAATCATAGGTGCGGGGAGTGATTTCACCGACCGCGCCAATGCCGCGCAACAATTCGTCCAGATCTTCGAAGTCGGCGCCCAGGTCGCCGTGAAATTCGGT
>Ga0187817_10000162_pt1 | contig 24531 bp, 23 predicted proteins | sample NC_wetland_sal_i_17_FD_132431 | JGI IMG/M metagenome (GOLD analysis project Ga0187817, IMG submission 132431) | Wetland sediment microbial communities from Neuse River Estuary, North Carolina, USA - SO4_2 | ecosystem: Environmental > Aquatic > Freshwater > Wetlands > Sediment | place: USA... | reverse complement strand
GAGAACTGAAAACTGATGGCTGAACACTTACTGGTAATCGACGTAGGAAACACCAACACGGTACTGGGAGTCTTTGAGGGCAAAGTACTGCGGGTTCAATGGCGGCTGAGGACCGACAAGTCGCAGACTGCGGATGAATACGGCATCCTCACCCGGAATCTCTTCACGCTGGACAGCGTCCAGGCGGACCAGATTAAGGGCATCATGGCTGCCAGCGTGGTGCCGACGCTCAACCCCGTGCTGGAGGAAATGGCGCGGAAATACTTTCACCTCAAGCCACTCTTCTTGACCCCGGGGACGCGCACGGGAATGGCTATCCATTACGATAACCCTCAAGAAGTGGGCGCGGACCGCATCGCCAACGCTGTGGCCGCCTTTGAGAAGTACGGTGGCCCGTGCATCGTGGTGGACTTCGGCACCGCGATAACCTTCGACGTCGTCTCCGAGAAAGGCGAGTATTTGGGTGGGGCCATCGCGCCCGGCTTGGGCATATCCGCTGAGGCGCTCTTCGAGCACGCGGCGAAATTACCCCGTGTCGAAATCCGCGAGCCGCAGCGCGTCATCGGGAGCAATACGGTGGCCAGTATGCAATCCGGACTCTTCTATGGGGCCGTGGGCCTGGTGGATGGCATCCTTGACCGCCTCTGCCTTGTGCTGGGCAAGAAAACCAGGGTCGTTGCCACCGGCGGACAGGCCTCGCTGGTGGCCGGCGCCTCAAAATATTCGCCCCCCGTCGAGTCGTCGCTCACTCTTGAAGGCTTGCGAATAATCTACGAACGAAATCGCAAGAAGTAGTCCGCGTCAGTTGTCCGTTGTCAGTAGTCCGTTGCATTTGCGTCTTGCTCGGAATGAGAAAGCGGCCCGTCGCGGCGGCATGAGTCCATCGCCAACAGACCCCAACGGGCGACTAACAACGGACTACTGACAACGGACCACGGACCACCGACGACGTTGGAAAATTATTTCAACTACTTCACCGAAATCGAGGAGTGGTACCAGCAATGCCGCGGCACGAAGACGCTTCTCTCACCTCTTGATTGGGCTCTCATCGAATCGTGGAAGGACGCCGGCATTCCGCTGGAAGCGGTGCTGGCCGGCATCACACGCGCTTTCGATAAGTTCAAGGCACGCCAGCGAAGATACAGGATGGTCAACGCCCTGGCGTATTGCACGCAAGAGGTTATGCGTGCCGCCGAAGAGGCGCAGGCGGGCGAAGTGCAGGGTGGCGCCCGGGAGGATTCGCCTCCTCCCTTCGCCATCGAGGATATCCTGCGCTTCCTGAATCGCAACGTGGAGGCCGTGGAGTGCGCCTCTCGCAAAGGCAGGGAAGAAGGCCGACAGGTTCTGGCGGACGACCTCGCTTCAATAGCGGCCGAACTTCGCGAAACGGCCACGCAGGAGCCTGCCAAACTTCTTGCCAACCTGGAGGAGTTGGAGATTCGTCTGAGCGCTCTGGAAGAAAAGCTGACCGCTTCTCTCATCCGCGCCTCCACCCTCGAGCGCTTGGCGAAAATTCAGGGAGAAGTTGAACGTGGCTTGGGGCCTTATCGCCGAAAAATGACCGGACCGCAAATCGAGTCGCTCGAGCGGCAGTTCCGGAAGAGGTCTTTGCTGGAGTATTACCGGATTCCGCGCCTGAGCCTCTTTTACATGTAGGCCGGGGAATCGAAATTCGAAATTTGAAAATCGCCGGTGCCTTCGAATTTCGCGCGTTAAGCTTCGCTTTCGAATTTCGAGCTTCGAATTTCGAGTTTCGGTTTTCGGCGCCATGTCTTTCGAACTTACCGCTACCAAACTCATCTACGGGGGCGACGCCCTCGGCTACCACGCGGGCCGCACCGTTTTGGTTCCGCGTGTTTTGCCCGGCGAACGCGTCGAGGTGGAGCAGGTTCGCAGCGCCAAAGGAGTGGTCCACGCTCGACCCCTACAGGTTTTGCAGGCCGCCCCGCAGCGAGTCGACCCACCCTGCCCTTATTTTGGCCGCTGCGGAGGCTGCCACTACCAACACCTCAGTCCCCAACTGCAATCCGCAAGCAAGCGTGAAATCCTCCGCGAAACGCTGCGCAGGATAGGAAGCATTGACTGGACGGGAGAAATCCCGTTGCGCGCCGGCCCGCCTTGGAACTATCGCAACCAGGCTCAAATCAAGGTCGCGCGTCAAGCCGGTGGCCAGGTCGAATTGGGCTTCTTCGAGCCACAGTCGCACCGGGTTTATCCCATCGACAACTGCCTCATTCTCTCGCCGCGTTTGAATGCGGTGCTCAACGAATTGCGGCGGCCGGAGTGGGCGCCAGGGTTGGCGAGCCTGCGGGAAATTGATCTGGTCGCTGACCAGCGTGATGAGCAAGTGATGATCGCGCTGCAAGGCGTGGCTGCAGGCGCCGAAGGGGAACAGGTGGGGCGAAATCTCCTGGAGAGAATCCCAGGCGCGGTGTGCGTGGCACTCGTAGCGAAGAACCGGACGCGCGTGCTGGGCCAGCCGGCGCTGCACTATACGGTGGGCAGAATCCGTTACCAAGTGAGCCCCGGCTCCTTCTTTCAGGTCTCGCGCTTTCTTATACCCGAACTCGTGACTTCGGTAACCGGGGAGGAGCGAGGCGAACTCGCCCTGGATCTGTTTGCAGGGGTCGGCTTATTCTCCCTGCCGCTGGCGCAGCGCTTCCACCGCGTGGTGGCAGCGGAAGCGAACCCCATCGCCGCCTCGGACCTGAAGGCCAATGCGCAGGCCAACAGTCTTCAGAACCTGCGCGTTGCGGGCGAAACAAGCTACGATTTTCTGCGCCGCTTTGCCCAGGCAGAAGCGGACTTGGTGGTGATGGACCCGCCCCGCGCCGGGGTCGATGCCGGCTCGCTTAAGCTTCTGGCCGGGCTTCGTCCGCGCAAGATTCACTACCTGTCCTGTAGCCCGCCGACTCTGGCCCGCGACCTGAGCTTTCTTGCCCGCCACGCTTATCATTTGCACTCCATCGAATTGTTTGACTTGTTCCCGCAAACCTACCACATTGAGGCTCTGGCCAAGCTGGTGCGCGACGGGCCCGCGGGTTAGAAGCGAACGAATAACCCTCTCCCCTGGGGCTTAGCATGTCCCATATCTTTTGCTGGACACCGGGGGTGCTCGATACGTTCAGAATCCCCGAAGGGGATTCATAGAGTAGCCGGGGGCAACGCCCCCAGAAAGTCGCGCCCCCCCGACCCTGAAGGGGTCGAAGAAGAACACTTGTCGCAGCAGTGCCTTACCTCCCAGACCCGCCTCTGCGACCCCTGCAGGGTCGGTCGGTGGGTTGGAAACCCTTCCGGGGGCGTTGCCCCCGGCTACTGCCTGATGCCCTTTCAGGGCATCGTGCTTGGTCGACCAACTACCTCGCTATCTCGCGTACCCACCCCCGGTGTCCAGCCGACAAAATGGGAAACGATCCGCCCCAAGGGAGAGGGCAATTTATTTTCCGCTGGACACCGTCATTGCTTGCGCTAGAATGTGGGCCAGGATTCGGTAGTCTTTTTGTCGAGGTCGACAATTCATGTGAGCGTAGCATCAGGAGGTACCTCCCCATGACAACCCGCACCAGGATTTTGTCTTTAGTTTTTGTAGCAGTGGTGGCGAGCCTGGGGGCAATGATGGCTCAGGCTCAAAAGAAACCCGCCATTGCGTACCCCGGCGATTTCCGTCATTGGCGGCACGTCAAGTCCATGGTGATCTTCAGCAGCCAGAACAAGTTGTTTGACAAGTTCGGCGGCCTGCATAACATCTACGTCAATGACACCGGCTGGCCCGCCCTCGAGAAGAACAAACTCTACCCCGATGGTTCCATGTTTGCCTTCGAGTTGTTTGACGTAAGCAACTCGATGGGGGCCATCGAGCCTCGCCCTGGGCACAAAGCCGTCTACGTGATGAAAAAGAATTCAAAGCTTTATGCGGCCACGGGAGGCTGGGGATTCGAAGTTTTCCAGGGCGAAGGACAGACAGGCAGCTTGAAGGATATGAACCAATGTTTCGACTGCCACAAAGAGGGGAAGAGTCGGGACTATGTGAAGTCGGCCTATGTGGAGTAAGGCATTAAGCTGCGGATTCCAACTCATGGAACTTGGAATCCGATAAGCCGATTGAATCGACAAACGTGCCAGGAAATGAAACACCTGCCGGCGAGACGCAGGCGCCATGTGGGGCGTGTGGTGGCGAGACGACAACGCTGGTTGTAGCGCCTGCCGGCGAAAAACCGGCGCTACATGAAAGCGCGCGCAGCAAAACGGCGCGCATGAGAAGTCCTCTCCTCCTCGTAGCGGCTAGTCTCGGGCTGGGAGTATTTCTGATTGGTTCCGGGCATGGCGACCCGTTTGCTCTCGGCATCCTTCCTGCCTGCACGGGGTTTTGTTTACTTGTCGGTTTGCTTGTATTGCGCGCGGGTTGGGAACGGCTTTCGTTACTTCTGGTGTTGCTCGGCTTTCTGGCGGCCGGCGCTTCCGCGGGCTGCTTGTTTGAGTACCGTTTCCCGCCCAACCATGTGAGCAAGCTAGCCGCCCAGGGGGTCGACCTTCAAAACCCCATTCGACTGCAAGGCCAAGTCATCTCCACACCCCTTCGCACCGCATACGGCCTTCAATTCGATCTTGAAACAGAGCGCGCCGAGGGCCGGGAAGGCTCCCGCGATTTGACCGGAAAAGTGCGGCTGCGCGTTCAGGCCACCCGGCCGGCAGAAATCTCGGAGCTGTTCGACTCGTTGCGTCTTCAGTATGGTGACGCCATCCGAGTGCCGGTGCGCCTGAGAAAGCCGCGAATTTATCAGAATCCCGGCAGCTTCGACTTTCGCCATTGGATGGAATCCACCGAGGACATCTATTGGGTTGGAACCATCAGAGACCCCCTCCTGGTTGAAAAGCTGCCTCGCTCGAACCGCGTAGAGATTGGGACGGTGGTTGAGCGAATTCGGAACAGGCTGGTGCGGTCGATTGAAAATCTTTACCCGCCCTGGTCCGCGGAGGGGCGGTGTGGCACTGTGCTCAGGGCGATCTTGCTGGGCGATCGGTCATCTCTGGACTCCGAAACCATCGAGAACTTCCGTAAAACGGGGCTCTATCATCTATTGGTGATCGCGGGCCTTCACGTTGGCCTGCTCGTCTTGCTGGCGACCTGGTTTGTGCGCTTGTTTCCGCTCGGTGAGCAGGCAAGGCGCTTGATAGTTCTTGTGCTCCTCGTAGGCTATTCCCTTTTGGTCGAGCAACGCGCCCCCACGTTGCGCGCCACCTTGATGATCTCGCTCTATTTGCTGGCCCGGCTGCTCTTTCGCGATCATTCCCCTTTGAACACTATCGGGCTGGCGGCGCTCATCCTGATGCTCTGGCGCCCGGCGTGGCTTTTCGAATCCGGATTCCAACTTTCCTTTTCTGCCGCCTTGCTCATTGTCGGCTTGGTAGTGCCTATCCTGGAACGGACGACGGAGCCATACCGGCGCGCTTTGCATAATCTGAACGAACGCACCCTGGACGCCACACTGGCTCCCCGGCAAGCGCAATTCCGGCTTGATTTGCGCGCGCTGATCGCGGCGTTAAGAATGCACTCCCGATTTCTGGACCGGCACGACGGAGCGGCCAGCGCTCTCGTGATCGGGCCGGCGCGCTTATTTCTCTGGACGGCCAACATCCTGCTTTTCTCCGCAGTCCTCCAAGTTGGCCTTCTGCTCCCCATGGCAACAATTTTCCACCGCGTCGCCTTGGCGGGAATCAGCCTTAATGCTTTGGCTGTCCCGTTAATGACCTTGCTCCTGGCCCTCGCCGTTCCAACCGTGTTGCTGGGCTCACTCATTCCTATGTTTGCTGCCTGGCCCGCGAAGGCGCTGGCAGTTGTCATGGCAGGGCTGTTCGCTTTGACTGACCTCCCCCATTTACCGGCTTGGCTTTCATTCCGAGTGCCGGACCCGCCCTTGTGGGTCGGCTGCGGGTTTGCCCTTTCCATTCTCGTGGCCGCTGTGGCGATCGGCAGGCGTGTTTGGGTTTTCTGGCTTTCCATAGCGGTTCTTGGAGTGATGACCGGGTTGGTGGCCATTCACCCCTTCTCCCCACGCCTTCCCACCGGAATGCTGGAGGTCACGGCGCTTGATTGCGGCCAGGGGGATTCTCTTTTTCTGGTACTTCCTGACAAGACCACGATGCTGGTGGATGCTTCAGGAAGCCGCCGCCGCAGCACTAGCGAAGGCTCGTTGCAGGGCCGCCTCTGGGACCCTGGTGAAGACATCGTTTCGCCCTACTTGTGGGCACGGGGGATCAAAAAGCTCGATATCGTTGTGCTTTCTCATCCGCACGAAGATCATCTGGGAGGTCTTTTTGCAGTCGCCCGGAACTTTCAGATCGGCGAGTTCTGGCATGCACCGAATGTTGCTACTCCACTTTTTTCAGCTTTGCTGGAGAAGGTACGGGAAAAGGGCGTGGCGGAGCGGACGCTGGCGGCGGGAGACCGGTTGGAGCGTGGTGGGGCCGTGGTGCGGGCGTTGTGGCCGGCGCGGTCCGGCCGGCCGTCGAATTCGCCCTCCAATGATGACTCATTGGTTCTCCGCCTCACCTATCGTCAGGGAAGCGTGCTTCTGACGGGTGACATCAGTACGAGAGTCGAGCGGGAATTGCTGGCTTCCGGGCAAGGCTTGGACAGTTGGGTTCTGAAAGTAGCCCACCACGGTTCGAATTCATCCAGCAGTCCGGAATTCCTGGCTCGGGTCAACCCTCGCTTGGCCATGATCACCGGAGGCTCAGGTGATTTTGGAAACTTGCCCAGCCCCGAGACTCTGGCGCGCTTCGAGGAGCGGGGAATTCGTGTTTCCCGCTCGGACGTTGAAGGAGCGACGACGGTGCAGATGGGGGACGGCATCCGTGTTACGACGTTCCACCCGTGATTGGTGATGGGCACCCAGAAACCATGAAAACCCTGTCATTCTGAGAGCCCTTCGCTGCGCTCAGGATGACAGCGCGTTTTCAAAGCAGTGCGAGATTCCTCGTCGCCTGCGCCAGCCCGCCGAGCCCTACAACATGTGGGGGGACGGCTTGGCGTCCACTGTTTGCCGAACAGTTTCAGGCGCCGTTGAATCAGGCTCAGCAGGGAGCGGCTTGGCTTGCCAGGTGCGATAGAGTGAACGGGACATCTGGGCGCCAAAGAGCATGACCGCCGAAGAAATGTATACCCAAGTCATCAGGGCTACGACCACCCCGATCGAACCATAAATCTGGCGATAATTGAAAAAGGGAAGGAGCCGCATAAATAGCCCGCGCGCCGCCTGCCAGAAAAGGGCCGTCAGCAAAGCTCCGGGAAAAGCCTGGCGAAAAGTCATGGGGCGGTTGGGAAGGCGCTCAAAGATGATTAGGAACATGCACAGCGTAATGCCGAAAGTCGCGATTATGAAGATGCCGCGATAGAGGAATTCCGCAAACGGAAGGAGCGAACTTGCTACCCAGGTTTGGAGCCAGGCGTGAGTGTACCGGCGCGTTCCTACGAGGAGGGTTGAGAGCAAAGCGAGAAAACCAAAAATCCCCGCCATCTCCAGAGCCAGTAGCCGTCTTTGCCACCAACTCCGGCGCTTCTCGACTTCCCAGGCCCGGTTCAAGGCCCGCTCGAGGGGAAGGAAGACGCCGGAAGAGGCCCATAACAGAAGCAAGAACGAGAGCACGCTGACTTTTCCATAAGCTCGCGAAATGCTTACCAGGTTGGTCATAATGAAATCCGTCTTGACGGGTAGGTAGTGCCCTAACACTACCGCCAACCGGCCGGAGAGTTCGTAGTGGCGGATGAATATCCCGCTCATCCCCAGAAGCAACAGTAACATGGGGAACAGGGCAAGCAGACTGTAGTAAGCGATGGAAGCGGAGACGGCGAAGGAGTCCTCGCGGAAAAAGTTCAGCAGCGAGTCACGAAGTACCGCGCACACTTGCCGCCAGCGCGCGGATAGCATCGTCTTTGTTTCCGCTGTAATCTGGATGGGCATCATCTCACCCTGAAAGTCTGCGTCGGACGGCCGGAGCGAGAGGCTTTCCGCACGCCAGCCGGCAGAACCGCTTTCCCGCCACTTTCACACAACCGTCGGCCAAATGCAATTCGACCTCGCCAACCCCTATTAGCTTATACTAGAATTGTATCAGGCAGGGCGAGTTGTGGGCATTGCATCAGTTTGAGGTCGAGGGGCTTGGCGATCTGGTCAGGACCTCGAATTGGTACAACCCCCTCACCAGGCCCGCCCCGGCTGAAGGGGACGCCGGGTGCGGCCCATGACCGAGAGGAGGGCGCCACCGTGGCCAGCCAAGAGGAAATTCTCGAGGAAAACCGCAAGGTAAGACATTTACAAATCTTCGTGAACCTGGTCTTGAACGTGGTGGCTCAGTCCGACATTCCCATCGAGGAGGCCTCGGAACTCGTGGCCCGGACCCGCCAGTATGCCCTCAATCTCTTCCCCGACAAAGAACTGGCTTACGACATCATCTACCAGCCCAAGTTCAAACGTTTGCTGGCTGAAAAATACCGCATCGTCTGAGCTGATAGCTATTTTGTGGCGGCGCCTGGTGGAAGAGGCTTTTCCGAACCTTGGGTAACGGACTTAAGCGTGGCGGTGATCGGCCCGACAGCAATCATGAATTTAATGCGCAGGGGCAAATGCTGGTCGTCATTGCTGAACCAGACCAGCATCCGTCCTTTCCTTTTGAACAGGCCACTGAAGACTTTGGGCTCGACGCGGATGGCCGAGCGGCGGCCAAGGGGAGTTTGAATCGTTTCCAGTGCCTGGACGTCAAGCATCACATCGTAGGTTTTCGAGCCGTCGTTAACCGGCAAGTGAATAGGCTTGCCGATTTTTAAGTCCTGGTTACGCAGGTAATAGAAGGCGGTCACCACATCTTCCACGCAATTGGGAATCTCGTTCTCGGCGTGTTTAGGAGGATCATGGGGTCTGTTCAGGTCGCGCTCGTCAAGAATGGCCAGCTTTCTCTGGGAATCAAAGACAATCTCAGTCTCCTTGTGTCGCCGCCCTTCGTTGATCTTTTTGGAAATGCTTTCCGAGCAAAAGGTCTTGGGATCAAAGGCGGAGCGGAATTGGTTGTCAACGTCAAAGAGGAGGGAAGCAAAACCTTGGGAATGAGCGGTGGTGATGACGATGTAATTGTCCTTTGATCCTTGCACGGCACTCTGCAAGGTGGCGGAGACTGTCCCGGCCTGGAAGACCGACCAGGTGACATCGTAAGTTAAGCGTTCTCCGGGTTGGAAAGGCGGGGTCTTGGCCTGAGCGAATAGAAGAAGATTTGCCAACGCTGAAAAGGCCAGCGCGAAACTTCCCCGTTTGAGCGTAGCGCGGGCCGATTGCGAAAAGCGAAATCGGAGTCTGCGTAGCACTATTAACCTCTGTGGGCTCTGTTGTGAGCCTCCTCAAATCTACCGCAACCACAACTTCAGCGCCAGAAAAAGCATGGCCGCCACATACCCCAACGCCGCCTCGTATTCACGATTGTTGAGGTAAAGCTGCCACTGGAACCTTTCACGTGGGACGGGAGGGTGGATCAACTTGGGGAAGAACAGGGGCACTCGGCTTTCATACAGCTCAAAAGCCTCCGGAAACTCGCGTCGCAGGAATTGGGCTTCGCGCTTCATGACCGGCCAGTACACCAGGGCGAAGTAGGCGCCAAACGCCACGCCCATGATCCAAGAGCGCCCTGCCACCGCGCCCCCCAACCCCATTACCGCACTGCCAAGGTAAAGGGGATTGCGCGTATAGGCATAGGGGCCGCCCGTAGCCAGCCGCTGGTTCTTGGCGAGGTAACCTGCGGACCAAGCCCGCAACAGGAGACCGGCAAGGGACAGGGCCGCACCGAAGAGCAGCAGTTTGAGGGAAGGCTGCGCAAGGATCAAATAGAGAGCTCCAAGTCCGAACCCCAGCGGCACGCGCCAGCGAGAGGCCCAAGCGGCATAATCTTCAGACATTGACCCTCGCGAGGCGTTCCTCGATGGCTGCTTCGACGCACTCCACGGAAATTCCTTCAATGTAATCGGCGTTCGGATCCCGGCGGGAGTGATTGACCGGCGCCCGATTGTAAAGGGCGATGTCAGCGCTATTAAAAGGCCCATTCCGCGCAGGGTCTGTGGGGCCATGAATGGCCACCAGCGGCGTTCCCACAGCCGCCGCCAGATGCATGGGTCCCGTGTCGCCTCCCAGGAACAATTGGGCTCGCCGTGCCAGCGCAATGAATTGCACCACGTTGGAGGGAAAATAAAAGGCTCGCCTTGTTCCCGCGCTTTTCAGAATTCCTAGAATCAATTCTTGCTCATCTGGCGACCCGGTGAGCAGGAGCTTGCGGCTAAACCGGGCCTCCAGACGGCGGAGAAGAAGGGCGTAGTTCTCGGGCGCCCAGCGCTTGGCCTTCCAGCCTCCTCCAGGATTGATGATCATGAAGTCGCGCGCCTCAAGGCGAGCGAGTTGATCGTCAACAAACTTGTCGGCCTCGGGAGTGTGCGGCAAGGGGAACTGCCAGAGACCGACGCGCGCTCCCAGGTACTCAACTAAGGCGAGACTCTCCTCCACCACATGGCGTCCTGCCACCGGAACCCGTGCGGTGTAAAGGACAGCGGCGCCGGGCTCGCGCAGCCAGGGCTCAGCCAAGCCTACTCTCGCTTTGGCGCCCGCAAGAAGCGCGATGATGGCCGACTTCCACAGGCCCTGGAAATCCACGGCGGCCTCGTAACCGCTCTGAGGCAGTCTTATCAACGTCTTCATCATCTCCTCGAGCGCTGAAAAGGGAGGAAAACTGCCGCGCCAACTCAGCGTATCGAGCGGAATCATGCGGTGCACGTAAGGGTTTCCCGCCAGAAGAGGCGCGTAGCGCTTTTCGATGAGCCAATGGATTTCAGCCTGCGGGAAAGACTGTCCCAGCGCCGCTACTGCGGGAAGGGCATGCACGATATCGCCGATGGAACTCAGGCGAATCACCAGAAAACAGGGATGAGGACCGGATTGGTCCCGCCTGGCCTCCGCTAAGTCGGTTGTCTTCTGTGGCGGGGGACTCTGACTAGGCTTGTCCAAGTTACGCCTTTCGATACCGCCGGGCAATCTCCGCCAGCATGCTGTGGGTCGAGTGGTCTTTGGGATCGCCGACGATGGCTACGGCAATCCCCAGTCTCTTTGCCGCCGCTCTTTCGGGAACCGTCTCGGCGGTGTAGTCGGGCCCCTTGCAATGCACGTCGGGACGAAGCTCGCTCAGCAAGGCCTCCACATTCAGTTCGTCGAAAATGACAACGTAATCAACCGGCTCGAGCGCGGCGACCAGTTCCGCTCGCGCTGGAGCGGGGAGCAGCGGCCTTCCCGGGCCCTTGAGGGCCGACACTGATCGGTCGCTGTTGACCCCGACTACCAGGGTGTCCCCTTGTTGCTTCGCCCCCTGAAGATAGCGCACGTGGCCGGGGTGCAAAACATCAAAACATCCATTGGCGAAGGCGATGCGTCGCCCAGCTCGCCGCAACTGAACACCGAGTTCCGTGACTGCTTCGCGCACTATGATCGGGGCGTTCATGCGTTGCGGATCGCTTCCCTCAGCTCAGCCCCGCTGACGGTGGCCGTACCTCGTTTCATCACTACCAAACCGCCAGCGCAGTTCGCGAGCATGGCGGCATGCAGGAAGCTTGCATCCGCCCCTAACGCGAGCGTGTAGGTGGCAATTACGGTGTCACCTGCCCCGGTTACATCTACCGCTTGGTCTGAACCGAAGATGGGCAAATAGCGGGGTTCCCGGCGCGGCTCAAAAAGCACCATGCCGTCGCGGCCTCGAGTGACCAGGAGCGCCTGAAAACCCTGCCGGCGCATCAGCTTTCTCCCCAGGGCATGAAGCCGTTTCAGATCGTGCCCCACTGTCTCGCCGAATGCCGCCTCCACTTCCGGCTCATTCGGGGTAGCCGTAGTAACGTTCCTATATGTCAGCAGGTCGTAGCGGGAGTCAACCGCCACAGGCAGTGGAGCGCTTCCTTTTTTGCGGTTAAGAAATTCCACTTCGCGCGCGTTCGTCGAACCGTAGCCGTAATCGGACACCAGAAGGGCAGAGGAGGTGCGCAGCAGGGAAAGGGCGCTGCGCGTTAGCCGCCCTCGAACTTCTCTTGCCAATAATTGAGCCGGTTCACGGTCGATGCGAACGATCTGCTGGCGTTGCCAGTGGCTCAGCCCCCCGAGAATGCGCGATTTCGTAGGGGTCTGGTGGCCAGCCAACCGCGCAACATAGCGAGTGGATACACTTTTCTCGCGGAAATAACGGAGCAATGCTTCGCCCGTCTCGTCGTCGCCCACTACGCCGACTGGAATAACGCGGGCGCCAAGGTCGGCCAGGTTGTTGACGGCATTGGCTCCGCCGCCAGGCGTTACCTGTTTCTCGCGTTGTTTCAGAATCAGGACCGGGGCCTCACGCGAGACACGAGCGATTTCCCCGTAAACGTATTCGTCCGCTACCAAATCCCCCAGCATGACTATGCGCTGGCGGGAAAACCTTTCAATGATCGACAGCAGAGTCGCGCGACCTTGAGCAGTGATCTTCATAGCGATGGCAGTAGCGCTGACCTTTAGGTCAGCACCATGCCCAAGCACTACAATGCTGACCTAAAGGTCAGCGCTACATTATTCAGCATCCTTCTACGGCGTGATCCCCCAATCCTTCACCGACTCCAGAGCCGCCTTGTAAGCATCGTCGACGGTAACTCCGGTCATACAGCGAAAATCAATCGGGCATTGACGCAGACCGCAGGGGCTGCACTCGACGGGATGCTTAAGGATGCGCACTAGATTGCTCAGTGGTCCCGTGGCGTGCTCGTTTGTGGAGCCGAAGATGGCTAAAAGCGGCACCTGCAACCCCGCTGCCAGATGCATGGGGCCGGAGTCGTTCGTGATGACCAGGTGGCACTTTGCCAGCAATGCCATGAACTCTCGCAACGTGGTTTTGCCGGCGACAAGGACAGGCGTATGTCCCATGGCCTGCGCCACAGCCTCAGCCAAGGGGCGCTCGGCGGGCGAGCCAAAGATTAGCACATCCGCGCCCAGGGCATCAATCAGGCGATCCGCCAACTTGGCATAGCGGTCCGGCAACCAACTCTTTGCCGGTCCAAAGGATGCGCCCGGACAGATGCCAGCTAAGAAGCGCTTGCCGCCCAGACCCAAGGCTTGAAGCTCCCTTCCCGCCCAACGTTTTTCCGATTCAGCAAGGTGAAGGTGAACTTCTTCGACCATTTGGGGTTTTTCAATTAACCCGCAACGAAACAACAAATTCAGATAGTAGTAAGCTTGATGCCCGTAGGCTGGCGGCGGGGGAACCTCAACAGCCTCGTTCAGCAGCGAACTCCGCCCGTCTCGCGCGTAGCCGATACGGATGGGAATGCCTGCGCACCAAGCCATCCAGGCAGCCTGGAAGGCATTCTGAAGAAGAATGGCAGCGTCGAAACTCTCCGAGCGGAGCTCTCGCACCAGTTTCCAGAACCCTCGCATCCCGTGATGCTCGCCTTCCGGATCATAAACGATCTGCCGGTTGACGGCCGGATGGTAATGGTAAAGCTCGCCCACCCAAGGCTTCGCGACGAGAACGACTTCGGAGTCTGGGAAGCGAGCGTGCAGCGCCTCGATTGCCGGTAGAGACATCACGGCATCGCCAATCCAGTTCGTGGCCCGCACCATGATCTTCTTCGGATCCCAAAAGGGAGTCTGGTGGTTCTTCAGGTCGCCCTCCGCGTTGCCGCTGATTCAACTTCGGTCAGCAAGGCTTGCTCGAATTCCATCTTCTCCTCGATTACAGTTTCAATGCAACAGGCAAGCAAGGGCACTGGAGCATCCCAATCCGGCGGCAGATTCATGAGATCCTTCTCGGTGGTCAGAATGGCTTCCGCACCGGCGCTTCGCGAGAGCGCAGAAATTTTGTCCAGCTCGTGGCGTCCGTACACATGGTGGTCGGGAAAAACACCCTCCCCCGCCACCTGGAACCCCCAAATCCGCAGGTCATCAAAGAACGCGGCCGGATTCCCAATTCCACAAAAGGCCCAGACCTTCCTTCGGAGCAGATTTTCGAGGGGTTCTGCCAAGCGGCTGCGCGCCTCCACCAACCCGGCAAACCTGCTGGAGGATCGAAAGACTCGAAGCAGCGGATTCACGGTATGAACTCGTGCTTGCAACGCACTCGCGTCGCCCAGTTCAGTTCGTGTGAGTATCACCCAGTGCGCCCGCTGAAGGGCTGAGAACGGTTCGCGCAAGCGGCCAGCGGGGAGCACGGTGAGGTCCGACGACAGGCGCGTGACGTCGAGCAAAACTACATCAAGATCGCGATGAAGGGCAAGGTGTTGAAACCCATCGTCCAGCAGGTGGACAGTAGCACGAAAATCTTGCTCGCCGACGTTCCCGGCGCGGAACCGATCTGCAGAAACTATGACGGGGACATTGGGCAGCGCCTTGGCGAGCGCGGCGGGCTCGTCACCGACCTTCCTGGGATCGAAGATGAGGCCCGCGTCGGGATCGAGAACTATGGGCCCTTTTCCTCCGCGGCGTCTATAACCGCGCGTGAGGATGCAAGGACGATGCCCGCCGGCGAGCAAAGTTCTGGCCATCAGGATCACCATGGGAGTCTTGCCGGTTCCGCCCACGCTAAGGTTTCCCACACTAATCACCGGGCGGTTCAAGCGGCGGGTTTTGAGCCACCTGCGGCGATAAGCAGTGTGGCGCAACTTCACCGCTTTCAAAAAGATGCTTGACAAAGCTTCAAGTAATACATTCATTCCGTTTTGCCGCTGCCTTGAGGTTTATGTCGCAGCACTTCGCTGCGTCCCAAAATCTGAGACACGCTCAGCCGAGGTTCGGGACAACGCGCGCCTCCAGCAAGCGCTGAATCTGCTCGAGAACTCGGGACGTCGCCCCGGTCTGCGTTTCCAAGACCTGCTTGCCGCGCTCGCCCAAATGTCGACTGGCGGCATGGTCCCCGAACAAATTCAACACGGATTCGACTAACTCTTTCCCGTCTTGAACCTGGACACAAGCCTCTGCCTCCAGAAAGAGGCGGGCAATGTCCTGGAAGTTTTCCATGTGGGGGCCGAAAACTACTGGCTTCGCCCAGTAAGCGGCTTCGAGAATGTTGTGGCCACCCGTGGGGACCAGGCTCCCTCCCATAAAAACCACATCCGCCAACTCCAGGATGGCTGCCAATTCTCCGATACTGTCGAGCAAGAGGACTTCGGGCGCAGCCACTTGGTTCGAAATCTCCGGGTCTTGGGATGCCAGTTGCGTACGCCGCGTGTAGCTAAAGCCGGAGCCGGCCAGAATCTGCGCAACCTCGTCGAAACGGGCAGGGTGTCGGGGGACAAGGATCAACAAGGCCTTGGGATACTGAGCCCGGACCTTGTTCCAAGCCTCGAGAACGATTGGTTCTTCGCCCTGCATCGTACTCGCAGCAATCATGACAGGGCCGCGCCCGGTGTTGGCTACAGCTCTCTCCAAAAGGCAAGGGAAAGCAGCCAAGCGAGGAGGCTCGGAATCGAACTTCAAGTTCCCACACAATGCAACGCGCTCCGGCGTGGCGCCCAAATGCCGGAAGCGTTCCGCATCCGCTTGCGTCTGCGCGCAGACCATGTCCACATTTCCGAGCACACGGCGCATGAGCGGGCGTAGCAGGCGATAACGTCGAAACGAGCGGCGCGAAAGGCGGGCATTAATCAGAATAATCCCGGCCCCAAACTCGTGCGCAGCGCGCAAAAGGTTGGGCCATAACTCGGTCTCCACAATTACCAGTATGGAGGGCTTGATCCGCTTCAACGCCGCGACTACCGCCCCGCGCCAATCCATGGGAAGATAGAACCGGCCGGACACTGAGGGGGGACGGCTTTCACCGGCTGCGCGCCCTGCCGGCGTCACGCTGCTCATGAAAATCTTCCTGTCAGGAAACAGCGCCTGTAGATTGCGCACCAGCCTCACCACCGCCAAAGTCTCGCCAACCGATACGGCGTGAACCCAAATAGCGCCGCGCTCCTCCTGCTGGAACGACTCCGGCAGCAGCCCTAATCGTTCCCGCCATCGCCTTCCGGCCAGTTCGTCACGCCGTTTCCAGAGGTAATAAGGTGCCGTCAGCAACGCCCCTAGCGTGAACAAGAAGCTGTAAGTCAGATACATCATTCGGAAGGACAGCGCGATCGCCGACATGCTAACCGAGAACCATTTCAGATTATATGCCCATACCTCCAAAGGCTCAACACGGAGAACACGGACGATCTGAGTGACCTCTGTGTGAACCTTTTGTGGCCACTGAGGACGCGAGAAGCTATTTCAAAACCTTCTCTTTCTCATTGCATCAGGGATTGTTGATTTAGCGTGTGAAGCCCCTGTCTCCGGACTGCGAGCCTGCGGCGGGCTGCCGGGTGCTCCCCGGAGGGGAGCCCATTGAGTAGCCGGGGGTGAAACCCCCGGACCGATCCCCACACCCCGCCTCCGGCACCCCTCTCCCCGCCAGCGGGGAGAGGGGAAAAGGGGTGAGGGGGCCACGTTTCCGGGGGCGTTGCCCCCGGCTACTCGCTTCCCGCCCCTGCAGGGCTGAGTCCTGAGTCGCTGATTCGGTATCCTTGGCGGCATTCCGTAGGCTCTCCTCTGCCGGGTGGCATTGGGGAATTCAATGCGCTCCGCGAGGTTTTGAAACAGGCTCGAGTAACTATGGCTAGACAATGAATCCTGTCCAGTCACCTTCGAGGTTGAACTCGTTCCACCCGCCGGCTTGGTTCTTAAGCACGTACCCTTTCCAGTCTCCTTCTCGATCGAAAACGTTGTAGCCTTCCCGGCTGTTGTCCACTGCGTGGGCTGTCCAGTTTAGGTCCTTGTCGAAGAAAAGCAGTACAGCCTTCTGGCGGGTCCGTACAACGTAGCCAAGTAATTCCGACTCTGGAGTCAGCCGGCAAAGGCCGGAGAATTTTCGTGTTTGTTTAGGGTCGAGCAAACAGTTGCGCACGGGATTGAGGGATGCCGTAAGGAGGGGGTTTAAGGATCGATTGAATTTGGGATCTATGCGAGAGTTCCGCGTGGGGTTGATCCAGGGATTGAAGTTGGGATTGATCGCGGCATTAACCTTGGGATTGATCGAAGGGTTTAGTTGGGGATTGATGGAAGCGTTGTGTTTGGCACGCGCGAGAGGATTAGGCATATGAATATATCCGGCGGGAATCTGCGAGCTGTCAAGCAATTAATTTTAGGGCATGATCCTAACCAGTCCTGACCGGCCTTTAGGCGCAAGCGAAGTTGAGTTATGATTGGTGGACGCATGCAAACTCTCGGCGTCTACGTTCAAGTTCCCTTTTGCGCCTCGAAGTGCAGCTTCTGCAATTTCAGTTCGCGAGTCGAGCCTTCCAGCCTCTTCGACCGATATGGCCACGCGCTGGAACAAGAGATCGACCGGCTGCCAGCCGACTTCGAGGCTTGCGGGGTGGGGCAAGATGTTCTCGCCCTGCCGACGGACACAGTCTATTTCGGGGGAGGAACGCCGCCTCTGCTGGGGGCGGAAAGACTCGAGAAGATTGTCCGCGCTCTTCGCGCGCGATTTGGGATGCAAACCGGCGGCGAATTCACGATCGAAGTCACCCCAGGCTCCGCCGAAGTACAATTCCTGGCTCGTGCCATAAGTTTGGGTATAAACCGTTTGAGCATTGGAGCGCAAACCTTCGAGGACCAGGAACTCCGCGCCGTGGGGCGATTGCATTCTGCCGCGGACACGCGCGAACTGGTGCGGCGCGCGCGTGGCGTGGGCTTTGCTAACGTCAGTGTGGATTTGGTAGCCGGCTTGCCGCATCAGACGGGAGAGACGTGGCGACGCAACCTGGAAGCAGTGCTCCGACTCGCCCCCCAACACATTTCCCTCTACTTGTTCGAAATCGACGACAAAAGCCGGTTGGGCAGGGAGGTGCTCGAAAGCGGAACACGCTATCATGCCCCAAGAGTTCCCAGCGAGGAGTTCATGGCCGGGGCTTACGAGAGTGGGCGTGAAGTGTTGAAACGGGAGGGATACATCCAGTACGAGATATCGAACTTTGCGCTGCCAGGGTATGAGTCCCGGCACAACTTGAAATACTGGCAACTCGCGCCCTATGTCGGACTCGGAGCGGGCGCCCATTCCTTTGACGGCACCAACCGCTGGGCCAACGAAGACAACGCGAAGCTTTATATTGACAAGTTAGCAAGGATGCGCTGCCCTATTGTGGACGCCCGGAAACTCTCCCCGGAGGAACAGGTCGAGGAGTTTTTCTTTCTCGGGCTACGGTTGGTGAAAGGCGTCAACCTCGAACTGGCACGGAAACTATGGGGGAATGGGCTGCTGGGCCGCTGGGAGGGGAGAATAGGAACCTTGACCCAAAACGGGCTTCTGACAACGGCCGGAGATAATTTCAGGCTGGCGGAAAAGGCCTACTTGGTTTCGAATGAGGTGTTCCAGGAGTTTGTTTGAGGTCTGACAACGGACAGATGACCCAATAGAGAAGGGAACATATGACAAGCATCGTTGATTTACGCAGTGATACCGTAACAAAACCCACGCCCGCCATGCGGCGGGCCATGTACGAGGCGGAGGTTGGGGACGATGTTTACCGTGAAGACCCTACCGTGAATCGACTCCAGGAGCGCGCGGCTGAAATCTTCGCCCGTGAAGCGGGGCTTTTCGTTGCTTCCGGGACCATGGGTAACCAGGCCGCGCTCAAAGTTCACGGCAAGCCCGGGCAGGAAGTAATTTGCGAAGCGCGGGCGCACATCTACAACTTCGAGATGGGAACAGTGGCAGCCTTTGCCGGCCTGGTGCCGCGGACCATCTGGGCAGAAGACGGAATCTTGAAGTGGGAAATGATTGCCCCGTATGTCCGCGGGCGCATGGATCACCGGGCGCGAACCGGGCTGGTGGAGCTGGAAAACACCTCGAATATTGCCGGCGGGTCGGTTTATCCCCCTGAGGTGTTTGACGACATTGCCGACCACACTCACGCCGCGGGTTTGCCCTTGCATCTGGATGGGGCGCGCATCTTCAACGCTAGCGTAGCGCTCGGCCGTCCAGTGTCGGAGCTGACAAAGAAGGCTGATTCGGTGATGTTCTGTCTCTCCAAGGGACTTGGTGCGCCTGTCGGCTCGATGTTGGTGGGAAGCAAAGAATTCATCGAAGAAGCACGAATCGCAAGAAAGATGCTGGGCGGGGGAATGCGCCAAGTGGGCATCTTGGCGGCGGCGGGCCTGGTCGCCCTCGAGGAAGGCCCGAAGCGCCTCGAAGTCGACCACGAGAACGCCAAGTTTCTGGCTCGAGGGCTGGCCGAGATTCCCGGAATCAAAGTTGAAAAGGAGAAGGTAGTTACCAACATCCTCTTCTTCGATGTTTCCGGCACGGGGCTGACCGCGCCTGAGGTGTCACAACGGCTGAAGGCTCAGAACGTCCTGGCAAACCCTTACGACTCGAACCTGATCCGAATGGTGACGCACCTAGACGTCGACCGGGCGGGCTGCCAGCGTGCCCTTCAGGCACTCCGGGAGGTAGTGGCCGAAAAGGGGGCTACGGGCTAGTGTGGTGTCCCCCATAATTCTTTACAATGATAACTTCGACTGGACCGCCTGACCCGCCCTCGCCCCCTTGGGGGAGAGGGTGGCGAGCGTAGCGAGCCAGGTGAGGGGGTCCCGCGGGAATCAGGGTAGTGAAGAATAAAGCGGGACACGACACTGGGGGCTAGGGAAGAACAGCAGCATGTACTTCCAAATTGGTACGGAGTCAAATTGCGTCCCCAATCCCACGTTCCCAGCCCCTAGCCCCCAGCCCCTAGCCCCCAGCCCCTATTTCTTTTTGGCTTTCTCCTGGGAGAGCTTGGAGAGGAGATCGAAATAGTGGGTGCGATAAGTAGGGTCAGCGGGATCGAGTTGGGTAGCCTTGCGGTACTGCTTCACCGCCTCGTCCAACTCACCTATTTTTTCCAGCGCGTAGCCAAGACCGTTGTAAGCATCGGCATCCGTAGGGTCAAGCCGGATGGCTTCCAGCATCTCCACTCGTGCCCGCTTCCAGTCTTTGCCAAGCAGGAAGGTGATTCCCAGCTCGCGGTGAAGGTCAGAGTTCCCCGCATCGAGTTTGAGCGCTGCCCGCAGATCTTCAACGGCATCGTCCAACTTGCCCCGCGCCCGCAGTTGCACTGCTTGCTGAACCAGTTGGCTTAGCTGAGCCTCGGCTTCTGCGGAACTGGGGACCGGGTTGGCTTGAGGGTTGGAAGCCTGCTCTGGCTTGGTCGCTTCGAGCGCCAAATTCTCCCCCGAAAGAGGCGAAATGAAGAAAACTTTCTCTTCTTCATTGGGGCAGTGAAGGTGGAGGTAATGGTCTCCAGGCTCGACCTCTAGCACGACGAGTACCCCCTGGTCATTCGTCTTGCCTGCACCTCGCCCATCGAGGTCCACCAAGCAACCCGACCCATGCGCGCGTACCGTTACTTGCGCTGAGGCTTGCTCGCGCTCTTTGTCACTAGCCCAAAAAGCGTGCAGGCTGATCGGAATCAGGAAGATCGCATAGCCCAGGAGGAATCTGCTCATGAATGTCGATGCCCTTTTCCGGGTGTCTATCAGTTCAATCCGCGATCATTTGCCTTCACCTCCTAAGCATCTTAGCACGTTATAGGCGTTTTGTAGGGGCGGCCCTTGTGGCCGTCCTGGGCACCCACAAGGGGTGCCCCTACAAATGCAACCGAACATGGCCAATTTCTTGACGCACCTAGGCTTGTGGTATAGCCTTGACTCTGGGGAGTTAGTGAGGGAAAGAGGGGACTGGTGATTTCCTGCGCAGGAAAATAGCCCGCGGGACAATTGGCCGGAGTCAAAGCGGGCCCTGCCTCCACATGGTGGACTCAATCCAGACTTGGGCTGCAAAAGTGCTTGCGCGAGATAGGCGGGCCATCGCTCGAGCCATCTCTGCGGTGGAGACTGGCGACGCGCTGGGCACGGAGCTCCTGAAGAGGTTGTTTGCGGCATCCGGGAAGGCGGAGGTAATTGGAGTTACAGGTTCTCCTGGGGCGGGGAAAAGTACCCTGGTGGAGAAACTGGCGGGCGTGTATCGAGGCGCCGGAGCGCGCGTGGGAATCATTGCGGTTGATCCGACGAGCCCCTTTTCGGGCGGCGCCCTGTTGGGTGACCGCATCCGCATGCAGAGTTTGGCGAGCGACAAAGAGATCTACATCCGCAGTATGGCCACACGCGGTCAGTTGGGCGGTTTGGCGCCAACCACCCACGACGTGGTCACCGTCCTTGATGCGGCGGGCTGCGACGTGGTGCTGATCGAAACCGTGGGCGTAGGACAAGACGAAGTGGAAGTCGCTCGCCTCGCCGACGCCACTGCCTTGCTCCTGGTCCCGGGCATGGGTGACGAGGTGCAAACGTTCAAGGCTGGAGTGATGGAAATTGCCGATCTGTATGTGCTCAACAAGGCGGACCTCCCGGGCGCCGACCGCCTCGAGCAGGAAGTCGAAGCGATGCTTTCCATGGCGCCGCGCGGGGATGGATGGCGTGCGCCCATCGTCAGGACCATCGCCACCACAGGTTCGGGGATTGGCGAAGTAAGGAATGCGCTCGAACAATTCCGATGCTTTCAAGAGCGCAGCGCCGGCAAGGAGAAGCGGCGAAGAGATTACTGGCGTAGCCGTCTTCTGGAGCTGCTGCGGCGGAATCTCTTTGAGAAGGTTGTCAGGCAACGCTTGCCCGACGGTTCCCTCGAACAGCTCGTAGACGAGCTGCTCGAGCATCGCGCGGACCCTTACTCATTGGTCGAGAGAATTGTCGCGCAGGCACTAGGAGGTAGAGGTCCAGTTTTCAGCAGACAGGGCTGAGGGAAGGAAATGGTGAATAGTGAATGGTGAATTGTAAATCATACATTCTCAAGATGCAGCGAGCTGCACGGCGTAGCAAGGTCGGACGCTGCAATTCACCATTCACTATTCACCATTTCCTTCCCCAGCCCCTTGCGCTTGAGACTGATAACTGAAGACTGACAACTGACAACTAGTTATGAAAATCCATCACATTGGGATAGCGGTGGGCTCGCTGGCGGCGGCACGCCCTGTATTCGAAAAACTGCTCGGAAAGCCGCCCGACTCAGTAGAGGTGGTCGAGGAGCAGAAGGTACGCGTGGCGATATTTCAGGTGGGGGAAAGCCGCCTGGAGCTGCTCGAAGCCACAAGCGAGGATTCGCCCCTCGCACGTTCCCTCTCGAAGCGCGGGCCGGGCCTCCACCATTTCGCACTGGCCGTTGAAGACCTTGCCGGTACGCTTCGCAAGCTGGAAAGCGCTGAGGTCCGCCTGATCGACCGGGAGCCTCGTTGCGGCGCGGGAAACGAGCGAGTGGCTTTTTTGCACCCCGCAAGCACGGCGGGCGTGCTCATCGAATTAGTGGAGGAAAAATGATGTAGCGCGGATCCCTCGCTTTTGGGGTCCGCGGCTTATTTATGGCTTTGAGAAAGAACCGCGGACCCCAAAAGCGGGGTCCGCGCTACCCATGCGCCGTGAGGGACGATGAAGCTTGGCGATTTTGAACTGCACACGGTCAGCGACGGAACTTTTGCGCTGGATGGCGGACAGATGTTCGGCGTCGTGCCTAAGCCCCTTTGGGAACGCAAGGCCCCAGCGGACGAACGCAACCGAATCCGGCTTTCTTTGACCTGCCTGCTGATTCGTACCGGGCGGCTGACCATTCTGGTGGAGACAGGTCTGGGCGACAAGTTCGACGCGAAGTTCAAGGACATCTATGATGTTCAACACCCGCCGACGCTGCTGGCGAGCCTGCATGAACTGAGTCTCAAGCCTGAGGAAATTGATATTGTAATCAACACCCACCTTCACTTCGACCACTGCGGTTGGAACACCCGGCGTTTGGGCGGTAAAACGGTTCCCACCTTTCCGCGAGCCCGTTATTTCATTCAGCGCGGAGAGTGGCAGCGCGCGCTGAATCCCACTGAACGGGAGCGGGCCAGTTACATCGAGGAGTTTTTCCTGGCCGCCGAGCCGCAGACTGAGTTTCTCGACGGCGACGCGGAAATTGCTTCGGGCATTCGGCTCGAGGTCGTGCCGGGCCACACCCGGAACTTGCAGTGCGTGCGGATTGAATCCGGAAGCGAGTGTGCATACTTCATTTCCGATACCGTGCCCACCGCAGCGCATCTCGCTTATCCCTGGATTATGAGTTTTGACCTGTATCCCCTGGAGACTCTCGCCAGCAAGAAGCGATTGCTGCCGGAATTGGCTGGTAAGAAGGCGATCGTGATTTTTCCTCATGACCCGAATGTGCCCTGGGTACGTTTGATGGAAAGCAACAGCAAAATTGTGGCTCAGCCAATAGAAATGGCGAGGACTTCGGTATAGGCCTACTTGATAGGCGGCTGGAAGATGCGATTCTCCGTGCTCTCCGTGCCCCACTAGCCTAAACACAGAGATCACGGAGGATCTCAGTGACCCCTGTGTCATGCTTTTCGGGGCGCAGGGGGCACGGAGGCATTGCTGGCGCGTGAGGGAATCTGACGGCACAAGAGGTTTGCAATAACTAGTGAATCAATCGGAAGCGGGGGGTCGCGCCGAGGGCGCAAGGGTAAGGGTAATCCATAATACCCAAGCCCCCAGCCCCTAGCCCCCAGTCCCTAGGGAGGACATTTGCCACAAGCAGAAATTGGAATCATCGGAGGAAGCGGCCTTTATCACCTGCCGGGGATCGAGCGGGTGCGGGAAATCCGGCTCGCGACGCCCTTTGGCAGGCCATCGGACGCTTACGTGCTCGGCAATCTGGAAGGGCGCAGAGTGGCTTTTCTGTCGCGGCACGGGCGCGGCCACACACTTTTGCCGGCGGAAGTGAATTCTCGCGCCAACATTTACGGGTTTAAGAAGTTGGGGGTGGAGCGAATCATTTCGGTGAGCGCCGTGGGGTCTCTTCAGGAGGAATACCGCCCCATGGACATGGCTTTGCCCGCACAATTCTTCGATCGCACCCGGCAGCGCGCTTCCACGTTTTTCGGCGACGGCCTGGTTGCCCACATAAGTTTTGACACCCCGGTGTGTTCCACCGTCGTGGAGACGCTGGCAGGGGCGTGCCGTGAAGTGGGAGTCCGCTGTCACCTGGGGGGCACTTACGTATGCATGGAGGGGCCGGCATTTTCGACCAAAGCCGAGTCCAATGTTTACCGATCGTGGGGAATGGACCTCATCGGCATGACCAGCCTGCCGGAGGCCAAACTGGCGCGGGAGGCCGAGATGTGTTACGCCATACTGGCGATGGTCACCGACTACGACTGCTGGCATCCCCAGCACGACGCCGTGACGGTAAACGTGGTGCTTGAGTACCTATCGCACAATGTCGAGAACTCGAAGAAAATCCTCTTGAACGCCATTCGCGCCATTCCTCGAGAGCGAAATTGCCAATGCGGATCGGCACTGGCCCACGCCATCCTGACGGACCGCCGCAAGATCTCCGCGAGGGCGCGGAAGAAGCTCTCGTTGCTGGTCGGAAAATACCTCCGGGAGGGCAGGTGGCAGATGGGCAGGTAGGTAG
>Ga0187817_10000161_pt1 | contig 24624 bp, 24 predicted proteins | sample NC_wetland_sal_i_17_FD_132431 | JGI IMG/M metagenome (GOLD analysis project Ga0187817, IMG submission 132431) | Wetland sediment microbial communities from Neuse River Estuary, North Carolina, USA - SO4_2 | ecosystem: Environmental > Aquatic > Freshwater > Wetlands > Sediment | place: USA... | reverse complement strand
GCATCGATGGCATCCATCACTTCGTAAGTTTCTTCGAGAAGAAAGGGCTTGATGGTGTCGAAGTTCTGCTCGCGGTCCCAGGGGCAGCCGTTCGGCGCCCGCAAACGAACCATCAGATCGACGAGAACTTGGAATTTTTCACCGGCGGTTTGAGCGGACATCAGCGTCGCACAGCGCGAAGTTGCGGTATTTCCTCACTGTAACATAGGGTGCCCCGCGCCCCCGCGCCGCGGCAAACTCAGATACCATGAATGCCATGGAAACCACACGCCGCACTTTCATGGAGCAGTCAGTCACCGGAGCCCTCGCCGCCGCGCTGGGCTCCGCTTCGCAAGCCACTGCCGCACCGCCGCGATCGAGCGTCACCGTGGGATTGATTGGGGGAGGGATCCGCGGCCTCGAATTGATGCAGGTGGCCTTGACCGATGGGGCCAAGGTAGCGATGGTGTGCGACCTCTACGACGGCCATCTGCGCAGGGCGCTTGAAATTCAGCCGGGCACGCCCACCACGCGCGAATACGAAAAAGTCATCAGCCGCCCGGATATCGAGGCCGTGATCGTCGCAACCTCCGACCATTGGCATGCGCCCATCGCGATTGCCGCCATGCGCGCCGGTAAAGACGTTTATTGTGAAAAACCCATGGCGCATACCATCCCCGAGGCGCTCGAGATGGCCAAGGTCTCGCGTGAGACCGGCCGTGTCATTCAGGTCGGCAGCCAGAGCCTCAGCATGACCAGCACGAAGAAGGCCAAGCAATGGATCGACAGCGGCTTGATCGGCAACATCTACATGGTTCAGTGTTCCATCTACCGTCCCAATGCCATCGGCGCGTGGCGTTACCCGGTTCCGCCTGACGCTTCGCCGCAAACCGTCGATTGGGACCGGTTTCTGGGTAATGCACCGAAGCGCCCGTTCGAGGCGGCGCGTTTCTTCCAGTTCCGCAACTGGTGGGACTATGGCACGGGCATCGCGGGCGACGAATATGTGCACCTCCTCTCTCGCGTGCATTACATCCTCGGAGTGCAATATCCGCGCAGCGCCGTGGCGCAGGGCGGCCTGTTCAAGTGGAAAGGCGATCGAGACGTGCCCGATGTTCACAATACCCTCTACGATTACGGCAAGTTTGTCGCGCAAGTCAGCGCCAACCTCGCCTCTAACTGGGAAGGCGGAGAGATTGTCCGTTTCTTGGGCGACAAGGGAACGGTGGATCTGCGGGAAGACTCCGCGACCCTGATCCCTTATGATGCGGTCGAAGAATACGAATATCCGCTGGAGAGCTGGCCCAAGGACACCAAGGAGCGCTTTATCGCGGAACACAAAAATGATCCTCTGGCCGACATTGGCACGGCGAACCAGCAGCCCAAGCACAAGCCGGAAAAGTTCAACCAGGAGCGTGAAGGCACAGAAGACCACATGATGAATTTCTTCGAGTGCGTCCGCTCCCGCCAGCAACCGGTCGAAAACGTCGAGTTCGGCTGCGGCACGGCGGTAGCCTGTCACATGGCCAACATCTCGTATCGCGAAAAGAAACGCGTCTTCTGGGACGCTGAACAGTTGCGCCTGCAAGCTTAAGCCGTACGAGGGTGTTTCGCCGCCGTTCCGGGCAAGTGTCTGTTTTCTGACGTTTCGAGCTGTGGAGAGTTTTGCGCTGGCAGGTTTCCCGCTTAGCATGGGAACTGCGACAACTCTGCCATGAATCAAGCGGCTCAAGCTGAAGCCCGGCCTGCTGGTCCGTGCGCGATTGTGATTTTCGGCGCCAGCGGCGATCTTACGCGTCGCAAACTGATCCCGGCCCTGTGCAACCTGGCAGCCGCAAAGCTTCTGCCCAACCAGTTTGCGATTATCGGCTTCGCCTTTGACCCGCTTACTACGGAGTCGTTCCGGCAGCAACTGACTGAGGGCATCAAGACGTTCGCCACCAGCCCCGTCGATGAGAAGGTATGGGCATGGTTTCTCCAGCGCATCTATTATGTGCAGGGCGATTTCGGTGACGCGGCGGCCTACGATCGCCTGCGTGCGCAGTTGGAGCAGGTGGAGAAAGAGCACGGGACCGCGGGCAACCGGCTTTTCTATATGGCCGTGGCGCCTCGGTTCTTCGCCGGGGTTATCGAGGAGCTGGGGAAAACGTCCCTGGTGCGCGAAGAGAACGGCCGCTGGCGCCGCGTGATTATCGAGAAACCCTTCGGCCGCGATCTGGATTCAGCGCGCAAGCTCAATGCGGACATTCAGCGGGTGCTCGACGAATCGCAAATCTTCCGCATCGACCATTACCTCGGAAAAGAGACGGTGCAGAACATCATGGTCTTCCGGTTCGGCAACAGCATTTTCGAGCCGATCTGGAACCGCCGCTATATCGACCATGTGCAGATCACCGCGGCCGAAACGGTGGGTGTGGAGCATCGCGGCGGCTATTACGAGGGTGCCGGCGCGCTGCGGGACATGGTGCCGAATCACCTGTTTCAGCTTGTGTCGCTCACGGCCATGGAGCCCCCGATTTCCTTCGGCGCTGATGCGGTACGACAGAAACAGGTGGAGGTTTTGCATGCGCTGCAGCCTCCCTCGCCGGAAGACGTGCTCAAGAATGCGGTGCGCGGGCAGTACGGAGAGGGAGGCCTGGGCGACGATCGTTTGCCTGCGTATCGCAGCGAGCCGAACGTCGCGCCCGATTCCAACACGGAAACATTCGTAGGGGTGAAACTTTTGATCGATAACTGGCGGTGGGCGGACGTTCCGTTCTACCTGCGGACCGGCAAACGCCTGGCGACGCGGGCTACTGAAATCACCATTCAGTTCCAGCGCCCGCCGTTTGTGCTGTTTCGCAATACCCCGGTCAAGCACCTGCAAACCAACCGGCTGCACATTCTGATTCAGCCCGAAGAAGGGATCTGCGTGAGCTTCGGCGCCAAAGTGCCGGGACCCGTGATGAAGATCGGCCTGGTCAACATGGATTTCAACTATGTGCAATATTTTGACCGCGCCCCCAGCACCGGATATGAATGGCTGCTCTACGACTGCATGATCGGAGACGCCACTCTATTCCAGCGCGCTGATATGGTGGAAGCCGGATGGAGGATCATCCAGCCGGTGTTGGACGTTTGGAAAGCGCTGCCTCCGCGCAATTTTCCCAACTACGCGGCCGGCTCCTGGGGACCTCCCGAAGCTGACGAGCTGATGGCGCGCGATGGGCGCGAGTGGTCGGAGGCAAAGTGTTTGTAGCGACCGGCTGATCTCGGCTTCAAGTCATCTAACACGGTTTTCTGCAGCGCCGCGAGATCGGCATCGGAAGCTGAAGCGTGCGAGGTCCAAACAACCTTACCTGGCTTCAAAACTGAAGTTGAGTTGTGTGCGCGGCCAGCCTCATCGTTTCCGGCGAGTCTTCTTCGCTGCCGGCGCACGGCCCTTCCGGCTCGCCTTGGCATTCTTCTCGAGCCGGAGCTTCCACGCCGCACGCAGTGCGCCGGCCAGTACATCCTCGTTCGCCGCGGCCAGTCGAATGTGGGTCATGCCCATCCTTCCCCATCCGCCCGCAATGGGCACAAAGACCTCAGGCAGCTCCTCGACGAACGCGGCCTGCTGTTCCAGCGTGAGCATCAGGTTTCCATAACCCTGGCTTTGAGAGGCGAGGGTAGCGAAGATTCTGCCACCCACACGGAAATCGGGCGCGCCCATGTGCGAACTCTCCTCGGCGCCGTCCAGGCTCAGGGCAATCCGTCGAAAGTCTTCTGCATCCATCTATCCCTCCGCGCCGCTTTCGCGCAGCGCCAGATCCAGCGCTTCGAGAAAGAAATACTCGCCCCACATGACCGACTCGTTCACCCCGATGTTCTTTGCGACGTGATAGACGCCGCCTTTGAGGATTCCTTCCCAGTTAGGATCGCTCTCGGAGAGATAATTCCGGCACAGCGTGCCCAGAACGCGGCGCGCCACGGCGTCGTAGTATTGGCCGCGCACCTGATCCGGGACCAGGCGGGCCAGCCGCAGCATGCCGGCCGCAGCCGCGGCTGCCGCCGATGTATCGACCAGCGTCCGGCTTTCCGGCGGCGCGTCGTAGTCCCAAGGCGGCACACCGTCGGCGGGCGTGTGCCCGATGTAGAAGCGCGTGCATGCCTCGGCCGTCTCCAGCATGCGGGCGTCTTGCGTGTAACGGTAAGCCGTTCCGAAGCCGTATAGCGCCCAGGCCAGCCCGCGCGACCAGCAGGAATCGGCGCGCCACCCTTGCTGCGTGGATTGCCCCAGGAACGCGCCGGTTTCGAGATCGAACAGGCCTTCATGCGCCGTGGAACCATCGCCGCGTACGAGCACCCGGCGCGTGGTCAGGCAATGCCGCAATGCGATGTTCATGAGCTTCGCGTCACGGGTTTCGATCGCCGCATAGAAAACAATGCCCACGTTCATCATGATGTCGATGAACAACGAATTCTCCGCGACGAAGGAATGCAGGTATTCGCCTTTGGGACGGTAGCGCATGGCCATGGTGCGACCGGCTTCGATCAGGACTTCCTGCAGGCTTGGATCCCCTGTCAGATGCCTCCAGCGGTAATAAGTGGACATGAACAGAAAGCCCAGGTCGTGCACTTCGCGATCGAACTGGCGCATTTCGAGCGCGCGCGAGTAGCGAATGGCCTGATCGCGCCACCACCGGCCGGCGGCGTCATTTGGTTCGCGCGCGGCGATGATCCACAGCATGCCGGGCAGGAAACCCTCGCACCAGTTGGTCCACGTTTCGCCGGAGTGCCGCCAGCGCCCTTGCGAAGTGTAAGAAGGGTAGAAATCCGGATCGCGTTCGATGAGCGCGCGCAATTGCCGCCGCGCAAATCCCAGTGCATGCTCGTAAAGGTTCCGGTCGCCCTTGGTTTGAATTTGGATCATAGTCAGGAGATGGCGCGCGCGATGGCGAACGCCGCGGCGGCGGCCAGGCCTCCGATAAAAGCGGTTTGAATGCCCGCGCGCACCGCGGAGACGCCCGTGAATCGCCCCTTGATGAAGCCAAAAACAAAAAGTGCGACCGGAGTGATGCCGGTCGATATCCAGAGCGCGCTCCGCACCTCATGCCATACCATATACGGAAACAAGGGGATGAGGCCACCGACGATATACGACGCCGCGATGAGCGAGGCGCTCTTGCGCGCGCGGTCCGGGTCGGGCGCCTCGAGGCCCAGCTCGAAACGCATCATGAAATCCACCCAGCGCTTGGAGTCTGACTTGATGGCCTCTACCACGGGCGCAGCTTGCGCGGCGCTCAGACCATACCCGTGGAAGATTTCGGCCACTTCGTGCGTTTCCACGTCGGGCTTCTCTTGGGTCTCCAGGTATTCGCGCTGCTCCTCGGCGTGATAATGCTCCAGGTCGGTCTTGGCCGCGAGATATCCGCCCAGGCCCATGGCAATCGACCCCGCCGCAATTTCCGCGAAGCCCGCGATGACCACGATGTTGGTAGATTTTACGGTTCCCGAGAGCCCCGCCGCCAGCGCAAACGGCACCGTCAGTCCATCCGACATCCCGATCACGATATCGCGAACCACTTCGGTGGCGGTGAAGTGATGCTCGGTATGGTGCATAGCCCGGTTCAGGCTATGCTAACAGGTTAAATGAGGTAAATGAGGGACGGAGACCTCAAATCCCGATTTCTCGGGCCGTAAGGAAATCGGGATTTGAGGTCTCCGTCCCCCGCCCTAAACCAAATGCCGCTCCTGCGCTGACAGTTCCGGCGAATCCTCATTCCGATCGCGGAAATAGGCGCGGATCTGGTCGCGCAAACGCGGCTTGTTTCCGGTCAACTGGTAGACGCCCTGCCAGTCGCGGGAAATGTCGGTGCGGGGATCGTAATCGTTGTCGCGCAGCACGCGCCACCGGCTTCCGTAAGCTCGAGACATCTTGGACCCATGGAAATGGTGAATGGCGTGATTCTCCACGTAACCGATGTTATGCTTGAGAACCGCGGCGCGCGCTTGCCATCGCAGCACCGAATCCAGGTAGGCTTTGCTGCACCAATTCAGTTCCGCTGCGGCATCGACCGCCTGGGCGAGGCCGAAGGCCATATGCCAGTCGGCCGATCCGAGGATACAGGTATCGAGCAGACCGCCCACGGCGTCGAACGCGGAACGGCGGAAGGCCCAGGCGCCGCCGGTCGCTCCCACTGGCCAGGCAGCCGCTTTCGCCAACCCCGGCGCGCCTCCGTAATATCCGTAAGGCGCCGCGGCCGCGGCACGGAGCGCCGCGCGATAGCCCGGGTTCGCGAGTCCTTGTACGTAGTTGTAGGCGAAGCTCGCCATGAGGCGGAAAGGCCGGTGCTGAGCGGAAAGGTCGGAGTAACTGGAAAAGAGCTGCACGAAATCATAATGCTGGAGCTGGTGAATGGCTTCGAGCGCCCAGTCCCGCCGGGTCATGTGGAAGTCTCCATCAATGACCGCGCCGTACTGCCAGCCGGGTGGAAAGCGCTGCACCACGAGGTTCAGGATGTTCTCCTTGTGCCACAGTTCGTGCGAGGTGCGGAGTTGTACGTCGTTAAGATCGTCGCCGGTAACCTCGAACGGCCGGTCCCCGTAGGCGAGTTCGCCGACGTGCAGCACCACGTTGGCACTGGTGTGCATATGTTGGCGAAAGTCGTTCATCAGTTCGCGTCTGGTGGTCCAGCGAATGGGGTTGCTGTAGGCCACGGCCACGTGGAGGGCTTGCGCCTCAGACCACGGTCTCCACGGCGCGTGTACGTTGGGGTGTTGGGTCTGCATCGTATCGAAAGTCCTTTCGTGATGGGACATCGCTCAGTTGCACGGTGCCGTGACCGGCGGCCAGCGCGCACCTGGAACGCTTGCCACATATCGGCGCGGGCGAAATTCACGTCCTCACTCGTGATGGGTAGAACTCGAAGGAGTTAACCGCTTTCCGGCGCGCATTCGAGGCGGATCGCGATTGCCGGCCGTATCCAGCCGGGGCCAGGATTCCGGCCGAAATCAGTTTACCACGGGCTCCATCGGCTGTTGCTGTAACTGGGGGCAGCTCGACAGCGTAAAATAAAGCAGATGCGCATCCTGGTAGTCGAAGACGAAAAGCGGATCGCGGATTTCCTGACGCGCGGTTTGCAAGGGGCAGGCTATGCCGTGGACGCCGCGCCGGATGGCGCGACCGCCATCGATTTCATTCACTCGACAGACTACGACCTGGTGATCCTGGATCTGATGCTGCCGGATATGGATGGGCTGAAAGTGCTGGAGCGCGTCCGCAGCCGTAAGGCCGGGCCGCCGGTGCTGATTCTGAGCGCGCGCGGGCAGGTGGATGATCGCGTCAAAGGGCTCGAACAGGGAGCCGACGATTACCTGGTGAAGCCGTTCGCGTTTGTGGAACTGCTGGCCCGCGTGCGCGCCTTGCTGCGCCGGGGCCAACCCGCGCCCGAGAAACTGCAAGTGGCCGATCTGACGGTGGATTGTGTCCGCCGCAAAGTGAGCCGCGCAGGGGAGACCATCGATCTCGCGCCGAAAGAGTTCGGCATCCTCGAGTACATGATGCGCAATAAAGGCCGGCCGCTCAGCCGGACCATGATTGTGGAGCACGTGTGGGACATGGATTACGACGGGCTGACCAACATCGTGGATGTTTACATCCGCCATTTGCGCAGCAAGATCGACGACCGGTTCCAGCAGAAGCTGATTCAGACGGTGCGCGGCATCGGTTACATGGTTGAGGTTCCCGACAAGCCGCCGGCGGCTTCTCCGGAGCCGGCGGCCGAACGGCAGGTTTAGTTTGCCCCGCCGCATCCGAAAGTTCCAGCACATCACCCGCTCGCTGCGGTTCCGCCTGACGGTCAGTTACGCGCTGTTTTTCAGCGTCATGCTGATTGGCGTCGGCACCATCTATCGCCGCAACCTGGCCACCAGCCTGGACACGCAGATTCGCGACGGTCTGGAACAGGAATGGGCGGCGGTCAAGGGCTATCTAAGAATTGAGAACGACAAGCCCATCTGGTACTACGACCGGGACGATCCGGACGAAAGCTTCATCGTCGAACGCCTGCGGCGCGTGTACGTGGTGGCCGATGCGCAGGGAAAGGTCCTGGCCGATGCGCAAGGAAACCAGCAGATTTCCGAGGCGTACGAATCCATCGGCCGCGATTCATCCGCCCATATCGCAGCCGTGCTGCGCGCCCAACAGCCGCAATGGGACGTGCGCAAGAACGCGAAGGGCGTGCCTTACCTGATCCGTTCCGGCGCCGTTTACGACGAGAACAACCGCAAGCCCTATTTTGTGGCCGTAGGCCGCAGCCTCGCGGACAACCAGCACATCCTGGATCAGTTTACCTGGACTTACGTTACGATCATTCCGCTGGTCATCGTCAGTGGCTGCGTGCTCGGGTGGTTCCTGGCCGCGCGGGCGCTGACCGCGGTTCTGGAAGTGGCACAGGCCGCGCAGCGGATCTCCGGGTCGAACCTCAGCCTGCGCATCCCCTCGCGCGACGCGCACGACGAACTCGATTATTTGATCGAGACTTTCAACCGTATGATTGGCCGGTTGGAGAACTTCTTCAACCAGATCCGGCAGTTCTCCACGGATGTTTCCCACGAGTTGCGCACGCCGATCACGGGCATTCGCGGCCAACTCGAAGTGGCGCTGTTCACAGCCTCCACCGCCGATCAGTATCGCGAAGCCATCCTGAACGCACTGCAGGACATTGAACGGCTGTCGCAGATCGTGCGCGCCTTGCTGCTGCTTTCCCAGGCGGAATCCGGGCAACTGGCATTGCAGAAGACGCGGTTGAACCTGTCGGAGCTGGTGGCCGATGTGGTGGATCAGTTTCAGATTCCCTACGAAGCGGCTCGCGTGCGGCTGACGGCCGACCTGCCTCGTGCGTGCCTGGCCGAAGTGGACCGGATCCAGATCGAGCGCATGGTTTCCAATCTCGTATCGAATGCCATGAAGTTCACTCCGGCGGGTGGCCAAGTGCGGGTGAGTCTTCGGAATGAGGCGGAGGGTATCGAACTCGCGGTTGAGGATACAGGCTGCGGCATTCCAACCGATCATCTGCCCCACATTTTCGACCGTTTCTATCGCGTGCCGGGGCGCGATGCGTCCGGCCCGGAACGCGGCCTGGGCCTGGGGTTGAGCTTCGTGGCCTGGATCGCCAAGGCGCATCAGGGGTATGTGCGTGTCGAGAGCAGCCCGGGCAAGGGCAGCCGCTTCATCGTATTTCTGCCGGTTTTGGCCGAGGCAGACCAGCGTCCGGACGCGGCGGGCGCCCCGGTAGCATCGGGGATGAACGAACTTTAATACGGACCCTGGCTCGCGTTTCATCCGTCTGGAATAAGCTGGAGAAGTGCGTTCTGTCCGGTCCGGCGTCTTCCTTCTGCTGCTCTCCACGGCCTTTCCGATTTCGTTACCGGCACAAGACAAAGCTCCGGCCGAACAGCCGCACAACGAATTTTTTTCGGGCATTGTCACCGAACTCACGAGCGACAAGATCACCGTTCTCAAGGCGGTACTGGGAAAGAATTCCCAGACGCGGGTTTTTCTGATTAGTGCGGATACGCGCGTCGAGGGCAAACTGCGCGTGAAGGCCAGGGTCACGGTACGCTACACGCGCGACGAGGACGCCAATCGCGCGCTTCACATCATCGTTAGGACTTCGCAGAAGAAATAGCGAGGCGCCGGCTCAATCCCCGGAGGCCTGCGCCATTTGGGCTTGCGGGCGGCGCGCCGGGCTCAGCAGAGCCAACCAACTGCGGTACCGTGTCCGCGCCAGCGAGAGCAATACCATCACGATCATCACCACCACTGCGGTGACGGTGCACTGGCCGAGCCCCAGTTGGGAGTGCCATGCGCCCAGCCAGCGGCCATAGATCAGTTCGATGTGCACCCAATAGACCAGGAGCGACGTGGTGCCTAACTGCCGCACCCAGCTCCACTTTTCGGCGGTGTGCTTGTTCCACAGAAACGCAAACGCCACCAGCAGCAGAATCACGCCCAGCTTGATCAGGATCATGAAAGGGCTGTTGAGCCAGAACTCGGATTTGGCGTACAGGGACGGCAATCCCGACAAGTGCTGGGAAGCGACGATGAGAGCGCAGCCCGCGAGCGCCACCCATTGCATGGCACGCTCCAGTTGCTCATGCGTCAGAATGCGGATCAAGCTTCCCAGGCTCACCCCGAACGCGACGAAGGCCCCCCAGGGAAAAAATCCGAACGAAGCGTAGTCCGGTGCGATATAGCTCTTGATCAGCGGGTGCACGCCCGACCAGTCGATCTGCGAAACCAGAGGGGAGGCTGCCGCGATGGCGACGCCCAGAATGGCGCACAGCCGCACACGCTCCACGGTGCGGAACACCGCCATGACGGCCATCGCCGCCAGCGCCAGGCCCATGCAGTTCAGGACATCGACGCGCAGCAGATCGGTCCAGTTGCTGCCCGGCCAGGCAAATAACCAGAGCTGGACGCGGACCAGAAAGGCGAGCCCCAGAATGTATCCGGCGCGCCGCAGCGAGGCGAGGACGCGGGCCGGAGCCGGCGCTCCCTGGCGCTCGCGGCTGTCCATCAGAAACGCTAGCGTCACGCCGGTGAGAAAAAGAAACACCGCCGACGGCATCCCGCCGAGAAAATCCGAAAGAACAAAGGTGCTGGACGTGCGCAGGTCCTGCCGGAGGAACGAATGATAGGTGTGACCCTGCAGCATGATCGCGGCTCCGAATCCGCGAACCCAGTCCAGGAATTGCAGCCGTGATGTCTTTTTCGAATTGGGCATGGAGAAGTTACTTTTGCGGGGACACGCGTTTGACGTTTCGGGGGACTCTGAGCTTTAGATCCGAATCGGAAAGCGGAGGATTCCTTTTTACGTTAGTATATGTGGCCAGCCTGTAATCTCCAGCCGCCAGATAGAATTTCTGCTGAACCGGGTAATCGGCGGACGCGGGAATCCAGAGTTCCAGCTTTTTCAAATTCTTCAGAACTTCGGCCGACTTCGGCACCAGCTCCAGCCGCGTCACGGGCAATCCGGCTACGTCCTCGGCGCCCAGCACTTTCATGTCGTAGGCCGAAGCAAGTTCCTTGCCAGAGGTGCCGAAACCGATGAGCAGAAACTGGTCCGCCAGCGCGCGATACCGGCTGATATCGTACTCTTCCACCGTTTGCATCTTCGGATAGTAAATTTCGGCTTTTTGCGAGTGGAGAGAGATCGACTTGCGGTCCGGCGCGGTAAATTCGATCAGCACGTCGATTCCGTGATTGGTGCGCTTTAGCAGCATGACCCCGGTGCTGACGTCGTCTTCATCGATCACCGCAGTGTGCGCTACCGAACGCAAGTCAGCCGAAAAGGAGCGGAATGACCCCGCAGTGCGATCCATTCGCTCCAGCAGGCTCTCGAGCGAATCCGGAGCGTTCGGATGGGCCGCCAGGGCTGACGTGAAGGCGAGCACAAGGATCGCTCGAAAACGCATAGGAATCTTCTGGAAAGACGTCACTGAGATAGGCTGGCGTTACGAGGAATCATTCAGGGCCGGGCAAAAGCCATGTAGCCCTTGACTTCACCTTCCGAATCCAGAATCGGTTCTACACGGCTGATGCTATGGACCTTTCCGGTGCGGGCTTTGAGAATCGCCGCCAGTTTAGCGGCTTGCTGATCTTCCGGCACGCCGGCAAGAAGCTCGGGCTCAATCCAGAAAACATCGTTGCCGTGCCCCAGCATGGCCACCTGGCTGGCCTGCGGCGTACGCGGCTGATCGCGGAACCAGGTACGCGGTGTAAGAAATATGAAGGCCAGGATGATGCCCACCATCACGTCGTACTGCCACGACGCCCGGGCGTAATCCCAGAGAATGAAGCGCTTCAAACCGCTACGCACAAGGATAGTTTAACATTTTCGTGACGCGGGCTTCGAGTGTTCCCACACCTTCGATGCGGGCGCGCACCCGGTCGCCGGCTCGTATGCGGGCGCCTTTGGGGCAGCCGGTGGAAATCAGGTCACCGGGGTGGAGGGTCATGTAATCGCTGTGGAATCGGACCAGTTCGAGCGGGCGCGTCCGCATGTTGCGCGCGAAGTCGCGGGAGCAGATCTCGCCGTTGTGCTCGGTGATGACTTCGAGCGCGTCGACGTCCGGAATCTCATCTGCCGTGACCACCACCGGGCCGAAACTGAAGAATGTATCGAAGCTTTTGGCGCGCGTGAGATAGCGCGGGTTTTTGCGGAGCACGTCGAGCGCGGTGAGGTCGAGCGTGGTGGTGTATCCGAAGATTACCTCACGAACCTGGTCCGCGGGAACAAAACGGCAGGTTTTGCCGATGATCACGCCGAGTTCACCTTCCGCGTCCACATCGTTCGAGAGATGCGGCGGGGGCAGAATGATCTCTTCTCCTGGCTGGAACATGCACGAAGCGGGCTTCATGAAGCTGCCGGGCTCCTCCGGCTGAACGGCATCGATGTCCGCAGCGTGGGAGCGGTAGTTGAGGCCGATGCACCAGATCTTGGGCGGCACGGGGTAGGGAAGACGGGGCGTGATTTCGGTGAGCGGCAGCGCCGGGACGCCGGCGGCGTCGATGCCGCCGGTTCCCGCGCGGATGATCTCGAGCAGGTCGTTGGGGACGCGCGTGCCGCGGCGCGCGTTGATCTCTTCAATGGGAGCGACACCTTCCGCGGTGAGCACGCCCGCGTGGGTGCGGTTGTGATGAACGAAGGTCAGGAGTTTCACAGGGGCAGAGCCTCACGAATTTACCGAACGCAGCACATCCACCAGGTCGATAAACACGCCGTAGGCGGTCTGCTCCACGCCGGGCGACAGGGAGACGGTTCCCACCGTGCCCATCAGGTCCGTGTGCAGCAGCAGGAGGTTCGAGGTGCCGCGAACCGAAGCCAGGATGTCGGTCTTATCGAGCACTTCGCCGCGGACGCGCAGCGAAAGACCACGATCCGTTTGCCGGGCGCGGCTGACCAGGCGCACGGTCTTGCCCGTGTGGTTCAGCTCGCGGACACGGTCCGGCGTGAGACGGGTGATGCCGCGCGTGGCAATGGCCTGTGGATTTGTGCGCGCGTCCATCAGAACGTTCGCCAGCGCGGCGGTCTTGGCGGCCGAGTCCCAGCCCTCGACGTCATAGCTGGCATCGGCTTCGGCTATGCCCAGGCGGCGGGCTGCGTCGAGACCCTCCTCGAATGTGCCGCCCTGCTCCATGGCCTCAATCACGATTTTGGACGTGGAGTTGAGAACGCCGGTAAAACCCAGCACTTTGACACCCGGCAGATTGTTGCGGACCTGGTTGAAAACCGGCGCGCCGTCCATCACCGTGGCTTCGAAGCGGAACAGAAGATTGCGCCGGGCGGCCTCTTCGTGCAACGACGCGTAGGCGTGGGCGATGGGACCCTTGTTGGCCGTTACCACGTGCATGCCGCGGGCGAAGGCGGCTTTAATGTGATCGATGGCCGGCTGGCCGGTGACGGGGTTGAGGGTGGTCAGCTCCACGGCAATTTCCGCGCGCGCGGCATCGAGGAAGGCTTCGACCGATGCGGCTGCGGGACCGAACCGCGGCTCGCGACCGAGACCGCGCGGATCGACGGCTGTGCCGTGGCGCGCCGTGTGAATCCCGAGGATCTGGAAAGGAAATTCCGATCGTTTGCGGCGAATCAGCGCGGCCAGCGCCCGGCCGACATTGCCGTATCCAATGAGCGCGAGTTTCAAAAGTCAATTGTTCCGATTTGTGGGGCGGCCATTTTTGGCCGCGAGCCAGCCTTCCGGCTGGCTGGACCCGCTGGAAAGCGGGTCCAGGCTGAAAAGCCTGCCCCACTCAAAATTCCATTTTCTCGATCAAAGAATTGAGTTCCGATTGTAGCGCGGCGTTCTTCCGTTCGAGTTCCGACTGGCGGTCGCGCAGCGAAGCGAGCTGGCCTTCCTGCGTGTCGAGCTGGCGTGCGTATTTCTGCACCTGCTCCTGCTGGCCGCTGACGTGATTGAGGCTGTTGATGTTCTGCCGGATACGCTCCTCGTCACGGACGATGTTCGAGATTTGCGCTTCCACGCGGTGACGCTCGGCGTCATTGTCGGCGATCAGCCGCTTGCGGTTGACGATGTCACCCAGTTGCTTGTGCGCCGCGTCGCTCAGATTTTTGTTCTGGATATAGGTGACCAGCATGTCGGGCGTGAGACTCGTCACGGTGAACGCGCTCGAGTAGACGCGCTCCTCGGTCACGGGGAACTTTTCCGTGGCATCCGGCGCCAGTTTCACTTCGAACCGATATGCGTTAGCGGTTTTCTCCGTGGCCTTGCGTTCGAGCAGCGTATATTCCGGGCGCGCCGGGTGCTCGATGATCAGCGTTTTGGATTTCTGGTCCACGTTGCGAATGGTGTAAGTCCGGGTCTCGACGGCGGCGGTGCGCGTGGTCAACACGCCGCGATTCATGTGCGCTTCACGGACCACCTCACCTTTCGAATCGAACTGCGTGGTGATCCGGGTGCCCAAATCGACCGCGTAACTCAGCAGGCGCTTGTCGCCGGTTTTGACGGTTTCCATCAGCGCTTCGCCGCCGTAGGCGCCGGCGTCGAATACAGTGATGGGGCCGCCATCCAGCGTCTTGCCGGTGGAATTGGTAATCTCCGCCGCGTTCAGCGGATGCGCCGAGCTTTGATCGGAATAGATGAGGAGCTTGCGCGCGGTGATCTTATCTTGCAGGAACGGTAGCATGGCGGACTCGCTTTTGCGGATGGTGACGGGGGTGGCGATGCGGTACTCGAAGAGCTCGCCGAGTTCCTGCGCGGCGGCGGAAGCGGTGATGACGCTGGGGACGACGCTGCGTTGGTCGGTCGCAACGAGACCTCCGATGACTCCTCCGGCAACTCCGGCAGGCGCCGGCGCCGCCGCTGGTGGCGGCGGGGCCTGCTTCAGCCTGGCAAAACTTTGCAGCCGTTCGAAGTTTTCACTGGCCACAAGACCCGCTGCCGGTTTGAACTTGAGCTCGTCCAAGGTGCCGGTATCCACCACCGGCGCGAGAGCTTGCTCCTCGGCCAGTTCCGCAATCGGACGGCTTGCGTACCTTGGTTCATAGAGCTGGCTGATAAATGAAATCGGCCTTCCAGACACCAGCGCCAACCGCACATTCGTCCAGTCATCGCCGGTGGTGTTGTCCACAATGGCCCAGCCTTCGAGCGTGGGCTGGCCACTGTCTCCAAAAATCAGCCGGTAGCTCGACTTCCACACCGGCGACGGGATCATATAACTCGCCTCGATGTCGCGCGCTTTCGAATCGGTCGAGTCGATATAAACGCTGCGCTTTTCCTTGGAGCGCGCCTGCGCAAGGGCAGCCAGGTAATCCTTAAACTGCAATTGCAATGTCGGATCGCTGAATCGCAGGGATGTGGCGGCCCCGAGATCGAGATTGTGAACCTCGCCGGAGTCGAGGAGCAGGGTCACCTGCTCGCGCTCCGGCTGGTTCAGCCCGCCGGACGCGCGGCGCGCGCCTACAACCGCCCCCGCCACCGTTTCCGCGCCAAACTTCAGCTCGATGCGCGCGCCCTTCAATTGATCAAGCACCGCGCTCAAAGGCTGCTGGCTGCCAATCGAGAATGGAAACTGCCCCAGCTTTTTGTCGAGCGGCTCGCTCGAATCGTAGCGCAGGCCGGAAATCTTGCCGCCGCCCTTCTCTTCGATAGTCAGCGACTTCAGCACGTCGTTCATTTCCTCGGCCTTGAAGTCGAGCCGGGCCGATTCCCCTGCGCCCAAATGGCCGGAGCGCGCAAAATAACCGACGCCGTGCTTGAAGAGCACGACCTCGCGAACGGGGAGGTCGGCGGCTGCGGCAACAAGTGCAAACGAAAGGTAACATGCGATCTGGCGCATCATGCCTCCTTGGACGGCAACTGGGAGTGTGAAGTTCCTCACTCGAAATTCTCTACTCACCCATCACCTTTATGATGACGCGTTTGGCGCGCTGCCCGTCGAATTCGGCGTAGTAAATCTGTTGCCACGGGCCCACATCGAGCTTCCCGGCGGTTACCGGCACGATCACCTGGTGGTGCACCAGCAGGCTCTTCAAATGCGCATCGCCGTTGGTTTCGCCCGTGCGGTGGTGGCGGTAATCCTGGCGGAAGGGCGCGAGCCCTTCCAGCCACTCATCGATGTCGGCGATCAATCCGTCTTCGGCGTCGTTCACCCAAACGCCGGCCGTGATGTGCATGGCGGAAACCAGGATCATGCCCTCGCGGATTCCGCTTTTGGCCAGCGCGCCCTCCACTTGTAGCGTGATATTCACATATTCGCGGTGTTTTTTCGTGCGGAATGTCAGGTAGTCGGTATGGAACCTCATGTTTGGAATGATACGTCGACAGGGGTTAAATTTCCTGTAATTGTAGAAATATCTCTGCTAAAATCGCGCCTGTGAGGCCAGACCGATGCATATCGTGGTGGTCGACGACGAGCCAGCTTTGCTCGAGAGCCTGCGCGCTTATCTGACGCGCGTAGGACACGAAGTTACCGCATTTCACGACGCCAAATCCGCCTGGGATTATTTTGTAAGTGATTCCTCCGCCTGCTCCGTGATGATTGTGGACCTGACGCTCGAGGGGATGTCCGGAGAGGCGTTGATTCGCAAAGTGCTTGAGCACAAACCGGATATGGCGGTGGTGGCGACCAGCGGCTATCACCCGGCGCTCTACGATTTGCGCGAGCTGCGCGCCCCGCGCCTGACCACGCTCGAAAAGCCCTTCACTCCGCAAATGTTGACCGAAGCGTTGGAACGCCTGTTCTCGAACCAGAAGGCGGCAGGCTAGCTCCCATTCGGGCAACAGACCTCATTAGTTGCAGCAATTTTTGGAAGTTTCCCTTGAATAATCGGGGTGCAAGGCGAACAATTCTTCGCCGCACGCCGCGCAAATGCGTCTCGATCAGGCCGCGATTTCCTTGACAGCAGCGACGGCGCGGTCCACTTCTTCCATGGAGTTGTAGATTTGGGACGAAAACCGCAGGCCTTCGGCGTCGCCGGTGGGTGTCATGGCAATGGCCAGGCGGTGCCTCTGCCAGAGCAGATCGTAAGCCTTCTGGGTTGGAACATTTTTCAAGCGGAACTTCACTACGCCGCCTGAAAGCTCCGGCTCGAGATTGGTCTTCAGCTCCACGGCAGACAGTTCCTTCAACTGCACCTTGGCGCGCGTGGCGAGGGCCTGCACGCGCGTCTCGACCGCCGGCATGCCCATGAGGTTAATGAAGTCGACCGCGGCTTCAAGCGCCACCACACGCGGATCATCGCGCTGGCCAAAGACCTCGAACTTCCGCGCGCCCTTGAGGTGGTCGGTCCAGCCGGCGGTGACGATCGAGGGCCAGATTTGCGGGACGCGTTCCGCGCGCACGAAGAGGATTCCCGCCTCCAGCGGCCCCATCAGCCATTTGTGCGCGCTGGCGGAATAGGAGTCGCAGCCGATTTCGGCGAGATTCACGTCGAGCGCTCCAAAGGTCTGCGCTCCATCCAGGTGCACGTAGATATTGCGCCGGCGAGCCAGAGCCGCGATTTCCCTGGCCGGATATTGAATGCCGGTGGTGCTGGTGACATGGGTAATGGCGATGACCCGCGTGCGCGGCGTGAGGGCGCGCTCGAAATCCGCCAGCAGCTTTTCCGTGCTGGGCGCGGGGATGGGCACGAGCAGCGATTTTACGGTGAATCCATCACGCTGGGCGCGCACGCGCCAGGAATCGTTGTTCGACGGGTGATTGTGATCGGTGATCAGCACCTCGTCGCCTGGCTTCATGTCCACGCCCTTCACGATGATGTTGCTGCCTTCGCTGGTATTGCGGGTGACGGCGATCTCGTCGGCGGAGACCCGCAGCATCCGCGCCAGCTTGGCACGCAGCGATTCGCGCATGTCTACGTACTTGTCGCGATTCTGAAACGACGGGTTGGAGTGAAAGTCGCGCAGGTATTCCAGGTGACGGTCCAGCACGAGTCGCGACGCAGGACAGACGTTGGCCGCATTGAGGTAGAGCAGGCCTTCTTCGAGAGGGTACTGGCGCCTCACCATTTGCCAGTAGCTCTCGTTGCCGGCGTCCGGCAGCCGCGAGGCAGCAGCAGCCTGGAGTTTCGCTTCAAACGCATGCCAGGTGAGCGGCACGGCTGCCAGTTTGAAGAATTCGCGTCGCGTGTTGGGCATGAGGGCCTCCTTGCGGTGGAATTCATTGTACCGCCGGGTGGGGAGATGGTATAGGTTGCGGGCGCCCGGCAGGGGGGTTGCGCGGGTGTGTTTTGGGTATAATGTTTATGCATTTGACTCTTATCATTTTTCCGCCAGTGTGAAGAGTGGGGGCTTGCGCGTGCAAGATGACGCGTCCCCCATTTTTTTTGCTGGCCGGTGGGTGAGAGCTCAGATCGCAATCAAAGTAGAAAAGGAAGCACATGAAAGAAAAAGGCACAGTCAAATGGTTTAACGCAGCCAAGGGCTACGGATTCATCCAGCGGGAGAATGGCGAAGACGTCTTCGTTCATTTTTCGGCCATCCAATCGGACGGTTACCGCAGCCTGGAAGAAGGCGCGCGCGTGGAGTTCGAAGTGACCAAAGGGCCCAAGGGGTTGCAGGCAGCCAACGTAACAATGGCCAGTTGAGCCGCTACAGGAAACGTGTGAACCGGCGGGCCGTTGCCTCGCCGGTTCGCCAGAAGGGATTGGATGAGCAAAGAGGACAACATTGAAGTTACAGGTGTCGTGTTAGAGAAGTTTCCGAGCGGTCTGTTCAGTGTGCAGTTGGAACACAACCGCGTCGTGCTGGCGCACTTGGCCGGCCGGCTTCGCCGGAATCGCATCCGCGTGCTGGCCGGCGACCGCGTTACTCTGGAGCTTTCCCCGTACGATCTGACCAAAGGCCGCATCACCTTCCGCCACCGATAGTTCCTTTCAGGCCAGCCAACAGAATCAGAAATTCTGAGAGAGGTCCGGCAGCCACCCGACTTACAATTTCAATCCTTATGCCCAAGCTCCTGTTCGTCTTCGGAACCAGGCCGGAAGCCATCAAGTTGTGCCCCGTCCTCCTTCATTTGCGCCACCAGATGCGGAACTTCGACGTCAAGGTCTGCGTGACGGCTCAGCACCGTTCGATGCTGGATCAGGTATTGGCGGTCTTCAAGGTGACGCCGGACCACGATCTCGACGTCATGCAGCCGGCCCAGACGCTGTCGCAATCCACGGCCCGGATGATTGGAGCCCTGGAACCCGTCATGAGAAGCGAGATGCCGGACATGGTGCTGGTGCAGGGGGATACCACCACCACCTTATGTGGAGCCCTGGCGGCATTCTATAGCCGGGTTCCGGTGGCTCATGTGGAAGCGGGCCTGCGCACCTGGGACCCGTGGCGGCCGTTTCCCGAGGAAATGAACCGCGTCCTGACGGCGCGCATGACCGACCTGCACTTTGCCTCCACGGCATGGGCGGCCCGCAACCTGGAGCACGAAGGGGTGGACCGGTCCCGCATCCACGTCACGGGTAACTCGGGGATCGATGCCGTTCTGCACGTGAAACAGGGTTTGGAGAAGGGGGAGTTGCAAGGCGGCGATTGGCCGCAGTTGGATCCCGCGAAGAAACTGATCGTGGTCACTGCCCACCGGCGCGAGAGCTTCGGGGGTGGTTTTGAGGGCATTTGCGCCGCTCTCGCCGAGCTGGCCCGGCGAAAGGATGTCGAGATCGTGTACCCGGTGCATCGCAATCCCAACGTGCTCGATCCGGTCAACCGCAGGCTCGCCAAACTGGACAACGTTTTTTTGGTGCCGCCCCTGGATTACGTTCCTTTTGTAGACCTGATGCGGCGGGCTTACCTTCTCATCTCGGATTCCGGCGGCGTGCAGGAGGAAGCCCCTTCGCTCGGCAAGCCCATCCTGGTTTTGCGCGATAAAACGGAGCGGCCGGAGGCCGTGGAAGCGGCCACGGCCCGGCTGGTGGGAACCGAGCCGCGCAGAATCGTGGCGGAAGCAAGCCTGCTGCTCGATGACGCGGATGAGTACGCTCGGCGCGCGCGCATTCACAATCCTTACGGAGATGGCCGCGCCAGCTCGCGCATAGGCGAGGCAATCCTTTCATTCTTCGAAGCCAGGCAACCCTGAACGGGAATTATGTCGGTGTTCGTCTGACGCGCAAAACGCAGTTTTGCCGCCACCCAGCCGTTATAATAGGTCGTATGGTGGACCGAACCAAGAATCCGCAACCAGCGGCGCGGCCGAAAAAACAGGCGGCCGACCCGGCGGAGAACCTGACTGCGATTCTTTCGCAGAAGGTGGTGGGACAACCTGCTGCTACGCACGTCATCGTCCCGTACATTCAGATGTTTCAAGCGGGTCTTGCTCCGGAGGGAAGGCCCGTGGGTGTGTTTCTGTTACTGGGTCCGACCGGTACGGGGAAAACCAAGACCGTAGAAGCACTGGCCGAAATCCTGCACGGCAGCGAGAAGAATGTTCTGAAGGTGGACTGCGGCGAGTTCCAGATGGAGCACGAGGTGGCCAAACTGATCGGCGCCCCACCAGGATACCTGGGACACCGCGAAACCCAGCCCATGCTGACCCAGCAGAAGCTCAACGGCGTCACCAGCGACCGCTGCGGGCTGTCGCTGGTGCTGTTCGACGAAATCGAGAAGGCAGCTCCTTCGCTGACGCGGCTGCTGCTGGGCGTTCTGGACAAAGGCGTCCTGCGGCTGGGGGACAACTCAACCGTCAATTTCGAAAAGAGCCTGGTGTTCCTGACGAGCAATCTGGGTGCGCGCGAGATGATGAAGGAGATCAACCCGGATTTTGGTTTTGGAGCGGGTGCGGGGATGGAACGGGCAGATCTCACCAGCAAGTTGCAGAATATCGCGCTGGTGGCGGTGCGCAAGAAGTTCTCGCCTGAGTTCGTCAACCGCATCGACTGCGTGATCACCTACCAGCCGCTGACGCCGGAATCTCTATCGGCCATTCTGGATCATCAGATTTCGGATCTACAGAACCATGTGAACACGCGCCTGGGACCGCGCTGCTTCACCATCGAAGTGCCGTTTGACACGCGGCAATGGCTGTTGCGGAAAGGGACCAGCCCGGAATATGGCGCGCGCGAGTTGAATCGCACCATCCACCGCAACCTCACGCAGCCGCTGGCTACGATGGTGGCCACGGGTAACGTGGACCCTGGCTCCCGGGTTCGTGTTGAGGTAGCCGAGGACACAGAATCGCTGGTGCTGCGGACCACCGGCCCGGATGAGGCGGAGATTCCGGCCCATCCCACCGTGCTGCTGGTGGACGACAATCGCGATTTGCTGCACTTCCTGGAGCGGCTGATGGCGGAAGCGGGGTGGAAGCTGCTGACCGCGGAATCCGCGAGCGGCGCCCGGAAACTGCTGAATTCCGAAAGACCCAACGCCGCGCTGCTGGATTACATGCTGCCCGATGGCAACGGCGTCGAGCTGGGCGTGCAATTGCGGCAAAACGTGCCGCGCATGCAGGTCATCGTAATGACCGGTTCGGTGCTGCCTGCCGAAGAAGAGGCCATTTGCGAAGAGCACGATTTTCCAGTTCTGCGCAAGCCGTTCCTGGCTTCCGATGTCATGAACCAGATCCGCAGCCGCCTGACGCCGGCAGCCGGCGCGAGCGCGCGGTAAACTATCCGCGTGAGCAGACGGCCAGCATGCAGTAGCTGTCCGAGCTGACGAACTCCTCGAGGATCTTCAATCCCGCATGTTTAGCGAGAAGCCAGCGAAACGCTTCGGGCGTGTACGTGTAGCGGAAATTGAGAAACACGCGCTCGCCACGGGGTAAGGTTGGTTAGCCGGGCACGCCCAGCGTGAGGTCCCGCTCGGCGCGGAAGAACCGGGTGACCAGATGCAGACCGGAATGCCGGTCGTCGCGTTTGTGCTCGAAGCGCAGCTCACCATCGTCTTCTGCGACGCCCACGGTGGCCAGCGGCGCCAGGGCGAAGCGGCGCGTAGCGGGATCTTCACTGCGCGCCAGCACCGCCTCGTGGAAAATCTCGCCATCAATGATCAACCGGTCTGTGCTGTGCATGCATTCTGCCAGGTGCCGGACCTGGTCCAGCGGATCGAAACCGCCCAGCGTATTTCCGGCAACCAAGAAAGTTTTGGGAGACTCCGCCGCGTCAGAAGCGAGCACCAGATGCATGGGGCTCGAGATGTCGGCTTTGATCCCCATGGTCTCGATTTCTGCATCCTCGGCCGCGGAACAGGCGAGTTCGAGCAAAGTCTGGCTGGCGTCGACAGGAAAGTATTTCGCGCTGCGGCCGGCGCGTTCCAGCGCCTTGATGAGCACGCGGTCCTTGGCGCCATCGCCTGATCCGAAACTGATCACCGACATGGTGGAATTCGCGTCGGCGGTAAGGTTCTGCGCGTGGTCGCTGACGTTTTCCCAGCACTGGCGGAAACCGGCAGCCGTGGAGTTCTGCGAGATGTCCAGCCAGGCGCGAACCGAGCGCGGGAACCAGTAGAAGAACTTTTCGGGCAAATCGCGCGCCTCCAGGGATTCGGCAAACTCTTGCGCGATCTCCGCCTCGGTCAGGAAAACCTCGATATTCATATTGGGGTGGTACTACCAGCTTGGACCCTATGCCACATGACACGCAAGTCCGAGCCACGGATATGCAAGAAGCCGGTTCCAAAGTCCGGGCCGGAATCGTTACACTATCGGGGAGGAGCGAACAGATGCGAGTTCAAATTGCCGTTCTTATTACGTTGATTGCGGGCTCCAACGCCGTAGCGAAGGAAAAAGACAAGACCTCGGAGCGGCTGGATGATGCCGTGAGCGTCATTTCCGAAATCATGGAGACCCCCGACAAAGGCATTCCGCAAGATCTGCTGGACAAGTCGCAGTGCATTGTCATTGTGCCCGGGCTCAAGAAGGGAGCTTTCATTGTGGGCGGGAAGTACGGCAAAGGGTTTGTCAGTTGCCGGAAACAAGGCGGACAGGGATGGGGAGCGCCGGCAGCCATCCGCGTGGAAGGCGGCAGCGTAGGCTTCCAGATCGGCGGTTCGGAGAGCGACGTGGTGATGCTGATCATGAATGAGCGCGGCATGCAGAAGCTGATGTCCAGCAAGTTCACCCTCGGTGGCGAGGGCGAGGTGGCGGCGGGTCCGGTGGGCCGCGACGCCACGGCGCAAACAGACGCGTTCATGCACGCCGAAATTCTCTCCTGGTCGCGCTCGCGCGGTGTTTTTGCGGGAATATCACTGCAAGGCGCCACACTGCGGCAGGACCTGGACGACAATCAGGATCTGTACGGTAAGGCTTACGAGAACAAAGAGATTCTGGGAGGCAAACTTGCTGTTCCGGCGAAGGCCTCCAAGCTGATCTCGCTGCTGGACAAATATTCGGCGCGGAAGACGGCCTGGGGACGGCGGCGCCGGCAGAAACGCGCTTAATTGGAACCGATCAACTCTTCCCAAGCCAACGCGTAGCCGACGGCGCGCTTCAGTTGTACTTCTCCGGCGTCGACCAGTCATCCGCTTCGGCTTCGGAGTCCGGCTGGAAATCCCGGCGCTGCCTTTACAATGGAAACGTGAGCGCACTGCCCGTCGACGAACAAATCAAGTATTTGAAGAAAGGCCTGGCGGAACTGATCCGTGAAGAGGATCTGCGGGAGCGCCTGATCCAGGCGAAAAAAGAACGGCGGCCTTTGCGCGTGAAAGCGGGATTCGACCCCACGGCCCCCGACCTGCATCTGGGCCACACGGTCCTGCTGCGCAAGATGAAGCACTTTCAGGACTTGGGCCACACGGTGATTTTCCTCATCGGCGAGACGACTGCGAAAATTGGGGACCCTTCGGGGCGCAACGTAACGCGGCCTCCGATGACCCGCGAGCAGATTCTGGCCAACGCGGAAACCTACAAAGCGCAGGTCTTCAAGATTCTTGCGCCGGGAAAAACCGAGGTGCGGTTCAACAGCGAGTGGCTCGAGCCGTTGGGCTTTTATGATGTGATCCGGTTGACTTCCCATTACACCGTGGCGCGCATTCTGGAGCGCGATGACTTCGCCAAACGCTATCGGGAAGGCACGCCCATTGCGGTTCATGAGCTGTTGTATCCGCTGGCACAGGCCTACGACTCGGTGATGCTGAAATGCGACGTTGAGTTGGGAGGCACCGATCAGAAGTTCAATCTGCTGGTGGGGCGGGAGATCCAGAAGGACTTCGGGCAGCCACCGCAGATCGTAGCGACGGTGCCGATCCTCGAGGGCATCAACGGCGTGGAGAAGATGTCGAAGTCGCTGGGGAATTACATCGGGATCACCGAGCCGCCGGAGGTGATGTTCCGTAAGGTGATGCAGATTTCAGACGAGCTGATGTACAGCTACTACGAGCTGCTCACGGACCGCAGCCTGGGGGAAATCGAAGGGATGAAGCGGCGGATCGCCGCGGGCGAGTTACATCCCATGCAGGCCAAGATGGAGCTGGGACGGATGATCGTGACGGATTTCCACTCGGCGGCGGAGGCGAGAAGGGCGGAAGAAGAGTTCACGAGGGTGGTGCGGCAAGGAGAGGTGCCGGCGGAGATGGTTGAGGTTTCGATGCCTACCGATGTTGTGGCCACGAAGACGCAAAGTGCCCGAGGGATTACGCTGTTAGTTCGCGTTGACCGGCTGCTTGCGCGCATCGGGTTAGTGGAATCGGCTAGTGAGGCTGCAAGGAAGCGTAGCGAAGGGGCCGTTAGCATCAATG
>Ga0187817_10000160_pt1 | contig 24658 bp, 16 predicted proteins | sample NC_wetland_sal_i_17_FD_132431 | JGI IMG/M metagenome (GOLD analysis project Ga0187817, IMG submission 132431) | Wetland sediment microbial communities from Neuse River Estuary, North Carolina, USA - SO4_2 | ecosystem: Environmental > Aquatic > Freshwater > Wetlands > Sediment | place: USA... | reverse complement strand
GGCTTGGAAATTCGGCATCGTGGTGGTGGTGGCGGCGGGAAACCTGGGGCGCAACGGGTATGCCTCGATCCTGTCGCCGGGTAACAGCCCCTACGCCATCACGGTGGGCGCCATGAAGACCATGGGGACGCCGACGCGGAGTGACGACTTGATTGCCAGTTACAGTTCCAAAGGTCCGACGTGGCTGGACATGACTTTGAAGCCAGACCTGGTGGCGCCCGGCAACCTGGTGATCTCGCTGCTGGCACAGAACTCGACGCTGGCGCAAATGTACCCGCAAAACATCGTGCCGCTATCCTCGTACAGCACGATGAAGTTCGGCCAGTCGAATTACTTCACACTCAGCGGCACCAGCATGGCGACGCCCATGGTCAGCGGCGCCGCGGCTCTGATGATCCAACAGGACCCGACACTCACGCCCGATACGGTGAAAGCGCGCCTCATGCTGACGGCGACCAAGAATTTTCCGGCCTCCAGCGTGGCCATCGATCCGGTGACCGGCACGGCATATACCAGCGAGTACGATGCGTTCACGGTGGGCGCCGGGTACCTGGACATCATGGGCGCACTGGCAGGGACAGCGGTGGCCACCGCGGGTACGCTATCACCCACGGTCTTCGTCGACCCCACAAGCGGCAACGCGTACATTGTCGACGACAGCACGCAGGTTTGGGTCAGCTCGCAGGCTTTTCGCACTATTGCCATCTGGGGCACGACCGAGGTGTGGAGTACGGGCTCAGCGGTTGAGGGCACTGTCGCGATCTGGGGTACCAGAGGCGGCGCAAAAACGCAGTCGGTGACCGGCACGATTGCCATCTGGGGTAGCCGCCAGGCCTGGAGTGCCTCATCCGAGTGGGGAACGACGGCGATCTGGGGGGCCGCGAACGATTGGGGAACCTTGCTGGAATGCCTGGGCGAGTGATCGCCCATCCGGCTTTGTTTGACCATGCCGGTACGGAGGCACCGGGGCGGCTCATCGCCTTCCGGTGACCGGCTCTCAGAGCGCCGGCCCACAGTGGCCGGCGCTTTTTTTTGTACTGTATCGGTCTGTCGCGCATGACCACACCGGCTTTTGGCGGGGGCTGGCGCGCTGAGCATGCCCCGTGCGTGAACTTGTAGCGCAGGTCCACGCCCGACTTTGGCGGAGACACGGGCAGGCCTGCGCTACAGCCTTCCGTTCACCAATGGACGTTCGCGGGATCGCGGGGGATGGAGGCGATGAGCTTTCGGGTGTATGGGTGCTGCGGCATAGCGAAGATCTGCGAGACGGGGCCGCACTCGACGATCCATCCCTGATGAAGAATCGCCACGCGGTGGCACAAAGAGGCGACCGACAGCAGGTCGTGCGAGATATACAGGATGGCTGTTTGGAGTTCGCGGTTCAGCTTCGCCAGCAGTGCCAGGATTTCGGACTGCGTAATCGTATCGAGGGCGCTGGTGGGCTCGTCGGCCAGGATGAGTGCGGGATGATGCACCAGAGCCATGGCGATGAGGACGCGCTGCGCAATGCCCACGCTCAGCTCCGCCGGATAGCGGCGCAGGAATTGGGGTTCGGACGGGAGGCTGACACTGGTCAGAAGCTCGCGCAGACGCGGCTCGAATCGGGCGTACGGCTCCCGTGAGTGGACGCTCCAGGCTTCCCGGAACTGAGCACCAATGGTGAGCGCGGGATTCAGAGCGGCGATGGGACTCTGCGGCACGAGGGCAATTTCGCGCCCGCGGATGAGGCGCATCTCGCGCTCGGAAAGCGTGAGCAAGTCCCGGCCGCGGAACTGGATTTCGCCCGTGGCCGTTCCGCTCCGGAGCAGTCTCAAGATGGCCATGGAGAGAGTGCTCTTGCCTTCGCCGGAGCGTCCCACCAGGCCGAGAATCTCGCCGGGGGCCATGTCGAGCTCGACATTCTCGAGCACGGGCGCACGGCCCCGGTACCCGGCCGAGATGCGCATCGAAAGCAGGGGTGTGGGGGATCGCAAACCGGCTGTTGACTCGGCGAGCCCGGCCGGCGTGATCAACGCCCGGCTCCTTCGCGAAAATAGATCCGGTCGATATTCCAGAAGGTCTGCGGGTGCAGCACCGCCGGCGCGAGATTGCCCAGCGAACGCGACGCCGCCGAGAGGGCGTTCTTGTCTACTAACACCACGACCGGCGCTTCATCCACGACGATTTCCTGCACGCGATCGAACAGCACTTTCCGCCGTACGAAGGAAGTCTCAACCGCTTGCGCGCGCATGAGCCGGTCGATTTCGGCCTCCCAGGGGGTCTGGGGCGACGGTTGCTCGGGATTCCAGGCGTGGCTGGAGGCCGAACTCAGCCAGACGTTCATTTCTCCGCTGGGGTCGAGGTCGACGTTCACCATGCCCAGCAGGCAGCTCTCATAATCGAAGGTGCGCGTGATGCGCTCGATCAGCGAGCCGAAATCGAGCGTCACCACATTCAGCCGGACGCCGATGTGCGCGAGATCCTGCTGGATCATGGCGGCCAGGCGTTCGCGCGACTTGTTGCCTGAGTTGGTGATGAGCGAGAACTCGACGGCGTGACCCTCGCGGTCGCGCAGCACCGAATCCGCAAGCGTAAATCCCGCCGCCTTCAAACGCGCCAGCGCAGCGTCAGGATCGAAGGCAGGCACACGGAGGTTCGCATTGAACCAAGCGAGATTGGCGGGCGAGACCGGACCGATCGCCGGAGCCGCGTGGCCCCGGTAGACCAGGCGCGCCAGATCGGCGCGGTTGATGGCTTGCGCCATGGCCCGCCGGAACTCGCGTGAATGAAACCACTGCTTCCGATAATCCGGAATGGGCGCGCGCGCGACCTGGTTGAACCACAACTCCTCGCTTTCGAGCGACCTTCCCAGATCGCGGGCCTCGCCCGGACTCTTGGCTGCCAGCCTCTCGAAGGACTCGGCGTCCAGGCCATTAATCAGATGAATCTCGCCGCGAAGGAAACGAATGAGCTCCAGATCCCGGCTTTGCTGAATGATGAGGCGCACGGAATCGAGATACGGCAGGCGGCGGCCGGCCTCGTCCTTCTTCCAATAGAACGGGTTCCGCGCCAGCAGGAGGGAAGAGCCGGGCCGGTATTGGATGACGTGGAAAGGCCCGAGCACCGGCATCTCCTCGGGGTGTGCCGACTTCTCCACCGCGCGCGCGCTGGTGATGGGCAGCTCATCGAATAGCCGCTCCACTCCGGCCATGGGAGCTCGAAGGGATACCAGAATGCGGCGGCCTCCCGGCTGGCTGACGGCGGGTGTGCCGTTGTTGGTGCGAAAGGGCTCGCCGGCCGGCGAATGAAGCGCGGGATCGAAGGCCGAGCGCAGGCTGAACAGCACGTCGGCGGGCATGAGCGGCGAGCCATCGGAAAAACGGACGCCCTCCCGCAACCGGAACTCGATCTGGCTGCCGCCGTCCAAAACCCGCCACGATTCCGCCAGCTCCGGCTCGAGGACCTGGGTCTGGCGATTCAGGCGGACCAGCACGCTGCCGGTGAGGAAGCGAACGACTTCGTCGGGCTCTTCGGCAACCATCAGCGGATTGAAATTTTTGGGCTCCGCATGCAGACAGAAGCGCAATTCGCCTCCCGGCAGGGGCTCGGGGATGCGAGCGGAGCGCGAAGGAGAAGGGACGAGGAGCAACGCAAGAGCGAAGCCTCCCCAGCGCGCGTTCATTTTGAAAAATCCTCCATGGGAACAATCAGGTGAAAGCAAGCCATCACCAACAGCAACAGGACCAGCGGCGAGAGACGCCACGGGCAGTTCGCCACCGCGTCCAGATTCTGCAGGCCGGCTAGCAGGCCGCCCCACGAGGGCACCGGCTCGGCGACGCCTAATCCGAGGAATCCCAGGTTGGCCTCGCTGAGGATAAACAGGGGAATCGAAGTCCAGAACTGGGCGGCGATGATCGGCGCCAGGTTGGGCAGCAAGTGCAGTCTCAGAAGCCGCAACGGGCTGGCGCCGCGGGCGCGAGCCTGGATTATGAAATCCTCGCTCTTGATGTCGCGGGCGGCCGCCCGCAGCACTCGAGCCGGTCCGGCCCAGCCGAGCAGGCCCAAAAGCAGAAACGTGATGGCGATGGATTCGAGCGGGCGCACATTCAACGGCAATACCGCGCGCACGCTCAGCAGCAGGAACAGCCAGGGCACGGAAAGAAACAGATCCACCAGCCGCGCCAGGCACGTATCGACCCACCCGCCCCAATACCCCGCGCTGACACCGGCCATCGCGCCGACGAGGGTGGCGAGCGCCGCGGCAGCGGGCGCGAGCGTCAGGGAAATGCGGCTTCCATAAAGCAGCCTCGCAAATGCGTCTCGTCCCAACTCATCAGTGCCGAGAAGAAAGACGGCGGAGGGCTTCACGCCCGGTGATTCGCGGAACTGCCGGGCGTAACCCGCGGGCACGAGCCAGCCCGCCGCGAGCGCCGCGAGATAAATGGCGGCAAGCAGAACCATGGCGGCACGGCGTAGAGCCTTCACAGCGGCTGGCTCCCCGGAGATCTCCCGGCGATATCCGCAGCCAAACCTGAAATACCTGTCAGCAGCGAGACCACCAGGGTGATATCGACGAGCAAAGGCAGGTCCCGCTTAAGCGCGGCTTGCCACGCCAGTTGCCCGAGGCCCGGCCAATCACACAAGACCTCAACGGGAATCGCCGCGCCGAAAGCCACGCTCACGGAAACGCCGAGCAACGCCAGGATCCCCGCGGCGGATGGCTGAAGGATATGAGTCCACAGCAGGCGCAACGGACCAACGCCTTTGGCCCGCGCCATGAGCACGTGTGGCGCCGCCGCAGTCCGGCCCAGAATGGCGCGCGCATATCGAAAGACGCGTGGAAAAATCACCAGTGCGATGACAGCGGCCACTGCTGACCTTCCCCCGAGCCCTCCGGCTAGCACCATGGCCAGCGCCAGCACAGACGAGGGAAGGCACTGGAAGAAAGACGCGGCGGCGCCCGCCGCTAGATCGAAGAGAGGGCGCGAAAGGCCAGCGGCGACCAGACCCAGGAGCATGCCCGCAGTCCAGCCGAGCGCCAGGCCGGCGCCCGCCGAGCGCATTGTTTCCGGGAATCGCTCGGCGATGAGCGCCGCCACGGGCCGGTGGAAACTGGCGGAGATTCCCAGGTCGCCGGTAGTGGCTCGGGCCAGGAACCGCAGATAATCCGGCAAAACCCCGCGACCGGATGTTTTGGCTTCTTCCCGGATGTGGCGGATGCTGTCCTGGCTGTAGCGGGCGTCGATTACCCGCTCATCGATGCCGAAGCCAGGGGAACGCCGGACCAGCGCGGCAGCGATCCAGCCGCCCAACAGGACGGTCAGGAGGACGGTGATGAAGGACTCAACGAGACGCGCGCGCATCCTCATTAGAGATCGGCTGCTGCATGGGAAGGGATTAGCCAGGTTGGCCGATCGAGATGATGAAGCGCCGGTCCTCGACGTGTTTGCCGCGACCTGCGGCATTTTACCGAGCTCGAAGTAAAAAGCCGCAGGTCTCGCCGCAAGCCGTCGCGGGTAGGCCTGCGCTACCAGAATTTCGGATACAGAGTTGTTCAATGGGTAAGGACAGGCCTGAGCGCCGTTGTGCGCGCCTGCTTGGCCTGATACATGCGCTTGTCGGCCGCCGCGAGAAGCTGCTCGGCGTCGGCGCCATCTTCGGGAAAACAGGCTTCTCCGACGCTGATCGAGAGGATGTCCTCTCCGCAGAAAGAGAACCCGACCTCACGGGTGAGCTGCCGGAAATCGCGCGCCTTCGAGGCGATGGCCTCGCGCGTGCTGCCGGCCAGAATCATGACGAATTCATCGCCGCCCATGCGCGCCACGCAGTCGTATTCGCGACAGGAGTTGCGCAGGCCCTGGGAAATCAGTTGCAGGACCTTGTTGCCGGCCAAGTGCCCGAACCGGTCGTTGATGTCTTTGAAGCCGTCGAGGTCGAGCACCAGCACCACCAGAGGCGCGCCCGTGCGCTTGGACCTGGCTAGTTCGCTGTCCAGTTGCAGAAACAGCGAGCGCGCATTGGGGAGCCCCGTCAGCTCGTCGGTAACCGAGGAGTTCTCCACCTGGCGATACTTGAGCGCGTTCTCGAGAGCGATCCCGGCTTTGGAGCTGATGGCCTGCAGAATGCGCAGGTGGTCGCGCGTGAAGGCATCGGCCTCGGCGTGGTAGAGAGTGAGGACTCCGGCGACTCCCGCAAGGCCCTCCAGCGGCACCGCCAGCGCCGAACGCAGGCGGCTGAACTTGGTGGGATCGTTCAGATACCCCGGCTCGACCGAGGGATTGCCGTTAATGATGGGCCGGCGGTTTTCCGCCACCCAGCCCGAGAGCCCGTGTCCCAGGGGGATGTCGAGCGACGAAAACAGGCGGTACTCTTCGCCGTTGACGAACTGTGGAGCCAGATGATTGTCCTTGCGTACGTAGATGGCGACGGTGTCGTGCGGGATCAGGTGCTTGAGGCGTGCGGCCAATAGCGACAGGGTCTCATCGACGCTGAGCGAGCTGCCCAGTTCGTTGAGCACCTCAGCCAGCATGTGGAACTCCTGGCGAGCCCCGGCAATCGAGGCCAGGAAATCTCCGGTGGTTTCGAGCCGCACCGGCTTCCCCACCGTTTCAAAACCGGCGCCTGGGGCGGCGCCACGCTCGATCCGCGCGTTGGTGGAAAGCTTGGTTTCCTCGTTGGATGTGGATCGGGCCATGCTCTCGAGTTCGACGCAGCGCCGCTCCAAGACTTCCACCACGCGAGGATCGAAAGCCTTGCCCGAGTCCGCCACGACCTTCTGGAGTGCCACGTCCAGCGGAAACGCGCGCCGGTACTGCCGGTCCGAAGCCAGCGCATCCAGGCAATCCACCACCCCCAGAATGCGCGCGCCCATGGGGATTTCTTCGCCCTTGAGCCCGTCGGGATAACCCGACCCGTCCCATTTCTCATGATGGGAGCGCACGATGGGTACCACGGGATACGGAAAGCGCACGCGCTCCAGGATCTCCGCGCCCACCACGGGATGGATCTTCATCTTGTCAAACTCTTCCGGTGTCAGCTTGCCGGGCTTGGAAATGATGTATTCCGGGACCGCCAGCTTGCCGATATCGTGCAGCAGCGAAGCGGCTTCCAGCGCCTGCTGCTGGTCCCCACTCAGCTGGAGTTCTTTGCCTATTTCGGTGGCGTAGACCTTCACGCGCCGCAGATGGTCGTGGGTGGTGTCGTCTTTGGCGTCGATGGCCAGCGCCAGCGCTTCGATCGTTCGCAAGTGCAGGTCCGCCATTTCCATGACATGCTTTTTCTCCTCTTGAAGGCGGCTCAGATACAGATCGTAGGAGCGGTAGACCAGATAGATGACCGGCAGCAAGAGCAGCGTGATCTGCCACTCCGACTGCCGCGCCAGCCAGTCGACCAGCCCCGCCAGCGCGGAGCTCACCAGATATTGCGAGGCCGTCCATACGAAGCTTTCGCGCCACACGGCCCACAAATGCTTGCCCTCGGTCAACGCCACGATCCCCGAGACGGTGAGGGTATTGGCCAGAAAGAAGACCACCGTGGAGGCGAACAGCAGAGTGGGCAGCGAGTCGTCCAGGGTGCGCAGCGCCGGCCAGTGGTACACCTGGTAGCCGGCGTACGCGGCGATGGTGACGCTCGCCAGGTTGAAAACCACTTGCTCGGGTCGGGGCTTCCTGGCAGCGCGCCACAGCATCTGGCCCAGCGCTCCAGCGCAGGTAATCACCAGCACCTGCTGCAGCTCCAGCTCGATAATGGCGATGGTGATGAAAAACAGGTTCACCGACATGGTGCCGGTGATTCCGGGCAGCCGCACCTTCAAGCGCGAGGAAAGCACCGCGCAGACCAGATAGCACAGGTATTGCGAGGCGTGATCCGTCCGGGTGACGGCCGGCGCGTGCTCCAGGACCAGCACGCCTAAAGTGGCCGTCAGAATGATGTACGCTTTGGCGTGAATTGACACAGGTCCCCGGTCCTAAGGTGGCATCGGCTGCCTGGAGCTAAACCTTTAGCCGACAGTGGGGTCGCCCGCGTGAACTGAAGATTTCGGCACAAACTGCCGAGTGGTAGAAGGGCCCCATGGACCGTCACCCATCGGCTTTTCCCAGTCTGCAAAGCGCCTTGCACCCGATGGCGGAGTTGCCGGCGCCCGCCGGGATCACGGACCCGCCGGCGGCTTCGGAAGACCCACAGGTCCATACCTTCCTGGGGATGCCCGCGGTCATCGGCAGCCCGCCGATGCGGCGCCTGCTCGCGTTGGTCGAGCGCGTGGCGCGGGCCAATGCCGCCATCCTGATTACCGGCGAAAGCGGCACGGGAAAGGAGCTCATCGCCCGCGCCATTCATCATCACTCGATGCGATGCGCGCGGCCCTGGATCGACTTGAACTGCGCGGCCCTGCCGGAACTGCTGATTGAAAGCGAGCTGTTCGGGTACGAGAAAGGCGCCTTCAGCGGCGCGCTCAACACCAAGCCGGGCATGTTCGAGCTGGCGCAGACCGGCTCGGCCTTTCTGGATGAGATCGGCGACCTGCCGCCGCGTATGCAGGTAAAACTGCTGCGCGTGCTGGATGGTGCGCCGTACTACCGGCTGGGGGGAACACGGAAGATCTCGGTGGATGCGCGGGTCATCGCTGCCACCAACCAGGATCTGGAGCAGGCCATGGCGGCGGGGAATTTCCGGCGCGATCTGTATTACCGGCTGGCGCAGGTACGGGTCCACGTGCCGCCGCTCCGGGAGCGTCCGGAGGATGTGCGGCCGCTGGCGCGTTTCTTTCTCCAGAAACAGGAGCCGCGTTTGCAGCTTTCCGAGCGGGCCATGCAGGCGCTGGAGCAATACGGCTGGCCGGGCAACGTTCGCGAACTGCGCAACGTGGTGGTGCAGGCGGCAGTCACGACCGATGGCGAGGTGATCGAGCGTGAGTATCTGCCCTTGGTGGTGCAGGCAGCGCCGCCCCGGCCGCTCACGCTCGAAGACCTGGAACGCGAGATGATCCTCAAGGTGATGAACGATACCGGAGGACAGCAGCAGCGCACCGCCGATATCCTGGGCATCTCACTGCGTACCCTGAGCCGGAAGCTGAAGCAGTATCAGGAAGACGGGGAACGCCCGCAGCATCATTCACCTGGCTCCTAGTAAGTCACGTCACAGCCATCGTAGGGGCGAGGCATGCCTCGCCCGCTGTCGCGTCTCTTTCGAAATCACCGGGAGAGCTTACTAAGTACTGAATCTCACTTGCCGAGCTAACTAAGTACAACGCGAAGAGGCGTAGTAATCAGCGCACCTGTTAAAATGAGGCGGTCGAGTCGCCGCGTTCGTTACACGAAAATCGTCGTAACTTCTTTGTGCACTTATTTGAAACCTCGCCGCCCAGACGGCACGTCTTATTGATCAGCGCAGCAGGGTTTGCTGTCCGGAGGTTGCGCCGGCGCACCGATCGAGGCGCGTCGGGTGAGATTACGACTCATGCAGTTGGGAAACACATTCTAAAAGACGCAGAGGAGATTTCTGACGTGAGACGAACTTTCCGTTATCTGGCCCTCTGTTCGGGGCTGATTCTGTGCGCCTCCTGGGCGAGCGCGCAAAGCACATTCGATGTCAATCTCGGTTTCGGGAGCGCACATGTTGGTTCCAACGGACAGGGCATTGATAATGCTTCGTCGAGTAACGCATTTGGCGGTTGCGCGCTGAATTCAGGAGACACGTTTTGCGAGGCGACACCGAGCCTGAGCGGTTTCTTCCTGGGCTTCGGCGGCGACGTCATGCTCACCAAGCGTTACGGGATTGGAGCGGAAGTCAACCTGCAGCCCGCCCGGAGCAACTATGGCCCGTTGCAATACCGGCAAACGTTCTACGATTTCAATGGCATTTACGCGCCCATCAATCAAAAGCGTGTGCAGGTACAACTGCAGGGAGGAATTGGCGGCGCCAAAACCAGTTTCTCATTCAACCAGAATTCCTGCGTGGGGACCGCGGTGTGCACCAACTATGCGGAGCCGGTGGGCAATACCAACCATTTCCAGGTGCACGCGGGAGTCGGCGTCCAGGTCTTTTTGACCGAGCATATCTTCGTCCGGCCGCAATTCGACTTCCACTATGTGCCCAATTTTACCCAGCAGTTTGGCAGCAACGCGGTACCCGAAGGCACGATTTGGGTGGGGTATAGTTTCGGCGAGCGGTAAGGACTCCGCGACACAGGCCCGGCAGTCCATGACGCTGAAGGATAGCCTTCGCCGGGGAGCAAAGCAACCTTGGTTGAAAGACGGTGACAGGCAGCTCTGTCCACGCGACAACGATCCGGAATCGTGCCGAACTGGCGTGCCACCGTCTTGGCACAGCGAAGCCAGTCACCGTCTTTCGGCGGTGCTACTTCAGCTTCACGGGCGCTGCCGGACGCGGCGGCCGGTTTACCGGATTCTCTTTCAGGCGCTTCTGGATTTCGGCGACGGCGCGCTCGAGCTGCGGATCATGGCCTTCAATCACGGATTTCGGATCGTTATCGACCTCGATGTCCGGATCGACGCCGTGCCCTTCGATGATCCACTGGCCCTTCAGGTTGGCGTAGCCGAACTCCGGCACGTTTACGTGGCCGCCGTCGATCAGCATTCCGTGATCCGTGATTCCAACCGTACCGCCCCATGAACGCTTTCAGATCAGCGGGCCCAACCCGGCTTCGCGAAACATCGCCGGGAAGATATCGCCGTCGGACGCCGAGTTTTCATTCAACAGGGTCACCATCGGCCCGATGAACGTCCCATCGGGGTAAAGCTGCGCGTCTTCTGTTGTGCGAGAAAAATCCGCCGCCAGGGGTTTGCGAGACAGGCGTTCGATGAGCATGCGCGAGACGTTTCCGCCCCCGTTGGCGCGGTCATCGATGATCAGCCCATCCTTCTTGAGCTGCGGGTAGTACCATTTGATGAACTCGGAGATGCCGTCTGCGCCCATATCCGGCACGTGCAGGTAACCGATCCTGCCGCCGGAGAGTTCGTCCACTCGTTGCCGGTTGTGATTGACCCAGTCGAAGTAGATGAGTTTCTCTTCGCTGGTTACCGGCCGGAAGGAAACGGTGCGCGCACCGTCTTTGGCCGGTTTGTCGTTTACCAGCAACTGGACGGGATTGTCGGCAGCGTTGCGCAGAAACTGATACACGTCGTCTTGGCCGGTCAGTTCCCGGCCATTGATGGCGAGAACATAATCGCCCAGGTTAATGTTGACGCCGATTTCAGTCAGGGGCGCGCGGTAGATTTCCTCTTCGTTCTGTCCCTGGAAAATCTTTGAGATCTTGTAGCGGTTGGATACTTTGTCCAGCTCGAAGCGCGCGCCGGGCAGCGCGACGCGGGGGCGAGGCGGCAGTGGCATGTCGCCTCCGGTGATATAAGCGTGCTGTACCGTCAATTCCGAAATCATCTCGCTGATGACATAGTTCAGGTCGGAGCGGTCCGCGACGTAGGGCAGCCAAGGGCGGTATTGCTCACGCACCGCTTCCCAGTCATACCCGTGCATGTTGGGCACATAAAAGAAATCGCGGTAACGCCGCCAGACTTCGTTAAAGATTTCCGGCCACTCCTCCGCAGGGACGCGATCCACCATCAGACCGGCGGTGGAAACGGTCTTCTTCGAACTCGCTCCCGTGGCAGTAGCGTCCATTACCTGCCAGCTTGGCGGCTGGTTCGGCTGTTGCTGGCGTACCAGGACCTTTGAGCCGTCATGCGACATCCAGAAACCGGTTGCCTCCTCCAGCAGCACGGTTTCTTTCCGGTCCTTGAGCGAGTAGATTTTCAACGCGGGCTTCGTGTCGGCTTCCCGCCCGTAATAGAACGGCGCAGCGGTCGTATAGAGCAAGTACCCATCCTTCACGGCCAGGCCGGAGTAGTTGCTGGCATCCACCGGCACGCGCGCCACACGCGAACCCAGCCCGTCAAAATCGATGGTCAGCTCTTTGGGCGCTTCTTTCTCCGGCTTCTTGGCTTGATCCTTGTCCTTCGAGGCCTCTTTGTCTTTGGCCGTGTCTTTATCTTTCGCGGCGTCGTCTTTGGTGATGGTCACCTCGTCGCTCTCGGGAGGGAAGGGGTGCTTGACGTCCTTGCGTAGCGCCAGCGCGAAGATCCCGGTGGAACGGTTCAGCGCGAAGTTGAACTCGATGTTGGAAATGAGGGGCGCGAATTCGTGGTTGCTGACAAAGTAAAGATAGTCGCCCTTCGGATCCCACGCCGGAAGGACTGACTCGAACAACGCGCTCGTGACCTGGTGCGCCTGGCCGTCGGCCGCGCTCCAGATGTAGATGGATGCGAATCGATTGGAATGGTTCATGCTGAAGGCGAGAAAATCGCCTTTCGGCGACCACACATAATCCGCGATGCGCCCGAAGTGAGACTGCACGACCCCCGACAGTTTCTTGTCCGCCACGGTCAAAACTTGCAGCCGGCCGTCCTTGTCGCCGAAGGCGATCCGCTTGCCGTCAGCCGACCACTCGGGCGCAAAGCGCATGGCTTTACCGCCGGTGGTCAACTGCTCCGCGGGCGTCGCGCCATCCTGGGCCACCACCCACACCTCTTCCTCCCCGCTCTTATCCGAGATGAAGGCCACTTTCGAGCCGTCCGGCGACCATCGAGGCCATTTGTCGTGGGCTCCCGAGGTCATCGTCAGGTTTCGTGTGGGCCCCTTCTCCACGGGTGCCGAGAAGATATCGCCGCGCGCGGCGAACAAGACGCGCTCGCCCTTCGGGCTGAGAGAGGCGTGCTCGATCAGGCTCGCGGCCGACATGTGCGACGGGCGCCGCGCCACGCCGTCATCGGGCACGTGGATGGAGACCGGCGTTGCCTTGCCGGATTTCACATCCAGCACCTGCAGCTCGCCGTTGAACTCGTAAACGATTCGCGACTGCCGGTCGGAACTCGGCCAGCGAATGTCCCACTCCTTGCTGTGGGTCACCTGCGCGGTCTTGCCCGAAGCGATGTCGTAGGCGTAGAGGTTGAAATGTCCGTCGCGGTCTGAGTTGAAGTAGATCTTTTCTCCGATCCACATGGGGTCGCGGTTTGAGCGCGGGCTGTCGGAGATCTTTGTCGCGTCATGCGTCTCGACATCGAAGATGTAGAGACTGTTGGCCATTCCGCCGGAGTAGCGCTTCTCCGTCCGGAAGTCACGGGATCGAGGCGAGTACACCAGCTTGTTTCCGCCCGGAGAGAAAGAGGCGGCGCCCGATTCGGGCATGGGCAGCGGTTCTGCCGGGCCGCCTTCCACGGAAACCGTGTAGAGCCGGCTGTATGGCAGCGCCCAGGAATCCCGCAGGGAGCGGAAAATGATCCGCTTGCCGTCGTTGGTCCAGCCATAAACCTGGTTGTCCCAACCCCATCGCGCCGGGAGCGGGCCGCGCGCCGGATAAAACGTCAGTTGCTTCGGGACGCCGCCGGTGGCCGGCATCACATACACTTGCTCGTCACCGTCATACTGCCCGGTGAAGGCGATCCACTGGCCGTCAGGCGAGAACTTGGCAAATACCTCCTCACCGGGATGAGCGGTGAGGCGTGTCGCCGTGCCGCCTTTGGCCGGCGCTGTCCACAAGTCGCCGCCATAGGTGAACACAACTTTGTCTCCGTGGATATCCGGGAAGCGCAACAGTTTCGTTTGAGCCAACAGAGGCAGCAAAGCCAGCCCGGCGCAAACGGCCATGCCGACATAACGAGAGCGGATCAACAAGAACTCCTCCTTCAGCAATCTGATGATAAAAACAGACTCTAACAGAACCCGCACATGGAATGTGGGCTGAGGGGCGAAGCCTCAAATCCCAGGGGCAAATCCTGCTACACTCCTCGTTAATGCCGCAGGATCGCGCTGAAATGCCGGACGAGCCGCCGCCCTTCCTAGGCTCCTGGCCGCGCGTTTATACTGCCGTCCTGGTTTATCTCGCCGCGCTCATCGTCCTGTTCTGGGCCTTCACACGAACGTTTTCATGAGACCGCTTGACTGGCTGGTGCTTATCGGCACGCTGACCGGCATTGTCTTCTACGGGCTTTATAAAGGCCGCGGTTCGGACACCGTCAACAAGTACCTGCTGGCCGGCAAGACCATGCCGTGGTATGCCATGGCGCTTTCCATTATGGCCACGCAAGCGAGCGCTATCACCTTCATTTCGACCACTGGCCAGGCCTACGTCGATGGCATGCGGTTCGTTCAGTTCTATTTCGGACTGCCGCTGGCCATGGTGATCATCTGCGCGACGGCGGTGCCGCTGTTTCATCGCGCCAACGTGTACACGGCGTACGAATACCTTGAGAAACGCTTCGATTCCAAGACGCGCGCTCTGGCCAGTGCCGTTTTTCTCATCCAGCGCGGGCTTTCCGTCGGCCTCTCGTTGTATGCGCCGGCCATCGTGCTGTCCGTGATCTTCGGCTGGCCCGACCGGCTGACGACCATGGCCATGGGCGTCTTGATCACCATCTACACCGTGACCGGCGGCATCAAAGCCGTCACCTGGACCGACGTGCAGCAGATGCTGATTACCCTGGTGGGCCTGGTGGTCGCCTTCGTGCTGATCATCCGCATGCTGCCGTCCGGTGTTTCGTTCACCGACGCCGTTTACCTGGCGGGCGCGGTGGGGAAACTCAATGCCGTGGATTTGAAGTTCGATCTGGCGAACCGCTACAACCTGTGGAGCGGGTTGATCGGCGGCGGGTTCCTGGCGCTCTCGTATTTCGGCTGCGATCAATCGCAGGTGCAGCGGTATCTCACCGGGAAGTCCATTGCCCAAAGCAAGCTCAGCCTGTTGTTCACGGCCACGGCGAAGATCCCCATGCAGTTCTTCATCCTGTTCGTGGGCGCCATGGTGTTTGTGTTCTTTCTCTTTGAGCGGCCGCCGCTGCTGTTCCAGAAGCTGGCGATGGAGGAGCTGCAATCTCACCAGAACGCGCAATTCGCGCCGATTGAAACCCGCTTCGAACAGGCATTCGAGCGTCGCAAAGAAGCTGCCCTGGGTTTGGCGGAAGCGCGTCGCCGGCACGATGGCGCGCGTCGCACAGAGTCGCTCGGACAGTTTATCCAGGCGCAGGCGGAAATTAACGATGCGCGCGCGCAAGGCGCCAGCCTCTACGTCAGCACGCACGCCGAGAAGGGTTTCAATGACACCAACTACATCTTCCTTTCGTACGTGACGCGTTATCTGCCGGCCGGGGTGGTGGGCCTGCTGATTGCCGTGATTTTCGCGGCCGCCATGTCCTCCAGCTCCGGCGAGGTGAATTCTCTGGCCACCGTCACCGTGATCGACATCTACAAAAGGCACCTGCATCCGCGCGCCTCGGATCACCATTATTTGTGGGCGTCCCGACTGGCGACGGGTTTCTGGGCGGCCTATGCGGTTTTCTTCGCGCAGTACGCCAAAAAGCTCGGCTCGCTGATCGAAGCCGTGAACCTGGTGGGCTCGCTGTTCTACGGCACGCTGCTCGGCGTGTTCGTGCTGGCCTTCTGGTTTCGCCGCGTCACCGGAACCGGCGCTTTCCTCGGCATGTTGGCGGGCGAGACAGCCATTCTTGCGGCCTTCACGTTCACCAACATTTCGTTCCTCTGGTACAACGTGATCGGCTGCTTGGTGGTGGTAGTGACCGGAATGATGGTTTCGTACTTCAGGCCGGCGCCGGGGACTGGCCCCACTGTCCCTAATCCCAGTGGTCACGCCTGAACCAGACTGCTCGTCGTGGACAGTGGTGCCTGTCCCATCTCCCCTGAACGGCAAAAAGGCCGCAGGTCCCCGCCAAAATCGGGCATGGCCCTGCGCTACACCACCATCGTCGCCACTTCGACCGCCGAGCGGTTGCCTTCCACCACCACGATGCCGGAGTCGGTTACGTGGTGAAATCGCCGGTCGTATTCCAGATCGAAGCCGATGGTGCCGTCTTGCGGCACCCGGACGTTTTTGTCGAGAATGGCGCGGCGCACTTTGGCGCGGCGTCCGATATCGCAGTTGTCGAGGATGATCGAGTCCTCCACCAAAGCGCCTGCATGCACGCGCACGTGCCGTCCGAGCACTGAGTTGCGTACCACTCCGCCCGACAGAATGCTGCCGCCGGAAATGACCGAATCAATCGCCTGGCCGCGCCGGTTCTCTTCATCGAAGGTGAATTTGGCGGGAGGATCCGGAAAGCCCGTGGTCCGCAAGGGCCAGTCGCGGTTGTAGAGATTGAGCGCGGGCGAGACCGAGCGCAGATCCATATTCGCTTCGTAGTACGCGTCGATGGTTCCGACATCCCGCCAGTAGACTTCCGCGTCCGGCTTCTCACCGGGTATGCGGTTGGACTCGAAATTGTACGCATATACTTCCGACCGCCCCACAAGCGAAGGCAAAATGTCGCGGCCGAAGTCGTGCGAACTTTTCTCGTTGGCCGCGTCATCCTGCAATTCGCGGAGGACGGCATGCGTAGAGAATATGTAGTTGCCCATGGACGCATACACACGATCCGAATCGCCGGGTATCGTAGGCGCATCAGGATTCTTCTCGTGAAACCGCACGATGCGCCCGTCCGGCCGTGCCTCAATCACGCCAAACTCGACAGCGTGGCGTTTGTCCACCGGAATGGCGGCGACCGTCACTTGCGCGCCTTTGTTCTGGTGGTACTCCACCATGCTCGCGATGTTCATGCGGTAAATGTGATCGGCGCCGAAGATAGCCACCAGATTCGGATCGGCCTGCTCGATCAGGTTAATGTTCTGGAAGATAGCGTCGGCGGTTCCCTGGTACCAGGTCTCGTCGGGCGAGCGCATCTGCGCGGGCACCGGGATGATGAACTGGCTCTTCAGCAATCCGCCGAACTGCCAGCCCTCGCTCAGGTGCTGCAGCAACGACTGGCTGCGGAACTGCGTCAGCACATAAATCGAATAGATCCCCGAGTTGATGAAGTTGCTCAGCACGAAGTCGATGATGCGGTACTTGCCCCCGAAGGGAACGGCCGGTTTGGCGCGTTCCTTGGTGAGTGGATAGAGCCGGGTCCCCTTACCGCCGGCCAGGACGATTCCGAGCACGCGCAGTTGCATATCTGGCGATATTGTTCAACAGAATCGCGGGACGCGCAAGCGCAGTTTTGAAACGCCGGTGTTGAGGTTACTGAATCAGATACTGCGCCAGCTTGCCATCCGCCGCTGTAAATGTGCTCAAGTGCAGCGGCTTGCCTTTTGACCGGATCTCGAAATGGCGATAAGTCATGCCGCCGCGCAGCTCGACCGAGATCTGGCGGAAGCTCTCTGGAGCGCCAAGCGGCTTGAGGCTTTGCTCGGCGTCGGACAAAACCTGCGGGGTGAAGTAGGCATTGGCGTCGGACGTCAGCAGCGAACGGTCGATCCTGCCCTCTTGAAGTTCGCCAAAAATCCGGCGCGCCTGTTCCAGCGCCTGAGCGGCTTGCGGGTCCTCGGCTTCAGCCAGCAGCAGCGGCGCGATCTGATCCGTCATGGCACTAGGAGCGTTTGTGCCGTCCAAATTAGAAAGGACGGCCACCGCGACACCTTGATCCGGCCACACCGTGTTCTCGCTGACGAAGCCCGATACAGCGCCGCCGTGACTGAGCTTCGGATCGCCGCCTGCGTCGCGAATGCCAACACCGAGCCCATAGCCGGTTGGCGCTCCGTTCTTGAGCCGCGCCGGGGTCATCATGGTGTCGAGCAAAGCCGGCTTCAGCAGCTTGTGTTGGATCAGAGAGATGTCCCACAAGGCCAGATCGTGCGCGGTCATGGCCAGCTCGCCCGCGGCGAATAGCCAGCCGCGGCCCTCCGGCGGCACTGGCCGCGGCGGCCCCAGGCCGAAGCGAGTGTAGCCCGCGGCATCGGAAGCGGAGAGAGTTTTCTGCGCCAGGTCGATGGGGCTGGTCATACCCAGCGGGCGAAAGATCCGGGCCTCAAGAAACGACATCAGCGGCATGCCTGTGACCTTTTCCAGAATTCGCCCTGCTACGACGAAGTTGGTGTTGCTGTATTGCCAGCGCGTACCAGGATCGAAATCCAATGGTTTTTTCGCCCACGTGCGGAGGATCTCCTGCGCCGTGACGGGCTTTAGCATGAACGGCGCCACGTAATCGAGCGGATAGTAATCCTGGTATCCGGAAGTGTGAGTCAAAAGTTCGCGAATCGTAATTTCATTGGCGCGGGTGAGGTCCGGCAGAAAGCGCGCCACGGGATCATCGAGTGAGAGCTTTCCTTCTTCAACCAGCATCAGAATCGCGCTGGCCATGAACTGCTTGCTGACGGAACCGATCGGATAACGCATGTCCGGCTGCGCGGGGGTCGCAGGCTCGAGCCGCGCATTGCCGTACGCCTTCACGTAAGCGATTTTGCCGTCCTTCACCACGGCGACGGTGACGCTGGGCGCACTCGTGTCTGTCAGCGCTCGTTCGGCGATGGCGTCGATTTTGGCTGTGGTCGCGGGCGGGAGCTGTGCGTTGAGAGGGCTCGCGGCGATTAAGATGGTGCAAAAGAGGAGCTTCATGGGGTTTGCTTTCTCGATCCACAAGGTGGGGCAGGCGTTTTCGCCTGCCAACCGGCACTCGGCCACGGCCAGAGTGTGGCCGAACTCACAAGTCCCGCCGAAACAGGACTCTCTTCAATGTAATGCGCGATTCTCTCAAATTCCTCGTTGTTGCGCACCCAACGGTCAAAGGATTCGTCTTGCCAGAATGGCTGCCCGGTGCGGCCGAGCAACTGCGAGTCACGATCGAGTGTCCGATCGTCCAAAGCGAAAGCCTGGCCAGGCGTTCGCTCGACTGTTTTTGTTCTGAAAGGCGGACTTCCCCAAAGGCGCCAGGTAACAAAAATGTGCGCCTGATCGGGGTGCCAGTGCGGCAGCCTCCTGCGGTAATCGAGCACGGGTTGAGTTGGCAGGCGAAACCGCCTGCCCCACGATAGCAGTGACTGTGGCCGGCACGAATTCTCACTTGCCGCCGTGGGCTCGCAGCGCGGCCGCTACCTGCTCGAAGCCGTTCGCCACAGCGGCGTGGAGCGGAGTGGCGCCGGCCTTGTTGGCCGCGTTTACGTCGGCTCCGCGGCTGAGCAACAGTTCCACTACCTCGAGCCGCCCCATGGAAGCTGCGTCGTACAGCGGCGTCGAACCCGATTCCGTTTCGTGTGCGTCTCGCTCCGCGCCGTGGTCGAGCAGCAGAGCCACCAGATCCTTGTGCCCCCCGAGCGCGGCGTCATGCAGCGGCGTGGCCCCGGAAGAACTCCGCTGGTTGACGTCCGCTCCGTGCTCGATCAGCAGGCGGGCGATTTCGAGGTCCCCTTTGAGCGCGGCGGCGTCGAGTGGAGTAGAGCTGCCCGGCACGTTGGGATCGCATCCACCTAAAAGCAGCAGTTCGGCGATATCCGTTTGTCCTTTGAGCACGGTCTCTTGCAAAAGGCTCGAGCCGGCTCCGGCACCCTTTGCCAGCAGGAGCTTGACCACCTCGCCATGCCGGGCGCGCGCGGCGTTTTCGAGCGGGGTCGCGCCGGATTGATCGCGCGTGTTGAGTTCCGCGCCGTGCGCCAGCAGCGTTTCCACCACATCCGCCTGCCCGTGCGCCGCCCCCTCGCTCAGAGGCGTTCGACCCGTCTGAGGGTTCCGGGCATCCACGGGAGCGCCCTTTTCCACTAGCAGAGCCGCGACGGCAGCGTAGCCCTTCTCCGCCGCTTCATCCAGCGGCGCGGCACCGGCGCCATCACGCGCGTTGATGTCGGCGCCGCGCTCCAGGAGCAGCGCGGCAATCTCGCGATAACCGTGATCGGCAGCCAGGTGGAGCGCCGTGGCGCCGGAGCGATAGGTGGCGTGCACGTCGGCGCCATGCGCCAGCAACAGGGCAACGATTTCCGTGTGACCCTTGATCACGGCATAGTGCAACGGCGTCGACCCGGCTTCCAGGTGCCGGGCATTCACGTTGGCGTGATGATCCAGCAGCAGCTCGACAATCTCTCGAGATCCGCTCCAAGCCGCATCGTGAAGCGCGGTCGCGCCCAGTCGGTCGCGAGTGTTGGGATCAACGCCGGAATCGAGCAGCGCCTTGACGCGTGCGGTGTCACCCGCTTTCACCGCTTCGTGAAGTTCGTTCGCTCCGGACGGCCGGAACAGCAGCACGGCCCCAACCAGAGCAATCCAGAGCATCATGGACGGGCTGCGTCCGGAAAGCCCACGTACTGCACTTCTTCCTCCAGCGTAATGCCGAACTTCGCGGCCACGCGCTCTTTCAGTTCGGCGATCAGCGCGCGCAGGTCCGCCGCCGTTCCCCCTCCGGCGTTGTACAGAAGGTTGGCATGATAGGAAGCCACGTGAATGTCGCCACGTGTCATACCCTTGGCGTTCACTTCTTCGAGGAAATAGGCAGCCGGGACCTTGCCTTCGCGGATCACACGCGCCGGCACCTGTGCGGCGACCGAACCCGGCAAATCCGCCAGCATCAGGTTCTTAAAAATGCTGCCCGCGCACTTCATGCTGACCGGAAACTTTTCGTTGCGCACCTTCACAATGTCATCGGCGATCTTCCGCAACTCGGCCGCATCCCCGTTTTCCATCGCCAGCTCCGCGGAGAAGATGATCCAGTCCTTATGGCGCTTGAAAATGCTCTCCCGGTAATGGAACTCGCAAGCCTCGGGTTCGAAGATGCGGATCTCATGGCCATCGTAGAATCGCACGCTGCGGACGCTCTCGGAAATGGAGTGCCCGTAGGCGCCGGCATTGCCGTAGATGGCTGCGCCCACCGAGCCCGGAATGCCGGCCAGCGTCTCCAGTCCTTTTAAGCCGCGGTCCACGGTGAAATCCACCAGGTCCTGCAACACAGCTCCTCCATCTGCCACTACCAGGTTGCCGGCGGCCGCGATATGCTGCGCAATGAAGCGCAGCACGATTCCGCGGAACCCGTCGTCGGATACAATGAGGTTCGTTCCGCCGCCGATCACGACGTAGTTCTGCCCGCTCTCGCGAGTCACTTGGAGCGCGGAGATAAAGGCGTCCACGTTGGAGGTCTCGGCGTAGATGTCGGCCGGTCCGCCAATGGCGAATCGCGTATATCGGGAAAGCGGCGCGCCGGTGAGAACGGTCAATTCCGGAATCGCGGCGAGACGGTCGAGCGTCTCTTCCGTGTGGACCATGACTTCGATTATAGAGGAGGGCGTCAGCCATGACCGGCCAGGCAGTGCGCAGCGCAAAACTCACCTTCAACGGATTCCCGGAAGCGGGCATGCAGTTCTTTCGCAGCCTGATCCGCAACAACCGGCGCGAGTGGTTCCAGCCGCGCAAGCACATCTACGAAGAGCAGGTGAAGGCGCCGATGACCGTGCTGGTCAGCGCGTTGAACGCAGAAATGATGCGTTTCGCCCCCGATCACGTCGTGGATCCGGCCAAGGCCATTTACCGCGTCTACCGCGATACCCGTTTCAGCAAGGACAAGACGCCGTACAAAACGCACATCGCCGCTATCTTTCCACGCCGGGGCACAGAGAAGCACGGCGGCGCGGGCCTGTATTTCAGCGTTTCGCCGAAGGAGATTGAAGTCGCCGGCGGCGTCTATATGCCGGGGCCCGATGCCTTGCTCGCCATCCGCACGCATCTGGCCGAGCATCATGCCGAATTCTCACGCATCATCAAGTCGCGGAACCTCCGAACTCTGATGGGCGAAATGCACGGCGACCAGCTCTCGCGCGTACCCAAAGGTTTCCCCTGTGACCATCCGGCGGCGGACCTGCTGCGCTACCGGCAATGGCTGTTCTATGTGATGCTCGACCCCGCGCTCTCCACGACGCCCAAGCTGCTGCCCGCGATCCGCAAGCGCTTCGAAGTGATGATGCCGTTCTTGGAATTTCTGAACGAGCCGTTGATAAAGCCACCAAGACGTATGTTCCTGTAGCGCAGGCCTACCCGCGGGTTTGCGGGGAGACCTGCGGCTTTTTGTTCAGGAACAGCGAAAGGCCGCAATCCCAAGCCGGTTCTTTCACATGTTTCAACACCTGATTTTGGCGGGAACCGGCGCCCTTCCCCCCGTTCGTCGACCCGCGCCACAGTTGCGATAATAGTTCAGAGCCTCATGGACTTCGTCGAGCAGCTCAAATCCTCGGTCGATATCGTCCAGGTCATTCAGGAGTACGTCCCGTTGCGCAAGGTCGGCCCGTCGCGCTACACGGGTTTGTGCCCCTTCCATAATGAAAAAACACCCTCCTTTTCGGTGCATGCCGGCCATCAGTTTTACAAATGCTTCGGATGCGGCGCAGGCGGCGATGTCCTGAAGTTCGTCATGGAGATCGAGCGCGCCAGCTTCTACGAAGCCTTGAAGCTGCTGGCCGACCGTCACGGCATCCCGATGCCCAAGCGCTCGGAGTACTCGGATCCGGAGACCAAGCTGCGCGCCGCGCTCTACCAGATCCACGAGCTGGCCGAGCAAGCGTTCCGCGCCAATCTCGAAGGCGCCGCCGGCACGGAGGCGCGCGCTTACCTGGAACGGCGCGGAGTGGCTCCGCCCACCGCAGCCGAGTTCGCCCTGGGATACGCCGAACGATCTGGACGCGGCCTCGTGCGCTTGCTCGAAAAGCAAAATTTCACTGCCGAGCAGATGGAAAAATCCGGCCTGGTGCTGAAGCGCGAGGACGGCACTTTCTACGACCGCTTCCGTCATCGCCTCATGTTCCCCATTCACAATGAGTCGGGAAAGATCATCGGCTTCGGCGGACGCGCGCTCGATCCCGGCGAACAGGCCAAGTATCTGAACTCGTCCGAGACAGAAATCTATCGCAAGAGCTACGTGTTGTATAACCTCCACCGCGCCAAGCACGGCGTGCGGCAGGCCGACCGCGTCGTGCTGGTGGAAGGCTATATGGACGTCATCGGCGTCTATGCGTCCGGCGTCCGTGAAGTAGTGGCAAGCTGCGGAACCGCGCTGACTCCCCACCAGGTGCAGGCTTTGAAGCGGCACTCGACCAAAATCGTGGTGAACTTCGATCCTGACCCCGCCGGTGCGAACGCTGCCGAGCGCTCGATCAACATGTTGTTGGATGAGGGGATGCACGTACGAGTCGTCGAACTGGACGGCGGCCTCGATCCCGATGAATATTGCAAGCAGCGCGGCGCCGAAGCCTATGTAGCAAAACTCAACACAGCCAAGAATTACTTCTACTGGCTGGCGGACCGCGCGCGCGGCAAGTTCGATATGCGGACGGGGGAAGGCCGCGTGGCTGCATTCCAGTTCCTGTTGCCTGCCATTCAGCGCATTTCGGATAAGCTGGAGCGGCTCGCTGTGGTCAACGACGTCGCCGGATACCTGGCTGTGGATGCCGGGCCGGTGCTCGAGAGTTTCCGGAAGGCCGCTACGGAACGCCGCGAGAAGACCCTCCAGCACGCGGTCGAACCGGTGCGCGCCGTCGAGCGCATCCTGCTGAATCTGCTTCTGGTTAATGCGGAAGCCCGCTCGCACCTGTTGCCCCACTTGAAGAGGATGCCGGCGGTCGATCAGTTCGCCACCCGCCGGATCTTCGCCGCCCTTTTCCAACTGGACGAAGGGGGCAGCCAGGTCATGTTCGGCGATCTGGATGCCCGCCTGGAAGACAATGACCGGGCGCTACTGGCCTCCGCCGTATTGGCCGATGAAACAGTCGGTGAAGGTTTTTCGCTGGAGCAGGGGGAGGCCTGTCTGCGGGCTCTGGAGACTACGCAACGAGACGGCGAACGCGCGGCCCTCAAGGCCCAGGTGAGGGCGGCCGAGCGCGACGGCAACATCGGGGAAGCCTTGCGGCTCAGCGCCGAGCTTTCCCGGATCGATCGAAGCTAACTTTGGTTAAGTGAGTAGCCATTTGACACATCACTGCGTTGTACAATATTGAAGATTGGTTCAGGGCAACGCGGAGCACGGGGGCTCCAAGTGGCGGTAGAGGAAAAATACGATCGTCTCGCTCGGCTCATGACTGTGGGCAAGGAAAAGGGCTACGTTCTCTACGACGAAGTCAGTGAACTCTTGCCTGCGGATCTGAACGGCGGCACAGACCTGGACGACCTTTTGGCCGGCCTGGACGTCGCCGGCATCGAGATCCTGGAAGAGCCCAAGCTGGACGCCAAAATCGAGGAAGCCGACGAGTTCCTGGATCTCGACCTGCTTCCCACCGCGGTCGGTGACAAGACCAACGATCCGGTGCGCATGTACCTGCGCGAGATGGGCGCGGTGCCGCTGCTCACCCGCGAAGGCGAAGTGGAAATCGCCAAGCGCATTGAGCGCGGCCAGAACACAGTGCTCAAAGCCCTGTCGCGATCGCCGCTCATTATCCAGAAAATTATCGGCATGGGCGAAGAAGTGGAACGCGGCACGCTCGCGGCTCGCGACCTGCTTCAGATTTCCGATCCGCTGGTCACCGACGAGACGCTGGAAGAGAAGAAACGGGAGTTCCTGCAGGCGGTGGAAGAAGTCTCGCGGCTTTACAAGAAGGTGCAGCAGGGCCGCCAGAAGCTGCTCGCGGTTCCGCGCGGCATCAAGCCCAAACAGCATCGCCGCCTGCGATGGGAGCTGGGCCGCCTGATCGTCAAGATCGGGCGCCAGGCGCGCGCCATCAAGTTTCAGAGCCTCATCCTGCGTCACCTTATCGACTGCATTCGCTGCGCGGTCGAAGAAGTGAAGCCGGTGGAGCGCGAACTCGTCCGGATTCAGAGAAAGCTGGAACTCCTGCCGGGAGTCTCCGCCTCCGCCGCGCGAGCCAACGGTTTTAAGGAGCTGCG
>Ga0187817_10000159_pt1 | contig 24704 bp, 22 predicted proteins | sample NC_wetland_sal_i_17_FD_132431 | JGI IMG/M metagenome (GOLD analysis project Ga0187817, IMG submission 132431) | Wetland sediment microbial communities from Neuse River Estuary, North Carolina, USA - SO4_2 | ecosystem: Environmental > Aquatic > Freshwater > Wetlands > Sediment | place: USA... | reverse complement strand
GCCGATACCATTCGCCTGCTCGAAGCCACCGCCGAGTGCGCCAACCCACGCCAGGCTTCCTACTCCCTTTCTCTGCTCGGTGAGACGCCCTCGTACGATCCCGAGCCCTTGCTTCTCCGCCTCGCCACTTGCCCTCACGACGCGGTGCGCGCCCAGGTTTATGAGATCGCACGATGCCGCGGAACAACCGCGCTCATCGATCGCGCCCTGGAAGAGTTCCAGGCTGATCCGTCTTCTGCAGCTGCTCGCAAGGCCGTTGTCTATCTGCTCACCGTGTCCCCCGACCGGGTCGAACGTGCCCGCCAGCTCCTGGACCATTCCGATCCCGCCATCCAGGAAGCGGTTGTCGAAGCGCTCGCCGGACAGCCGGAAGCCGCCGGCGTCCTGACTTCCGACTGGATCTCGCGCGCGGCCAGCGACTCTGATCCCCGCCGGCGCGCCCTCGCTGCCAGTGCCCTCGCCGGCCGGGGCGAGCAAAGCCCTGACCTCATTCTTGCTTTGCTTGCCGACCCCGATCCTGACGTCGCTGCCTCCGCCTGCCGCGCTGCCGGCATGCTCAAGAATCGCGCCTGCATTCTCGGTCTTGCCAGCCTGCTGGCGGATTACCGCGTTCGCAGTGCCGCCATCGACAGCCTGGCCCAATACGGTCCTGCAATCTGTGGGACTCTCGGCGACATGATTGACGACGACAGCTTACGGCTTGCCGTGCGCGCTAACGTCCCCCGCGTGCTCCGGCATATTGCTCACCAGCGCTGCGCCGACATTCTGCTCACTTGCTACCGCCATCCCGAGGCGGCCATTCGCACCGAAGCCCTCAAAGCCCTGACGCAGCTACGACAAGAAGCCCCCAGCCTCACCTTCGCCGATCCCCTCCTCAAGCAAAGCATCCTCAACGAGGCTCATCGCTTTTACGAACTCCTCTCGGCCCGCGCGGCGCTCAAGGAATATCAAGAGCGTCCCCATACCGCCGTTTCACTCCTCGCTCGCACTCTCGATGAGCGCACTCGCCAGACCATGGACCGCCTCTTTCAGTTGCTTGGCCTTCTCTACCCGGCCAAAGAAATGCAGGGAACCTACCTCGCGCTCTCCAAACACGACCGGGACACGCACTCCGCGGCTGTCGATTTCCTGGACAGCATTCTCGATCCGGACTTGAAGAAAGTCGTGGTTCCTATTTTCGACGCTCCGGAGCGAGCGATCGAAAGCGGCAGGGCGCTTTTTGGAGTTGAGCCGCAGAATGCGGAAATGGTCATCGGCGACCTCATGCATTCTGACGAGCCATGGATGGCATCGTGCGCCATCGCGGCTGCCGCCGAGCTGGAGCTTCGGTCTTTGGCCGGCGAAATCGCCAAAGCCGTCCACCGCCAGGACGCCACGGTCAGCGATGTCGCGGTTACCGCAGCGGCTGCGCTCGCGTAAACAACAAGGGCTCCGCTATCCCCTGATCGCGGAGCCTCTTTTGAGACCGTTGTCTTTTAGGCAGGAAGCAGCAGGTAGCCGCTGATGGAATCCCGGGTGACGTTGGTAATCACCAGCTCCTTGCGCTTGCCGTCGCGGGTGCCGTAGAAGATGACGGGTTCCTGCGCGCCCTGACCCCGCAGCCAGATCGTGCGCCGGTCGGGCAGCACCCACATCCAGCCGGTTACCCGGCGATGACTCACGTCCGTGCCCGTGACGCCTAGAGAGATGCCGTCGCCCAAATCGCGGCTGTGATTCTTCGTTACCTCGAAGTCCACTCGCTTCACGGCGAGCTTCTTGTTCAGACCGTCAACGTCACGGCTTTCCTGGCCAACCTGCTCATTGAGACTGGCGATCTGCTGGTCGCGAGCCGCGCCATCGTGCGCGATTTCGCTGTGCATGTTCTCGAGTTGCGCGGCCTGCTTGCCGGTCTCCTCGCGCAGCGCCGCGAGATCGGTTTGGAGCTTCTCGATGAGGGCCTGGTCGGCCTCACTCTTCGCCTGGAGACTTGCCACCTGGGTTTCGAGAGCCTGGGTCTCGGCCAGGACCTCTCCGTGGATTCGCTTGGACAGTTCCGCTCTCAAGTCGCCCGCCTGCTTGCGAGCGTAGCGGAAGCGCGCCTCGGTTTCCTTCTGGAGGTCCGCCACTCTCTGTTGCAGCTCATGCTGGCCCGCCAGCCAGTCTTGCAGTTTGGCCTCGGTGGCGGTCACACGGCCGCCCAGATCACCAAACGACTTCTCGAGCCCGGGCAGCTTCGCCAGCACCGCGGGGGCTTGGCTCAAGGACGGATAGAAATACCAGCCCAGACCGATCAATACTGCCAACACCACCGCAGCCACGATCCAGCGGAACCGGTGAGGCGATTCGAGTCCCTCTTCTTCAAGACGCCGCTGTTTGTACCATTCAGGTTCCGGCGGCGATTCTACACTCTGGTTGTTTTCGTACATAGGCACCTCCCGCTTGGATTAGGGTGCAACTGCATTCCCAAACCACGGAAGCGCCGGAAACACGATGGGTTAGCTTATAAGTGCTGTGAGTGCGCCTGTATTTTTTTCAACACGTCAGTAGAATTTGGTACACACCTAAGCGGCGAGCGGGGACTCAGCCGAGGATATCCAGGAGTTTGGTGGTCATCTCATCGCTCACCTTGAGCGATTTCAGATTGGCCTCGTAATCGTTCTTGGCGTTTAGGAGCGAGACCATGCTGTCGCTCAACGAGACCTGGTCCTGTGGGTTCTGCGGAGCAGCCGTGAACGATTTCGAGACGTTTTGCGCCGCGCGGTCGAAGCTCGCTTCCGCGCGCGACAGACCCTGGAGGGGAGTGCTGAGAATATCCATTCTGAGGCTCCTTACCTCCCTTTTCGGCCTGGCCACGAAAATTTCTAGCGGAATTTTCTTTCTTTGAGCCAGGTCATCAGCGCGGCCGGGTCGTCGCTAATGACGGCGTCGACGCCGGCGGCTGCCAGAAGGTCCCAATCCTGGGGCGTATTTGCCGTCCATGGAATGACTTGCAGGCCCGCGCGGTGAGCTTCCGCGACTCGCTCCGGCGTAACCAGTTTCTTCTCCGGCGCAATGATTTCGGCGCCCGCGCTGCGGGCCACCGTCACGAAATCGCCGAGTTTTTCGTCTTCGTCGAGGGCGGCAATCCGGAGATCGGGGGCGGCGGCTTTGAGCGCCCGCAGCGGCCGGAAATCGAAAGACTGTACGATCACGCGGGAGCGCAACTTGTGGCGATCGATGGCCTGCAACACCAACTCGCTGAAATGCTCGGGCGTGGGCGTGTACTCGGGCCGAAGTGCAGAGATCTTCAATTCGATGTTGAACAAAAACCGGCCGCAGCCTGCCAGCTTGAGGACCTGGTCCAGTGACGGAATGCGTGCGCCGGGAATCGGTGTCTGCCTTGGATAACGCGGATTGATCAGCGAACCGCAGTCCCATCGCTGCAACTCTTCGAACGTCAGCTCGCGGATGACGCGGCTGCCGCCGGGGCTGCGGCAGATCGCAGGGTTGAGCACGGGGTCGTGAGAAATCACCGGCACGTCGTCTTTGGTTACGGCGACGTCCATCTCGATAGCGTCCACACCTTGCTTGATGGCGTACTCAAACGCGGGAATCGTATTCTCGGGGAGGATGGCGCGCGCGCCACGATGCCCATGGACCTGAATCCCCTTCACGTTCGAATAGAATAACAGGGAACCTATGAATGTTTTCAGCCGGCGCGAATTCCTTTGCGGAGCGATCGCGGCCATCCCTTCGTATGCATCGGCCAACCGCCCCGCGCTCTGTCTGTTTTCAAAACACCTGCCGAAACTGAATTACGCCGAACTGGCGCGCACGGTGAAGCAGATGGGCTTCGACGGCGTGGATCTGACCGTCCGGCCCGAAGGCCACGTATTGCCGGAGCGCGCTGGCGAGGATTTGCCTCGAGCTGTCGAGACCATTCGCGCGCAGGGCCTGGCGGTTCCGATGATTACGACGGGGCTGACCTCGGCGTCGGATCCGGCAGCGCGGCCCACGCTCGAGACCGCCGGGCGACTTGGTGTCCAGTATTTCAAGCTGGGCTACTGGCAGTACGGGACCGTCCCGATCGAACTCCGCCTGCTGGAGGTGCAGCGCGACGTGGCCGGACTCGTCGCAATCGGCAAAGAACACGGCGTGGTGGCCGGTTATCACAATCACTCCGGCAACAATGTGGGCGCGGCGGTGTGGGATATTCGCAGCATCATCGCCGACATGGACCCGCTCTGGATCGGGTACTATTTCGATCCGTGCCATGCGACGGCCGAGGGTGGGGAGGGCGCATGGCGGATTTCGCTGCACATGGCGCTCGCACGCATCAAGATGGTCGCCATCAAGGATTTCTACTGGGAGAAGCGCGCGGGCACGTGGGAGATGCGCATGTGCCCGTTGGGCGAGGGCATGGTCCAGTGGCCGGAGTTCTTCGCCACGCTGAAGACCGCGCAGTTTACCGGGCCGATTTCGCTGCACATCGAATACGAGGCGGCTGATGAAATCGCGGCCATTACGCGCGACCTCGCATTCCTGCGCAAGCAGGTGGATGCCGCTTACGGAGGCGTATCATGAAGGTTCTTCTACTAACGCTCATGAGTATCGCAACGATCAACGCCGAACAGGGCTGGTACCCGCACGAAGGCGGCCTCATGAAATACCGCGTGAACATTCGCTTTGGCGAAGAGCCGGATACGATGCCCGACGGCTGGAAGTTCGGCCGCGTGTCATCCGTCGCCGTCGATTCGACCGGCCACGTGTACGTTTTCCACCGCGGCGCGAAGGCCGATCCCATGGTGGTTTTCGACTCAAAAGGCAAGTTCGTGCGCTCGTGGGGCAAGGGCATGTTCGGCAATCCGCACGGCCTGCGCATCGATAAGCAGGATCACGTCTGGATCACCGACAACGGCGATCACCAGGTGATGGAGTTCACCAAGGAAGGACAACTGCTGCGTTCGTGGGGAATCAAAGGCAAGCCGGGCACGGACGACAAGACCTTCAACCGGCCCACGGATATCGCTTTCGCTCCTACCGGCGAGTTCTATGTGTCCGACGGCTACGGCAATTCACGCGTAGTGAAGTTTTCGCGCGACGGCAAGTACCTTTTCGACTGGGGGAAGCGCGGCACCGGGCCGGGCGAATTCAACACGCCGCACTCAGTGGCGGTGGACTCGCACGGGACGGTCTACGTGAGCGATCGAGAAAACAACCGCATCCAGATCTTCGACCCGAACGGAAAATTTCTGCGGCAATGGACGCATCTGGGCGCCACGCAGAACATTTTCATCACGCCCAAAGATGAGATGTGGATCATCACGCATCGCGACAATATCGAAAACCTCACCTACGACACGCTGGCGGGCCGCATCATGCATATCGATCTGGCGACGGGCAAGATTCTGGGCGCGATGGAGAGTCCCGGCCACTGGATCCACGTGACGCCGGCGGGCGAGATTTTCATCGGCAGCCTCACGGGGAACGTGTTTCGCTGGTATCCGGGCTGGCTGGAGCACGGGCTGGGTGCGGAAGAGGGGTTGAAGGCCGGGAATTAGGGGTGACGGCGGGCCGAAGCCGAACTCCCGCTCCTACATTTTGTAGAGCATCAGATAAACGACGACGCCCGTGACGCTGACGTAAAGCCAGATGGGGAGGGTCCAGCGGGCGATGGTGCGGTGTTTGTCGAAGCGGGCGGAGAGGCCGCGGCGGAGGGTGACGATGGCGAGCACGGGTACGCAAACGGCGAGCGCGGTGTGTGTGCCGAGAATGCTCAGGTAAACGGCGCGGATGGCGCCGGGGTGCTGAAATCGGACTGAGCCGACCTGCGCGTGATAGACGATATAGCACACCAGAAAAGCGCAGGAAGTCGCAAACGCGCCAATCATCACGCGCTTGTGCGTCTGCGGCTGGTGGCGGCGAATGAGCGTGTAGCCCCAGATGAGCAGCACGGCCGCGGTGGCGTTGAGGATGGCGTTGACGGCGGGGAGATCGTGGACGGAGATCACGAATTGTCTCGCGCCAGGCGGCGGATGTCGGCGATCAGGTGCGCGGTAGGATCGTCCTGATCGGTGCCATAGTAGCCACGAATTTTGCCTTGACCATCGACGAGCACGAAGCGCGTGCTGTGCTCCAGACTGCCATCGACGTTGCCGAGCATGAAGGCATGGCGGTCAAGCGAGTCGAGCGTGTTGCGGTCTCCAGTGAGGAAAAACCAGCGGCCGGGCTGGGCCTGGTAGCGGACGGCGTATTGCGCGAGGACGGGCGGGGTGTCGTGCTCGGGGTCAACGGAAAAGGAGACAAGACGCACGTCGGGCAGTTCTGTGACAGCGGCTTGCACGCGGCGCATCTGGGCGCTCATGCGGGGGCAGGGGCCGGGGCAATGCGTGTAGATGAAGTCGGCCACCCAGATTTTGCCATTGAGAGATTTGCGATCAAAGGGCTCGCCGGTTTGCGAGATCAACTGGAAATCAGGAATCTGGCCGAAGACAGGCAGGGGCTCACGGCGGGTGCAGCCGGCTGCGGCTAGACAAGCGAGGACGAGGAAGACTTTCAGCGCGCGACCTGAAAAACGGCGACACGCAGCGCTGTCCACGCGCCGATGGAACCGGCTAGGTTGATTCATGGTTGCAGGCGGCTTGGGACAACGGAGCCAATCCCGGTTTCTAAAGGCCGGGGCGATCGAGCAGCATGAGGCCATAAAGCAGGGGGAGATAAATCACCGAGACCATCAGCACGCCGCGTGCGCGGAGGATGCTGCGCTCGGCGGCTACGCGAACTCCTGAATACAAGAACCAGGCGCCGAGCGCGAGGGCGCCAAGCAGATACAATTTGCCCGACATGCCGAGCAGGCCGGGTGCGAGACTGACGGGAATCAGCAGCGAGGCGCAGAGGATGATCTGGCGCGCGGTCGAGTGACCGTCGGGCTCGACCACGGGAAGCATACGGATGCCCGCGCGCGCGTAATCGTCGCGGTACATCCAGGCGATGGCGTAAAAGTGCGGGAATTGCCAAAGAAAGAGAATCGCGAACAGCACCCACGCTTCAGCAGTGAGAGTGCCGGAGGCAGCGGCGAAACCAATCATGGGCGGCATGGCGCCGGGAAATGCGCCGACCGTGGTGGAGAGCCAGGAGCGCTGCTTGAGCGGCGTGTAGAAGAAGAGGTAGCTGACCAGAGTGGCGATGCCCAGCACGCCGGAAAGCAGGTTGACGAACCAGGCAAGCTCGGCAAAGCCGGCGATGGCCAGGGCAATGCCGAAGGCGAGAGCATTTCGGGCATTCAGGCGGCCCGATGGAATGGGCCGGTGCGCGGTGCGGCGCATGCGGGCATCGGCTTCGCGCTCGTACCACTGATTGAGAGCCGCGGTTCCAGAGGCGAGGAGGCCGGTGCCGATGATCGTGTAAAGCAACGCCCACCAATGGATCTGCCAGAAACTCACGCCGCGCAGGCCGAAGAAGTAGCCGACACCGGTGCTCATGAGAATGAGCCAGGTGATCCTCGGCTTGGTCAGACTGATGTAATCTTTCATGCGGAAGGTAAGGCAACTCCTACGGGTTGAAAATCAGCGAGCGGGCGGCGGACATGGCGAAAGATCTGGATCGCCAGGATGACGCTGGAAGCCAAAGTGAGCGCGCCGGTTGCCACGTGTGCCACAGTGAAGCCTACCATAACGGGCATGGGCTGCGGGGCGTCGGCGGTGGCCAGGCGGCTCATGTACGCTGCGATGCCCAAGAAGACTTGGAGAAACGTGATCGACAGCAGGGTGAGAGCGGAACGTCGCAGTGCGTCGTGATCGGCATGACGCATGAGGACGCGAACGGTAAGCCAAAGCACCATGCCGGTAGCGATGAGAGCGCCGATGACGTGCGGCAGAATGCCGAGAGCCTTATGACGCGCTGACGCGCCGAGCGCGAGCTGAAGGAAGACGCAAGCGGGTGTCGCGAGCGCCAGCCAGTGAAGAGACGGAGCGCCGGAATCGTCCACCATTTGCGGGCCACGAATCCAGCTTTGCGAGGTGAATAAAGCAATGGCGACGGCGGTGGAGAAGAAGAGCTGCGCGAGGCAGGCGTGGCCGATGCTGACGGGCTTGGGCAACAGGAAGAGGACGGTCATGCCGCCGAGCACGCCTTGCGCTACAACCGCGGCCAGCGCGATCCAGCCGAGATTGCGAAGCCAGCGGCGGCGCTCGGTGCGGGCCAGCCAGATGGCTATGCCGATGGTGAGCAAGCCGACCGTGGTTGCGACCATACGGTGGCCGTGCTCATAGAAGATGTTGCCCTCCATGGGCGGCATCAATCTGCCATAGGAGAGCGGCCAATCGGGCACCGAGAGGCCCGCGTCATTGCTGGTGACGAGGCCTCCGGCGACCACGAGAAACAAGGTGCATAGGGACCAGAGCAGGGCGTAACGGTGCAGCCAGGGGGTGGTCATATTGCGAGGCTGACGGTTGAAAAACGGGCCGGCGTGAAAAACGGGGACAGGCAGCGCTGTCCACGCGCCGATGAAACTGGTTCCATGGATTCGGTGCTGCTGGCGGCTTGGGACAGCGACGCCTGTCCCCGTTTTTCCGATTGTGCTGGCGGACAGTGATGCCAGTCCCCGTTTTTCGGCATGGTTTAGGCGCCCGTGTAATCGAAGTCTACGGTCTTGCTTTCCTTGGCGCCGACGGTTACATCGACATCCTTGGTCCCGTACTTCTCCTGCCAGGCTTCGACGGTGTACTTTCCAGGCGGAAGGCCCTTGATGGTAAACGTTCCGTCGTCACCGGTGACCGCGAAGAAGGGATGGCTGACCACGCCGATGTAGGAGCGCATCCAGGGATGCACGTTGCACTTCACCGCAATCATGACTTCTTCCCGCGGGAATTTCTTGGTGAGTGAATCGCCCTTGGGCGGCTGCGACTGGTTCCACTCCTGGTTGATCTTGGGCAGCGGGTGGATGTTGTGATTGGTCGGGTCGTCATTGACGATCTTGATGTCCTGATTGGTCATCACGCCGATCACGTGAGGCCCATACATGCAGCCTTTCTGGGCGAGTTCGACGGGAGTGGGAGGCACCGGCCATTGCTTATCGGGCACGCCGGTTTTGACCCACACGAAAACGTTCTTGAGCGTGCCGTTGCCGTTGACCACGACTTCTTCCGACTTTTGCGGCGCACCGGCGTGCGCGCGGGCGCAAGCGGGCGTGGCCGACATGTCGATGGTCTTCTCCGTGGGCTTGGCGCCGGAAAAGCTCACTTTGCCGGTGAGGGTGGCGGCAGTGGCTTCGTCGATGGCGGCGGGCGCCGATGACGGAGCAGCGGCCTCCTCCTTGGCGGATTCCGGAGCCTTGCTGCCACCGCAGCCGGCGATGAACATCGCGCAAGGAATTGCGAGACTCAATATGACTTTCTTCATTTCAGGTACAATTTCTCCTTTTCGAGAACTTCATCTATTGTCCGGAACCGGCGCCGGCGCTCGCGCGCAGGCGGTTCAGTTCGTCCGGAGTGAACTGGAACATGTAACGCACCAGAAGATCGGCATGATCCTTCTGGTAATTCTGAAAGCTTGCTGGCGTGGGCCCGGCGAAGATCCAGCGCTCGCCTTCGCGCTTGAACAAGCCCGAGGGCATGGCGGTGCCGGGGGCCATCATTTCGGGATGCACGATCCAGCGCTCCGTCCAGCCGGGTTTCAGGCGATCGCGGGCCATCAGGAAATTGGGAGCGGTAGCGCGGACGTCGTGCTTCGCGTCGCCCGTCATGTGGCATTTCAGGCACGGCGCGCCTTCGCTCGAGAACAACTGTCGCGCCATGGTGCGCTCCTGGTCGCTGACCATCTCCATCTTGGGCGCGATGTAGGGCGCAGCCTGTGAAGACATGGCGGCGAAGAAACGCACGAGTTTCTGGATCTCTCCATCGGAGAAGTAAAACGTGGGCATGCGGGCTTTGAGGTATTGTCGCACGCCGTCGCGGTTGGTGTCGTTGTCGCTGAGCGAGGGGTTCGCCAGGAAGCGCATGAGCCAGCCAGGATTCACGCGCGCACCTTCGCCGATAAGACTAGGCGGCTTCTGATCTTTCCAGTCGGGGTCCTGGTAGCGCGGAAGCGTCATGAACACCGTGGTCTGGCCGACGTGAACCTGGTGGCACCCCATGCAGTTGTACTTGCGAATGACCCACCAGCCTTCGATGATGTCCTGGCGTTGATCGCTCGGCTCGTAGTGATAGCGCTCGGGCATGGTGGAATCGACCGAACCCAGCAGGAACGTGGTGAGCTGATCGATCTCCGGCTTCTCGAGGTTGAAGTTGGGCATCTTCAGCCGGTCGAGTTTGTTGGGTTTCTCTTTGCCCTGATCATAGACCGCGGGATTCTGCAATTTGTGTTCGAAGAAGCCCTTGTGGGTGTACCAGCCCTCGCGCTCGGCTTCGTGGCCTTCCAGTGCAAAATCGAGGCGTTCGAGCGGCTTCGAGCCTTCCTTGGTCAGCTCCGTGCCGATACGCTGCTCTTCTTCGAGGCCGGCGATTTCGTGGCAGCCGGCGCAGCCGTAGTAGCGGACGAGGAACTGGCCGCGCGCTTTGAGCTTGGGATCATCCAGGTAATCGGCGGCGGCATAGGTGACGCCGTCATGCTTGCGCGTTATCAGGTAGCTCGCGATGTCGCGCGCCTCGTCGATGGACAGGCGCAGGCTGGGCATGGGCGTCATCTGCTCCACCTGCAACTGATGGCCGTCGTTGGGGCACTTGTCGTGATCCATGTCGAAGACGAAGGGCAACCCCTTTTTCTTGTAGTCCTCGGCTGTAAGGTCACGCTTCTCGAACGGGCAGTAGGGAAGAGTGCGCTCGCGCGGATTGTGAATCCAGCGTACGAGGTAATCGTAATTGTCTTTTTCGCCGACGCGGCTGAGGTTGGCGGCGAAGGTGCCGCCCTGCTTGTCGCTACCCTCACCCATGGAGTGGCAGGCCATGCAGCCGCGGGTTTCGAAGGATTCTTTGCCTTTCGCCGGGTCGCCCTTGGTTTGCGAGGGCAGGCTGCCGGTGACGCCGGATTGCCAGATGAACGCGCCAATGGCTTTGATCTCGTCCTGATCGAGACGGAAGGTGGGCATCTTGGTTCCGGGGCGCCATTTGTGCGGGTCTTCGAGCCAGACGGGAATCCACTCTTTGTGCATCTTCATTCGGACTTCCTTGAGGCTCGGGCCGACCTTCTTGACTTCCCGGACCAGGTCGCTTTCGCGCATGTCGGCCTGCTCGATTTTGGCGTCGAGGCCGGTGATACGGACTTTCAGATCGTTGGCATGCTGGTAGAGCCGCTGCGCTTCGGTGTTGTCGCGGGTGCGATCGGCTCGATCGGTGGTGAAGCCGATCTCGCGGGTCCATTCCGCCTTCTGCTGCTCAAGCTGGCGGATCTGCTGATTCACCGAGGTCATCTCCTCCGGTTCGTGATCGAAACCCTCGTAGCGATGGCAGCCCATGCAGCCGCGCAGGCGGAACGTTTCGCGGCCAGCGTTTAACGTGTCGGCCATCTCCGTGACAATTTCCTTGACGTGGCACTGCTGGCAGCCGGCTTCAAAGTTCTCGCGATAGTGCATCGGCCACAGCCAGAATTTGTGCCGGCCATGGGCTTTGGTGACGCTATCGACGGCCGCGCCATTTCCACCGTGGCAGGGAGTGCAGCCGAATTTTTCAGGATCGTGAATCTTCAGCAGCTCCCTGTTGGGGTGGCTGACGAAGACCTCTTCGCCGCCCATGGCCGCTTTGGTCAACTCCAGGGGCTCGCGCGTGCCCAGGTGGCAGGATTCGCAGCGGTCGACCAGGTCGACGTCTTTGATGTGAATCTGGCGAATCTGGATTGGGAAGTCGTCCATCTTTTTCAGCAAGCCGGCGAGGGTTTCGGCGCTGACGTCGGCGATGCGGTCGGAGAGATACTTATCGCGTTCCGCGCGCAGCTCCGTGGCGGGTTTCAGAATCTCAACGCGTTCCTGCAACAATTGGGCTTTGCGAGCTTTCCAGGCTGTCAGATCCCGATCCATGTCGGTGTAAGTGTAGTCTTTCTTCTCAGTGGAACCGTCGGGCAGGGGCAGTTTGACCGTGTGGACTTCCTTTTTGAGCTCTTCGATTTCCTTGCGCTTGGATTCCTTGGAACTTTCACTGTCCGTGGTTTCGATCTGATAGGTCAGCGCGCCGATGTGGCTGCGCACTTCCTGGAACGGGTCGTTGAGCGCGAGGGTGCGCGGCACCAGCATCTGGTTGACTTCACGATCGATCTCGGCCACTTTCTGAGTTACGGCTTTCTCAGCCGCCAGCATGTCTCGATCGAGTTTCTGATAATCCGCCGAAGCTTTGATCTGCTTTTCAAAGCCGGATTCGCGCGGCCGGATGGTATGCAGATAGTGCGTATACACCTTGGCAAAGCGAGCTTGATACGTTTTCCAGGGGCGGATGCCGTAGATCTCATCCCACAGCGCCCAGCCGAGCGAAAGCAGCAGAAGGGCGGACCAAATGAAGAGCTGTTTGCTCAGCGACGAAGTAACTACCGGGTCTTTATCTTGTTCTTGATCGCTCATACGTTAAACCAGGGGGTTACCCAGACGTACTTAATTCGGAACAGCAGGCGCGCGAGGATCTTGATAGGCAGGGCCAGCATGATGATCAGGAAAATCTGCATGGTGGCGATTTGCAGCAGGCTCATGCGCTTGAAAATCTTTCGGGCGAACGGCGTCAGGTTCATGAGCTTGTGAATCCCAATGGCCGCGGCAATGGCGTACAGCCCGACAACGATCGCGCCGAAAATGACTTTCGTGATGCGGCCCTTGATGCCGAAGATGTCGGGCAGGTCGCGATTCACGGCGAACTCGAGCCGGTTATGGTCCCAAGTGGTGCCGGGCCAGAACCACATCCAGCCGGGGCCGCGGATGAGCGTGCCGATGACGATCATGCTGACCCACAAAACGATGAAGCCGAAAATGAACGTAAGGATGGCAAATTTGCGCTGCTTGAAGGTGTAATAGCCGCTGCCCAGCGGGTTGGCGTCGATATAGGGAATCACCATCAGACCCACGATGATGAGCGAAGGCATGACGACTCCGGCGATCCAGGGGTCGAAGTAAACCAGCATTTCCTGCAATCCCAGAAAGTACCAGGGCGCCTTGGAGGGATTCATGGTGAGCGTGGGATTGGAGGGTTCCTCGAGAGGCGCGTTGAGGGTGATGGACCAGACCATGAGCAGCAGAGTGACGATGATGGCGGCGAGAAACTCGATGCGCAGCAGGTACGGCCAGACGTGAACTTCCTTCACCCAGCCGGGTTTCCAGGGCTGCGTCTTGCGATGATGCGTCTTGGCGAGCGACGGATTGGCTTCGAGCTCGGCAATGAGCTTGTCGTTGGCGAAGGCCTGCCGTAGTGCGTACCAGGTGTAGAAGGGCACCACGATCATGAGCAGCACGATGGGAACGTTGTCCGGAAGGCTAACGATAGTCCAGAGTTGATGCAGATCCATGGCGGTCTCCGTTTATAACTTTCTGGGTTCCTTGATTTCCGATTCCAATTGCACCGGCGCCGGGCCTGAAATGCCTCCGTCTTTGCGCACGCGCCAGAAATGCACCACCATGAACGCCGATGCAATGATCGGGATCGCCACGCAATGCCAGATGTAGGCACGGAGCAGGGCGTTCGAGTCGACGATGGAGCCGCCGAGCAGGCCGAACCGGACGTCGTTGAACGGCGTCATACCGAGCTGGCGTCCGAAGGGACCGTCGTGACCGAGCAGCGGTGTGGCGCGCGCCATGTTGGTGCCGACGGTGACGGCCCAAAAACCGAGCTGATCGTCGGGAAGCAAGTAACCGGTGAAACTCAGGAGCAGCGTGAGCACCAGCAGAATCACGCCCACCACCCAATTGAACTCGCGGGGTTTCTTGTAGGAGCCGGTGAGAAACACGCGGAACATGTGCAGCTCGACCATGATGACCATCAGGTGAGCGCCCCATCGATGCATGTTGCGCAGCAGCTTGCCGAAGGGAACGTCGTGCTCGAGGTACAAGATGTCGCGGAAGGCCACGACCTTCGAGGGGTGGTAGTAGAACATGAGCAGCGTGCCGGTAAACACCAGGGTGATATAGACGTAGAACGTCATGCCGCCCATGCCCCAGGTGTAGTTATAGGCGACCGCGTCGCGATTGATTTTCGCGGGGTGCAGGTGGAGGAAGACGTTGGAGAGAACGCCAAGCGCGCGGCTGCGGGGCGTTTCGTCGTGCTTGACGCGCAGCACCGATTTCCAGACGTCGGTTTTCTCGGGCTGCTTGAGGGCTTTGATTTCTTCGGCGGCTTGAACGCCGACTGCCTTGGCGCCTTCGACCAGCACGGTGACGGGGCTCTTCTTGCCGCCGTTTTGCGTGGCATCGCCGGCTCCGTTTCCGCTCATTCCTTTGCTTCCGTTTCCGTCAGCCATGGCTATCTCCGAATGCTTACACGTGGAGGATCGCGCCCGGATCGTTAAACTCCGAACGTTCCCCTTTGGGCCACCGGTAGAGGCGGCTCAGATCGACTTCAATTTGCCCCTCGGGCGTCAGCTCAACATGCGCGCGGTCCATGGGACGGGGCGCGGGTCCCTCGAAGTTGATGCCCTCGGGATCGTAGCCCGAACCGTGGCAGGGGCACTTGAACTTGTTCTCGCTCGGCTTCCAGTCGGGGGTGCAACCGAGGTGGGTGCAGATAGCCGAGATCACGAAGATGCCCTCGGTGTTACGCACTACCCAGATGCGGTGCGCATTCTGGAACTTGGTGTCGACGCCGAAGCCGAAGTCGGAAGGGTAGCCAATAAGAAACTTAGTCTTCGGCTCATAGAGTGCGCGAGGGAAGAAGAAGCGGAGGAACATGAGGAAATTGACGCTAAGGAAGCCGAGCACACCCGCTATGACAAAGCGGCGGCGGCGCGCGACAATGCGCTGGGGGTCGGGATCGTCGGAAGTGAAGATCTTTTTCAGCGCATCTGCCGCATTGGGTTTAGGTTTGGTTTCCGGCGCCTTCGCGCCGACAGGTTTTTCGGTAGAAACGGCCATTTCGTGCTCCGTGGACCGGCCTCGCCGGTCTCCCATTCATCTGTATTTATGGACACACTAGACCCGGTGGGTTGGGAGCGGTTAACGGGGGAAAGCAGCAGACTTCGTTATATAGAGTATGGAAAGCCTGGTTTAGTAATTCGCGGTCCACTTATAAAAAAACTGCTGCGAAAGCCTGCTTTCATTGCTCTCCCGCTGAACCGGATCGGTCCCCACCTCCCGGGCAGCCTTGAGTCGTTTTTTACTTGTTCGACAGAACATTTTACACCCGGCGGGGGGATTTGCAAGTGAGCGGGCTCTGCGCCAGCAACCACCGCGCAGAGACGACGTGATGCTCGATCATAGACGGTACGATGCGTGGAATTTGACTCGCCCCGCACCCTGTGCTAATCGTAGTGATCTTCCACACGAAAAAGCCGAATGGCTGACGAGCCAAAACCCGAGGGCGGAGCGGCAGAGCCAGGCAAGCCGGAGGCACCGAAGGCAGCGCCGCCCAAGCCAGCAGCCGCCGGAGCCGCGGCGCACGCGGGAGGCCACGCGCCGGCCAAGCCTCCTGCGCCCATGGCCTCGACGCCCTGGGAAGGTGAACTTCCCTTGCGGTTGAAAGAGCGGTTCGGCGATTTGATTACCCAGTGCGCCACGTATCTGGGGCAGAATTTTCTGGTTGCGAAGCCCGACGCGGTCATTCCCATTCTCGAATTTCTGAAGCTGGAAGCGGACTTCGATTACCTGGTCGACATTACGGCAGTGGATTATCCGAACCGCGCCGAGCGGTTCGATCTGGTCTACGTCCTGTATAGCTTCGCGCGGAATGAGCGCGCGCGCATCAAGACTATGGTCGCGGATGGCGCGAAGCCGCCAACCGCAGTGAACGTGCACACCGGCGCCAACTGGCTGGAGCGCGAAGTGTTCGACATGTTCGGCATCCAGTTCGCGGGGCATCCAGACATGCGGCGCATTCTTTTGCCGGAGGAATGGGAGGGCTTCCCGCTGCGGAAAGAGATGTCCATCATTCAGCAGGATGATCGCTGGGTAAGGGAAAACCTGGGAATCGAGAGCGGGCAGTAACCATGCCGGACGCCACTTTTCTTGACACCACTGAACTCGTGCTCAACATGGGGCCGCAGCATCCATCCACGCACGGTGTGCTGCGCGTGATTCTTAAGCTGGACGGCGAAAAGGTGATCGGCACGGAGTGCGTGATCGGCTATCTGCACCGCGGCGTGGAGAAGATCGGCGAGAACCGGACGTATCAGCAATTCGCGCCCTACGTGGACCGGATGGATTACGTGGCCGCGGTGTCGAACGGGCTGGGTTATTGCCTGGCGGTGGAAAAGCTGCTGAACATCGAAGCGCCGCCGCGCGCTCAGGTTACGCGGGTGATCCTCACCGAGCTAAACCGGATTGCGAGCCACCTGCTGTGGCTGGGCACGCACGCGCTGGATATCGGCGCCATCACGCCCGTGTTCTATTGTTTTCGCGAGCGCGAGGAAGTGCTCAAGATTTTCGAAAACTACTGCGGCGCGCGCCTGACCACCCACGCGTTTCGCATCGGCGGGCTGCAGTACGAGCTGTACGACGGCTTTGAAGAGCAGGTGAAAGCCTTCTGCGACATGTTCCTGCCGAAGGTGGACGAGTATGAGGAACTGCTCACCAACAACCGCATCTGGGTGGCACGACTCAAAGGCGTCGGCATTCTTTCAGGCGACGAGTGCAAGGAATTCGGCGTAACCGGCCCGGTGCTGCGGGCCGCGGGCGTGAAGTGGGACCTGCGCAAGGCGCAGCCTTATTCGGGCTACGAGCAATACGATTTCGAGATCCCCACCGGCCAGAACGGCGACACGTATGACCGGTACGTGGTGCGCATGCAGGAAATGCGGCAGGCCGTGCGTATCATCCGGCAGGCGGTGGAGAAGATTCCGAGCGGGCCGATCGGCAAGACGCCCAAGGTGATCAAGCCGGCCACCGGCGAAGTCTACGTTTCCATCGAAGCGCCCAAAGGCGAGTTGGGCTACTTCGTGGTGAGCGACAACTCGACGCAGCCTTATCGAGTGCGCGTGCGGCCGCCGTCGTTCGTGAATCTGCAGGCGCTGGATCGCATGGTGCGGGGAGGCCTGGTGGCGGATGTGGTGGCGATTATCGGAACATTAGATATAGTGCTGGGCGAAGTGGATCGATAAAGTCTATGGGGAAGTTTTTCAGAACGATCTTTCTGGTGGACCTGTTCCAGGGGCTGTGGGTCACGTTTCGCAATCAAAATCCCAAGTACATCTACACGGAGCAATATCCGGCGCAACGCCCGCAGGTGGCGGAGCGGTATCGGGGCGCGCCGCGGCTGAATATCAACCCGGATAACGGCGAGACGCTGTGCATTGCCTGCAATTTATGCGCGCTGGCTTGCCCGGAGACGCTGATCGTCGTGGGCAGCGAGCGCAACGAACAGACGCGCCGCAAGGAGCTGACGACATTCACTTATGATCTGTCGCGCTGCATGTTCTGCGGCCTGTGCGAGGACGCCTGCCCGGTGGACGCGCTGGAGTTGACACAGGATTTCGAACTGGCCACGTATACACGCGACGGACAGATCTGGGACCGGCAAATGCTCGAGGAAGGACCGAAGCCCACTCAATACAAATGCTGACGCGCGAATCTCTGGGAGCCGGCGCGAGATGATGGACGCGCTCTTCTTTTATTTGTTCGCGGTGCTGGTGTTGGCGGGGGGAATATTCACTATTACCCGGCGCAACGCGGTGCATAGCGCCATCAGCCTCATCGTTTCCCTCATCGGCGTCGCAGGGCTTTACCTGCTGCAACAGGCCGAATTTCTCTTCGCCGTGCAGATTGTGCTGTACGTGGGCGGCATCATGGTGCTGTTCCTGTTCGTGATCATGCTGGTGAATTTGGATCAGGCGGCCAAGCAGCGGCAGTTCAACCGGCAATGGCTGATTGCGCTGGTGTGTGTCGTGGTGGTTGGGGCAGAGATCATTTACTTCATGCGCAAAGGCGCGAGCTCGTTCCAGTTACCGAAGGCGCCGTCCGCCGTTGCGGTCACGGAGGGCAACACCGAGCAGATCGCCACGGTGCTCTTTTCGCAATACCTGCTGCCGTTTGAGATTGCGTCGGTGTTGTTGCTGGTTGCGGTGGTGGGTTCGGTGGTAATGGCGAAGAAGAGGATTTGAGGATGGGACCGATAACGACCACGCACTACCTGGCGCTGAGCGCGGCGCTGCTGTTGATCGGGACGATCGGCGTGCTCACGCGCCGCAATATCGTGATCATTCTGATGTCCATTGAGCTGATCCTCAACGCAGTGAACATCAACCTGATCGCCTTTTCGCACTACTGGCAGAACGTGAACGGGCAGATCTTTGCGATTTTCGTGATCACCGATGCGGTGGCCGAGGCGGCAGTGGGGCTGGGCATTCTGATCGCGCTATTCCGCAACAAAGAGACGGTGCTGGCGGACGAAGTCGACTTGCTGAAGTGGTAGCGGCATGAACTTTCTGGATCAAATCTGGCTCATCCCGCTGTTCCCGCTCGTGGGCGCGGTGGTCATGCTGCTGCTGGGGAAGAGACTGGACCCGCAGCCGGCGTCCGAAGTTGCGATCGCGCCGGGCCTCGAGCACACGCACGACGACGAACACGGGCACGGGCATGCGCATGACCACAGCCACGCGCACGAGGCACACCCGCACGATGCGCACATGCACGACCATGGCCACGAGCATCATCACGGGGCTGCGTTGCGGGGGCTGGTCAGCCTGTTTTGCCCGGGCATGGTGCTGCTGTCCTTTCTCTTTTCGGCGGGGGCTGTGGCGCAGCTTTCGCAAACGGCAGAGCGCATGCACCAGGTGATTCAGTTCACGTGGCTGGCCGGGCTGCCGTTCCACATGGCGGATGGGCGCCTGGCGACCTTCAGCGCCGACTGGGGTTTTCTGCTCGATCCGCTCAGCGCCGTGATGATCCTGGTGGTAACTGGGGTGGGCTTCCTGATCCATGTTTATTCAATCGGGTACATGGGGCACGAGGGCGGCTATTACCGGTTCTTTGGCTACCTGAATCTGTTCGTCTTCTTCATGCTGATGCTCGTGCTGGCGAACAACTACGCGCTGCTGTTCGTCGGCTGGGAAGGCGTGGGCCTGTGCAGCTACCTGCTGATTGGTTTTTATTTCCACAAGAAATCGGCCAGCGATGCCGGGATCAAGGCGTTCGTGGTCAACCGCGTGGGTGATGCCGGGTTCATTCTGGGCATGCTGCTGATGTTCGCGGTGCTGGGGACGGTGAAGTTTGTGGATGTGAACCAGATTTTGCGCAGCGGCCAGTTTCACGCCGAGACCGCGGGATTCGGCGTGCTGAGCGCGATGGCGCTGTTGCTGTTTATCGGGGCCACGGGAAAATCGGCGCAGGTTCCGCTCTACGTGTGGCTGCCCGACGCGATGGAGGGCCCTACGCCGGTTTCGGCGCTGATCCACGCGGCGACCATGGTGACGGCGGGCGTGTACATGGTGGCGCGATCGAGCGCGCTGTATCAATTGACGCCACAGACGTCGACGATTGTGGCCGCCGTGGGCGCGTTCACGGCGATCTTCGCGGCTTCAATCGCGCTGGTGCAGAACGATATCAAGCGTGTGCTGGCGTATTCGACGGTCAGCCAGTTGGGCTATATGTTTCTGGCGCTGGGAGTGGGGGCGTACTGGGTGGCCATCTTCCACCTGTTCACCCATGCGTTTTTCAAAGCCCTGCTGTTCCTGTGTTCGGGTTCGGTGATTCATGCGCTGGGCGGGGAGCAGGATATGCGGCGCATGGGTGCGCTCAAGGACAAGATCCCAGTGACGCATTGGACGATGTGGGTGGGCTCGATCGCCATTGCAGGCATTCCGGGCTTCGCGGGCTTCTTCTCCAAGGACGAGATTCTGTGGCAGGCGTACAGCTCGAAGCAGGGATCGAACGCGCTCTACGTGATAGGCCTGCTGACGGCGGGCATGACGGCGTTCTACATGTGGCGGCTGATGAACATGACGTTCTACGGCAAGTCGCGTGTTGCGCCGGAGGTGGAGGCGCATATTCACGAATCGCCGGCCTCGATGACGATTCCGCTTTCCGCCCTGGCGCTGGGCAGCGTACTCGCGGGCTGGATCGGCACGCCGAAGCTGTGGGGTATGTCGGGATGGTTCCGAGGATTCGAGCAGTGGCTGGAGCCCGCCTTCGCATCGGCTGCGATTGAAGCGGCGCAAGAAGGCGCGCACGACGCGAGCACCGAATGGATCCTGATGGCGGTTTCGGTGGCGTTCGCGCTGATTGGCATCGCCGTTGCGCGCTACTGCTATCACATTCGGCCCGAAATTCCGGGAGCAATCGAAGCCCGCTGCGGGCCGATTCACCGCGTTCTGCTGAACAAGTGGTATGTCGATGAGTTTTACAACTTCCTGTTTGTCGACGGGTTCGCTAAGGGAGGCGGGCGCGTTTTCGGCGCATTCGATCGCAACGTCGTCGACGGCGCGGTGAACGGGGCGGGCTGGCTGACACGGATCTCGTCGACGGTTTCCATCTGGTGGGACACCTGGATTGTCGACGGCGCGGTTCGGTTTACATCGTTTCTCGTCAAGCTGTCGTCGTACCCGGTGCGCATCGTGCAGACCGGCCGGGTGCAGGCCTACGCGTTGTTTGTCGTGGTAGGGGCGCTGGCGTTCTTCGGGTATTACATCGCGCGATAAGTTATGGATCAGCATTTACTGAGCATCGTGCTGTTTGCGCCGCTGGCCGGCTTTGTAGTTCTGTTGCTGATCCCCGGCTCGCAGAAAAACCTTATCAAGCTGTGGGCCAATTTTGTGGGGTTTGCGGGCTTCCTGGTCTCCCTGCCCCTGGTTACGCGGTTCGATAAGTCGGCATCCGGCTTCCAGATGGTGGAGCGCGCCGATTGGATTCCCAGCATTGGCGCGAAGTACATGATCGGCATCGACGGCATCAGCCTGCTGCTGATTATGCTCACAACGCTGGTCGGGTTCTTGGCGATCCTCTCTTCCTGGAACGCCATCAACGAGCGCGTGAAGGAATACTACGCCATGTTCCTGCTGCTGCAAACGGGAATGATCGGCGTGTTCGTCTCGCTCGACTTTTTCCTGTTCTACGTTTTCTGGGAATTGGTGCTGGTGCCGATGTACTTCATCATCGGCGTATGGGGAGGGCCGCGCAAGCTCTACGCAGCCATCAAGTTTTTCCTGTACACGCTGGCGGGGTCGGTGCTCATGCTGCTGGGCATCTTGACTCTGTACTTTCAATATCACCAGCAGTTTGGAACGTACACGTTCGAGATCGCCGACCTGATGAAGCTCGATATGCCGCTCGGCATGCAGCAGTGGGTGTTCTGGGCGTTCTTCCTCGGATTCGCGATCAAAGTGCCGATGTTTCCATTCCACACATGGCTGCCCGATGCGCATGTGGAAGCGCCTACGGCGGGCTCTGTGATTCTGGCCAGTGTGCTGCTGAAGATGGGGACATACGGTTTCATTCGATTCTCGCTGCCGCTGCTGCCGAAGGCGTCGGTGGATCAGACGATTGTTCAGATTCTCGCCGTGCTGTCGATCGTTGGAATCATTTATGGCGCGTTGGTATGCCTGATGCAGCAGGACTGGAAGAAGCTGGTGGCGTACTCGTCGGTCAGCCACCTGGGCTTCTGCACGCTAGGAATCTTTGCCCTGAATCCGAACGGGATTGCCGGCAGCGTGATCCAGCAGATCAACCACGGCATTTCGACGGGCATGTTGTTCTTGATTATCGGCGTCATCTACGAACGCCGGCACACGCGCGAGATTTCCGAATATGGCGGGCTGGCTCACGTGATGCCGACGTACGCGGTGGTGTTCGCCATTGCGATGCTCAGCTCGGCGGGATTGCCGCTGCTCAACGGGTTTGTCGGCGAGTTCACGATTTTGCAGGGCGCGTTTGAAGCCAATCGCATTTGGGCGGCCTTTGCGGTGACAGGCGTGATTCTCGGCGCTGCGTATCTGTTGTGGCTTTATCAGCGCACGATGCTGGGGCAAGTAACTAACGGCCGCAATCTGCATTTGCCGGACATGAGTCTGCGCGAGGTAGCTATTTTTCTGCCGCTGATTGCGTGGGCCATTTGGATCGGGGTATATCCGAAGCCGTATTTTGATGTGCTGGAGAAGCCCGTGCAACAGATCGTGGAGCGAGTGCGGCCGGGGTATTATCAGGGCGGAGTGAAGGCCGACGCGGGGACGCGGCGACACGGCGACGCGGCGACAATGCTCGCGGGGGCGGGGCAATGAGCCAGTTCTACACCACCACCGATCATTTCGTTTTGATTCCGGCGATCATGCTGGCGCTGTTCGGCTGCGCGATTCTGCTGTTCGATTTCTTGGTATTCCCCAATCCGAAACAGCGCAAATGGCTACTGATCTTCGTTGTGCTGGGCCTGGGATTTACGGGCTACGGCCTGTTGCGGCAGCAGGCGTTTCTGACGGCCAACGGGCTGACCGAGCTGACCGCGTTCCAGGGCGCGCTCACCATCGATCGCTTCGCGCTGTTTTTCAACTGGGTGTTTGAGCTGGCGACGCTGATTGTGGCCATCGTTTCATATAACTACCTGGAGATCGAGGGCGAGCATCACGGAGAGTATTACGCCCTCATGCTGTTCGCGCAGTGCGGCATGTTCTTCCTGGCTGCGGGCACGGACCTGGTGACGCTGTTCATCGGGCTGGAACTGATGGCCATCTGCTTCTACGTGATGGTGGGATTTCTGCGCGGCGACAAGCGGTCGAATGAAGCAGCCATGAAATATCTGCTGCTGGGTGCGTTTTCAAGCGGGTTCCTGGTGTACGGCTTCTCCATCATGTATGGCCTGGCGGGTTCGACGCAGCTTGCGAAAGTGGCCGCTGCCATCAGCGCGCGCGATGCCTGGGACCCGGTGGTATTCCTGGCCATGGCGACAACGGCTGTGGGACTGCTGTTCAAGATTTCCGCGGCGCCCTTCCACATGTGGGCGCCTGACGCGTATGAGGGCGCGCCGACGACCATCACCGCTTATCTTTCCGTGGCTTCGAAGGCGGCTTCCTTCGCGTTTCTGCTGCGCATTTTTTACCTTGGGCCGCTGGCTTCGGCGCGGGCCTCATGGGAGCCGTTGCTCGCCGTGGTTGCCGTGCTGACCATGACGGTGGGGAATCTGGCGGCCATCAGCCAGTCGAATATCAAGCGTCTGCTGGCGTACAGCTCGATCTCGCACGCGGGCTACATGCTGCTGGGCCTGATCGCGGGCAACGAGACCGGAATCCAGGGGATCGAAGTCTACGTCCTGGTTTATGCGTTCATGAATCTGGGCGCGTTCCTGGTGGTGATCGCCATGCGCCGCAAGAATATCATCGGCGAAGATCTGGACGATATGGCCGGACTGATGTACAAGAGCCCAGGGTACGCGATTCTGATGCTGATTTTTCTGCTTTCGCTCGCAGGAATTCCGCCGACCGCCGGGTTTTTGGGGAAGTACTACATTTTCTTGTCGCTGATCGAGACGCATCACTACGTGCTGGCGGTCATCGGGACGCTGTATGTGGCGGTGGCGATCTACTACTACTTCCGGGTCGTCAAGATCATGTTCGTGGGCGAGTTGGCGGAGAAGGCGCCGCTGGCGACAAGCTTCGGGCTACGTGTTGCGCTGGGGATCACGGGGGTGTTGACGCTCGGTATTGGAGTTTATCCGGAGCCGGTGCTGCGGCTGGCTCAGAGCTCGTTCTTAAAATGAAGGACCTCACCGCAGAGACGGAGAGACGCCGAGGAATTCGATTTCATCTCTGCGCCTTCGCGCCTCTGCGGTAAATATTATGAACGCGGTTTTGCAACATCCTCTCTTCATCCCGCTTGCCGTCACAGTGGTGATCATCGCGGTCTTCCCGCTGGTGGCGGGTTACCTGACGCTAGTGGAGCGCAAGGTACTGGCCGATTTTCAAGTGCGGCTGGGTCCCATGCGCGTGGGCCCGCACGGCCTGCTGCAGCCCATTGCGGACGCGCTCAAGCTGCTGCTTAAAGAAGATATCATTCCCACCGACGCCGACCAGTCCATCTTCTGGGTGGCGCCGGTGATCTCCACCTTCACCGCGCTCACGTCGTTTGCCGTGCTGCCGTTCAGCCAGTATCTTTATGTGGCGGATGTCAACGTTGGCATTCTGGTGATCATGGCGATGTCGGCCGTGGGCATCCTGGGGATTATTTTGGGCGGATGGTCGTCGAACAGCCACTATCCGCTGCTCGGAGCCCTGCGCAGTGCGGCGCAACTGGTCAGTTACGAAGTCGCGCTGTCGTTCGCTTTGCTTTCCGGGCTGATGGTGGCCGGCACGCTCAGCATGCAGGGAATTGTGAAGGCACAGGCGGCGCGGGGTGTCTGGTTTGCGTTTTCGAATTACGGCTTCATGCTGGTGCCGTTCGTGGTGTATCTCATCTCGGCCACGGCGGAAACCAACCGCGCTCCGTTCGATCTGCCGGAGGCGGAGTCCGAGCTGGTTGCGGGCTTCCATACCGAATATAGCGGCTTTCGCTGGGCGCTCTACTTTCTGGCTGAGTACGCCAATATCTTCGTGGCCTGCAGCGTAGCGGTGACGCTGTTCTGGGGCGGCTGGCTGCGGCCGTTTCCCAACGTGGCTTGGCTCGAGCCGATCAATTTCGTTACGCCTTTTTTGCTGTTCTTCGGATCGGGCGCATCGAG
>Ga0187817_10000158_pt1 | contig 24724 bp, 21 predicted proteins | sample NC_wetland_sal_i_17_FD_132431 | JGI IMG/M metagenome (GOLD analysis project Ga0187817, IMG submission 132431) | Wetland sediment microbial communities from Neuse River Estuary, North Carolina, USA - SO4_2 | ecosystem: Environmental > Aquatic > Freshwater > Wetlands > Sediment | place: USA... | reverse complement strand
GACCGGCCAGTTCCCCCCGGGATACATCGGTAGCCAGCTGCCGAGCGTGCTCGTCGGCCGGCCCGGTGACCCGGAGGAGCTCGCGGCTGTCGTCGTCTTCCTCGCCAGCCCAGCTGCTAGCTACATCACCGGAACCACCTTGGTCGTTGACGGCGGCCTGACGGCGCTCTGATGCCGGGCTCCTAACAGCAACCGATCCCGGCAGTATCGGGGTCCGCGAGGCACCCAGCTCTGCCCGAAGGAAACTGCGCGGAGGGATCTCCCAGGTAAGAAACCGGGCGGGAGGCAGCGCTAACTGCTTGACCGGGCCGAACGGCCCCGCGATGACACTCCCGCTGAAAGGACATCCTTTCCCATGACCGTGACGCTCGGCATACTCGCGTTGCTGGAAGCCAGGCCCGGTAAGGGCGGCGAGCTGGCAGACTTCCTCAAGGCCGGCCGCGAGCTGGCCGTCGCCGAGGGAGGCACCGTCACCTGGTACGCCTTCAGGATCAGTGACACCAGCTACGGCATCTTCGACACCTTCGCCACGGCCGACGCCCGAACCGCGCATATCAACGGCCAGATCCCAGCCGCGCTAGCCAGTGTGTCGGCCGATCTACTGGCCGCCGCACCAGACATCCGGCTCATCGACGTCCTGGCGGTCAAGTAACAGACCAACCGCGCGCAGGCCCGGGCGGGCCGCTTGCCGGGCCCTGCTTATCCGCGTTTACCGGAAACCATTGTTCGGGATGATGAGTGCCGTCAGCGCAGCGGGCATGCCTGATGACACGGGCCCGCAAGGCCTGGTCGGTGAACGGCCCGGCCATCTGCGGATCGCCCACAGAGGCCTGTCTTACGGTAGTAGCCGGGTCAATATCCCGAGTTCGGACCATGGCGAGAAGCGCGCACTGCCGGGTGGCCAGCATCTTGGCGTGACGCGGGCTGGAGCGGGGCCGGGCCAATCCGAGATCTGCTGGGTTTCGAATCATCCTTGAAGGATCGAGTAAGTGCAAGGTAAGGCAGGCACTCTGCCACGGTGCTAATGCAGCGTGGGACTGTCGTGACCGAGTCCTGCTGAGCAGGCCCGGAAATAACAGGCCCGGAAATAAGACGGCCCCGGTGGCCAAGGAGTCGAGGGGCTGGCAGGAGGGCGGGGAAGATGTTTGAGTATCTCAGCCCGGAACTTTCGTGACCGGCCGTGCGCATGCGGCGGAAGGGATGCGTGCTGCGCGGTCGGCGGGCGGGGAACCTGCCGGTCCCGGTGGCTCGCATCACGGGATGCTGGTGCTCGCCTCCAAGCTGCGTCCGCCGCCCGGGCGGCCCGGGGCCGTGGCCCGTCAGTCCCTGCTCAGCCGCCTGAGCCAGGATCATCCGTGGGTGCGGCTGGTGGTCGTCAGTGCCCCGGCGGGCTGGGGGAAGACCTGCCTGCTGCGGGACTGGCGCCTGGCCGACACCGGATCGGGCACCGCGTGGATGTCGGTAGATGAGGGCGACAACGACCCAGTCCGTTTCTGGGCTCACGTCATCGCCAGTGTGACCCGTGTGGCTGCGGGATTCGGCGCGGCGGCGTTGCCGGTGCTGACCGCGCCGGGTGCCGCCGGCCTGGACGCCGTGCTGCCCATGCTGGTAAACGAGCTGGCGGTGTTGCCGGTGCCGCTGACGCTGGTATTCGATGACTATCACCTGGTCTTCAGCCAGGAGGTGCTGCGTTCGGTGGCTTTCCTGGTCGAGCACCTGCCTGCGGGTGTCCGCCTGGCCCTGGCCGCCCGGGCCGATCCCGAACTGCCGCTGGCCCGGCTGCGGGCGCGGGGCGAGCTGCTCGAGATCCGGGCTGATGATCTTCGTTTCACCGAGGATGAGACGGCGGCACTGCTCAACGGGACGATGGGCCTGGCCCTGGCGCCGGCGGACATCCGTGCGCTGCAGCAGCGTACGGAGGGGTGGGCGGCCGGGCTGCACCTGGCCGGCCTGTCGCTGCGCGGCCGGCCCGAGCCGTCCGAGTTTATCCGTGCCTTCGCCGGCGATGACCGTCAGATCGTGGACTACCTTCTGGCCGAGGTCCTGGATGGCCTGCCGGCGGAGGTCCGCGCGTTCCTGCTGCGGACTTCGGTGCTCGACCGGTTGTCCGGGCCGCTGTGCGACGCCGTGGCCGGGTGCGAGGAAGCCCAGCGCATCTTGGAGGAGATGGAGCGGTCCAACCTGTTCCTGGTCCGGCTGGACACCAGGCGCCACTGGTACCGGTATCACCATCTGTTTGGTGACCTGTTGCGTCACGAGCTTGACCGGGCCGAGCCAGGGCTGGCCACCGTCCTTCACCGCCGCGCCTGGGCCTGGCATGAGGCGCACGGGAATCTCGCGGAGGCAATCGGTCACGCGATCTCGGCTGGCGATCTGGCCGAGGCCCAGGAGCTGATCGTGTCCGGGTGGCATGCCTGCTTCAACGAGGGACTGGTCGAGACGGTGGAGTCGTGGCTGGACCGGCTTCCACCGCAGATCGTGGCGGATGACGCCCGGCTGTGCCTGGTCCGGGCCTGGCTGGCGCGCAACATGGGCCGACTCGACGAGGTGGAACCCTGGGTGGAGATCGCCGAGGCGGGCGTGCCGCGCGGCCCGATGCGGGAGGGGATTGCCTCGGTCGAGTCGGCCGCCTGCATGCTGCGAGCCGGCTACCGCCAGATGATCGGGGACCTCGCCGGGGCCGAGCCACCCAGCCACCGGGCGGCGGCGCTCGAAGGATCCGGTACCCCCCGGTGGCGAGCGGGGTCGCTGGCGACCCTGGGCGCCAACTTGTGCTGGCAGGGCCGGGACCACGAGGCGGCTGCCGTCCTGGAGCAGGTCGTGGACGTCGGCCGCCCGCTGGCCAACAACCTGGCCGCGGTTTGGGCGGTGGGCTGCCTAGGAGCGCTCCGCGCCCGCGCCGATGATCTCGAGGCCGCCGAACGCTATGCCCGTCAGGCGATCGACCTGGCGGACAGGCATGGCCTGGCCGAGTACTGGATGGCCGCCACGGCGCTGGTCACCCTGGCCGACGTGCTGGACCGCCGTGGCCGGACCGCGGAGGCCGAGGCGGCCGCGGTCCGGAGCCTGGAGCTGGCCCGGCGGGGCCGGGCACGGCTGGAGACCGCCTGCGCGTTGCTGTGCCTGGCCCGGATCGGATCCCGCGACGGGAACATTGACGATGCCCGGGCCCGGCTGCGGGCCGCCAGGCAGATCATCGCCAGCTGCGCCGATCCGGGCGTGCTCACCGAGCTGCTGGCCAGGACCGAACGAGTGATGGCCCTGCGCACCGGGGCCGCCAGCGCGGCCCGCGGCCGGCCCGCCGAGCCGTTGAGCGTACGGGAGCAGGAAATCCTGCGCTGGCTGAGCAGCCAGCTTTCCCTGCGGGAGATCGGCAGCCAGTTGTTCCTCTCCCACGACACCGTGAAGACCCATGCCCGGCACATCTACCGCAAGCTGGGCGTCTCGAACCGGGAGCAGGCCGTGAGCCGGGGCCGGGACGGTAACCCGAGCTGACCTCAGGCCGGCCCGTCCCCGCTGGATCCGCGGTACGCGCGGCGCGGACACGATCGTCGACAGCCGGCGCGCGGTGCTTGTCTGGGAGCCGGGCCAGAAGGTGCCGATCTACGCGTTCCCCCGCGTGTGCCTGCCCGGGCCCAGCTCGCATCCAGGAAACCCTCAGTCCGTGTCTGCGAGCTTCGGTACTCGGACGTGTGCGTTGAGTGCGGTTGATCACCAGACCTTCATGCCGCCGTCGACAACGACATCGATGCCGGTGATGTACGAGCTATCGTCGCAGGCGAGGAACAGGGCGACGTTCGCGACCTCCTCCGGTTGCCCGAGTCGTCCCAAGAGCGTCCTGTCGAGCATCTGACGTGCCCAGCCGTCCCCTTCGTCGAGCTGCGCCCGCGTCGCCCCGCTTTCGATCAGGCCCGGGGAGATCGAATTGACACGGACTCCATGCGTGCTCCCCTCCATCGCCAGCTGGCGCGTCATTCCGAGGATTGCCGCCTTGTTCGTCGTATGCGCCAGCGAGGCGATGTTCTTGAAGCTGAGCTGCCCATTCAATGAGGCCATGTTCACGACCACGCCGCGACTGGCCTTCAAGTGGGGCCACGCAGCGCGGGTGAGGTAGAAGATCAAGTCGACCTCGTCGCGGCGAGCGGCATCCCAATCCTCGTCGCTGACGTTCTCGAGTTCGCCGAAGTGCGCTCGGCCGGCGAGATTGAAGACGACGTCGAGTCGGCCGAACTCACGAAGCGCGAGGTCAACGAGCTTCGCGCACTCCGTCGGATCGTCAAGCAAGCACGGCTGCAACGACACCATCGAGCCACCCGCACCGTGAACGAGCGCGACCGTTTGTTCGGCGGCCTCGACGCCGATGTCGCAGCCAACGACTGCGGCACCCTCGCGCGCGAACATCAGTGCAGTCGCGCGACCAATGCTTCCGCCGGTTCCGGTGACGAGGCAGACCTTCCCCGCGAGCCTGCCTGCCATCACTTTGCCCAGGTTGCGCGGGCGGTGTAGTTCTTGCCGGTGAGGAGCCGCGCCGCCCGGCGAAGGCCATACTCGCTATCTGTTGACATGTCTGCGCTCCCGTCTCGATGGGCTTCCCAGACCGCTCGGCCGCCCCGCGTGTGTGAACGGCGCGCTCTCCGCGACCGTCACCTAGAGCGTGCGCTGACCGACACCCAACTCGCATCCGGGAAATCCTTAGTTGTCATGTGCAGCAGCGGGACCAGGGGCGCCGTCTGAGTCATAGCAGACGGCGGCCGGCCGCAGTCCCGGGTCGTAACGGGATGGCGGACTCGCGGCGGGCGCCGCGGCGGTTTGGTCGGCCACCGCGGCGCCCAGGTCGCCAGCATGAGCGTGGCCCCGCCGGGAGCGCACTCTCCCGGCGGGGCCACTTACATATTCGTTACCTCCTCTCGGTCGCCCGATGGATGACGACCTCGCGGCCCGCGCCGGTCGCCGCGCGGGAATGCCCGCAGACACCGCAGAACGGCACGTCGAGCGGCCACGCCCAGTAGCACGTCTCGCATAGCCACGACTTCGGCGGCGGCCCGACCGCAGCCGGCCCGGCCGGGGGAAGTGCGGCCGGGACCACCACGGGCGACAGATAAGTCGCGACTTTCCTGTCGCTCACGGGCTCGACCTGGATCACGTCGGCGCGCGAGCGGATGCCGTGCCGTTCGGCGAACCTGGCACCGCGGCGCTCGGCCAGCGATTCGAGCCACATGCTGATGGCGACGGCCAAGGCGAAGGACACGACCACCATGCCGCCGATCCACCAGATACGGTCGGCGACCCACACGCATACCCGGTCAGCGATGACGACGGCGCCGATCACTGCGGCGACCCTGGCGAGCGATGAGCCGGACGAGCAGCAGTTCACAACCCGTCACCCCCCGTGAATGTCACGCTTTGTGCTGAGACGCCGAACCGAGGTCCGGCTACGCAGTGCGACATTCTCACGCTCCGTGGTGCCCTGTATGTCCGAATTGTCCCAGGAAGCATGAACACGAGCGCGATGCTGAATCATGCATGCACGACCTATTGACAGGGCGATCTTGCGCACGTGTACTCCTGGTGATAGTTCCGCGTTACTCATCGTGATCAATCGGGAGCGATGATCGTGTGCGTGATGCGCCCGATCCCGCCGATCTCGACCTCCACCACGTCACCGACGGCCAGGAAGGTGTCGCGCGGCAGCCCTACTCCGGCGGGAGTGCCGGTGAGTATGAGGTCGCCGGGCTCGAGCGTGACCAGGTCGCTGGCGGCCGACACCAGGCCCGCGATCCCCACCACGAGGTCGCCGATGAGCGTGTCCTGCTTCAGGTCGCCGTTCACCCACAGCCGCATCCGCCGGTCCTCGATGTCGGGCACCGCCCAGGCCGGCGCGATCCCCGGCCCGATCGGGCACGACCCGTCTTGCGCCTTCTGGCCGAGCCAGTCGTAGGTGAAGGGCTCGACCGCCTTCGGCCGCTGGAACCGTCCCCGGGCGGACAGATCGTCGGCGACGGTGTACCCCGCCACATGCGATGCCGCGTCTTCGTCGGTGATGTGCTTGCCACGACGGCCGATCACGACGGCCAGCTCGCCCTCCCAGTCATAATCCGGGGCCTCGTCGCGGGGCAAGGGCACGGACGCGACCGGGCCGACAATGGTGGTCGTCGGGGGCTTCATGAAGAAGAACGGCGCGGCGCGGGGATCGGGTCGCGCCGTGCCCATCTCCTCGGCGTGGGAGTAGTAGTTCGCACCGGCGCAGAGGACCTTACGGGGAAAGGTGACGGGAGCGACAAGCCGGGCATCCGGAACGACCGGGAGTGCGTGCGGATCGAGAGCCCTTAGTTGTCCGCTCCATTCGGGCCACGCGTCAAGGATCGCGAGCACGGTTTCCGGCCAGTTCCGGGGCAGCGCGCGGACCACACCGTCGTGGTGCACCCCCGCCCTGACCGTGCCATCGGCGGTGTATTGCACGAGCAGCAGTCCGGTCGTCATCGTCGCCACCTTTGCGGTCGGGTAGGAGCCGGCGCGTTACGCCGGGCGGTATCCCAGTTCGGCCGAGATCTGCCCGGCGGTACTGCGGAGCGCGTCGGCCAGCCGGTCGGCCTCGCCCCATTGCCCTCGACCATCAGGCGGGCGGGCATGGCGAGGCCGATCGCGAGCACGAGGCACCGGTCGGGGCCGAATACGGGCGCGCCAAACGCCGCCATGCCGTAGATCATCCCGTGCAGCGAGCGCCATCGGGCCGCGGCCGGCCTCGAGCGCACGCAGCACCTGCGCGCCGACCTCGATCGACTGGATTCCCTGCTGAGGGCTCTCCTCGGCCCGGCCGTCCGCGAGCATTCAGGCCACGCTGTCGCTGACCCGGAGCACAGTGTGGCCCACCGCGGTCCCCTTGATCACCGCGTCGTGCACCGCGGGCGCGGCCTCCAGCGCCTCCTCGTGCACCAGGCCGGGCGGCAGCCGGAACCCGTCGCGCACGAGATCCCAGAAGTCTTTTGTGGTGCGCGCGTTGGCGGTGCGCACGCCGATCAGGGAGATGCTGCGGATATACAGCGGCGCCGCCGGGACCCGGAGCGTGGGCAGGTCGGGCGACCCGATCGCACCGGAGATCACGATGCGCGCGCCGTTCATCAGGGCCGGGAAGTAGCGGTCGAACACGTCAGGCGCCGCGACGTTGTCGATCACCGAGTCTGGCCCGTCTCCCCCCGCTGCCTCCCGGATGGCCTGGGTGAGGTCCTCGCGCCCGGAATCGAGCACGGTCATGCCGAGGCCGGGCGCGACCGCCGCGACCCGGCGGGTGAGCCCGGTGACGCGGGCACCGAGCCTGGACGCGAAGGCGGCAAGCACTGTGGCGAGGGCGCCCGTCACGCCGGTGATGAGCACCTCGCTGCCGGGCGTCACCGCCGCCACCCGCAGCTGAGTCAGGGCGATGGGGCCGGTCGCGGCCAGCGCCGCCGCCTCCGTCATCTCGATCCCGTCGGGCAGGACGTGCAGGCTGCCGGCCGGCACCCGGGTGAGCTCGGCGTAGGAACCCCAGCGGTGAATGCCCACCATCTCCAGCTGGGTGCATTCGTACTCCCGGCCCGACCGGCAGGCGACGCACTCGCCGCAGGTGTGCGAGCTCATCGCGGCGACCCGCTGGCCCACCAGCGCAGGGTCCACGCCGTCGCCGACGGCCTCCACCACTCCGGCGAAGTCGCCCCCCAGCACATGCGGCAACGTAATCTGCCGCGAGAGGGGATGCCGGCCGGAGCGGGCGGCGACATCGCGGGTGCGCGAAACCTCCACCGCCGCGACGCGGACCAGTGCCTCCCCCGCCTGCGGAGAGGGGTCTGGCACTTCCTCGATCTCCAGCACGCCGGGATCTCCGAATGCCCGCATGACCACCGCGCGCATCAGTGCGCCATCATCTCCGGATCGATCGGGCCCCATTTGTTGACGGCCTCGAGTCCGACGCCCCAGACCTGAGGCACCTGCGGCCAGTGCTCGTGCCACGGCCGGGGCTGGAACTGGCCGGTCGCCTCGTCGTGGATGATGTCGATCTCGGTGAAGAGCTCCACCAGGTTGCCGTCGGGGTCGTAGTGGTAGGTGAAGATGTTGTGGCCGACGCCGTGACGGCCTGGTCCCCACTGCAGCCGGATGTTCCGGCTGGCCAGGTGGTCGAGCGCATCTTTCAGGTGCACGATGTCGCGCATCTCGAAGGCGACATGGAACAGTCCGTGCTTCTTGACGCTGCGCATCAGGTTGATGGCGTGATGATCGGCGTTACAGCGCAGGAACGTGAAGAAGTCTCCGATGGTGTCGGACCACCGGAAGCCGAGCACGTCGGTGTAGAAGCTCTGCGCACCCTCGAGGTCTTCCACGTACGACGCGATATGGCCGAGCTTGGTCGGCCTGATGCCCAGAGCGATCGGCACCCCGCCGGCCCCGCTGTGCTCCTGACCCTGGTAAAGGTGGATCGGCGTCGCCGTTTCCGGCTCCGGGAGCATAAGGGCGGCGCGGATCTCGGGCTGAGGGTCGGAGCGCAGCTCGGCGTCGACGCCCAGCTTCTTGAGGTCGCGCTGAACATCGGTGAGCGATCCGGCCACCTCGAAGCCGACCGCGGCGCGGCCGTCGCGCTCGCCCGGCTGGACGATCACGCAGTGATGGTCGACACCGGTGGTGAGGTACGTCGTGGATCCGGACCGCTCGGTGACCACGAGGCCAAGCGCGTCCTGGTAGTAATGCACGAGCCGTTCCGGATCGGGGGTGCGGACCTCGTAGAACCCGGGCTTGGTGACGGGCGCCGGGGCGCGGTTATCCGAGCTTGTCGTCATGCGCCTGCTCCTCGAGGCTAGAGAAGAGCGGTACCGCCACGGTGGCCGTCGGGGTAGTGATCCAGGGTGGGGATGTCATCGCGCGCATACTTCGGCTGGTAGCCGCTCACAGGGTCTGGATACAGAACGCACAAGACCTTGGCCATATCTGGGATCACTCCTTTTGTTGATTCGCTTGTCCGCCTAGCTGGCAGGTGATTGTTCGCTCATCCGCGTCTTGCCGGCAGACACAAGACGGCAACGGCAACGGGCCTTCTGCCGTTAGCACCGGCGATGGTTCATGCGCGTCCGTTTGTACCGAACGCTCGCCGCAGAGCAGCGACCGCGAGGGTGATCGCCGCTAGCGTTGACTCGGAGTCACGAAGCGCGTTCAGCCGCATGAAGTCATGGATCGTGCCGTTGAAACGGACCGACGTCGTCGGGACCCCTGCTTCACGGAGCTTGTCCGCGTACGCCTCGCCCTGATCGCGCAGCACATCGTTCTCGTCCACGATGACGAGTGCGGGTGGCAGCCCTTCGAGGTCGTCGAGCGTTGCCTGGAGCGGCGACACGAGGAGGTCGCTGCGAGAAGCCCCGTCGGCGAGGTAGCTGCTCCAGAACCACGCAGCGCCCGCAGCTGATCCATACGGGCCGTCCCTGTACATCCGCATGCTCTCGGTCTCTTCGGCGAGCGCGTCCGTCATTGGGTAGTACAAGGACTGGTGGACGAAATGGACGTCGCCGCGTTGTTTCGCCATGAGGGCCAGGACCGTGGCCATGTTCCCGCCGGCCGAGTCACCGGCAACGGCGATCCGGCCCGTGTCGAACCCGCCTGCGGCGCCTTGCTCCTTGATCCATTGTGCCGTGGCGTAGCACTGCTCGATTTGCACCGGGTACTTTGCCTCGGGAGCGAGTGAATACTCGACAAACGCGACAGCGGCGTTGGCACCGACCGCAAGCCTGCGCGTTAGCAAGTCGTGGGTGATCCAGCTCCCGATGATCCATCCGCCCCCGTGCATGTACATGACCACCGGCAACGGACCCGCCAAGCCTTTAGGCCTCACGACGCGCACCTTGAATTCGCCGACGGGCGACCACACTGTGACCCACGACTCGTCGACGTCCGGCATCGGGATCGGAGCCGATTGCGCAGCTTCTGCCGCCTTGCGAGCGTCCTCGAGCGGTAGTCCGGTGAGCGGTGGAGCCTTGGCGAGCACGTCGGTCAGCTCCTTGGCGGACTTTTCCAGGTTGAAGCTCGTCATCGGTAGACCCTCCGGAAAATTTGCTCGGCGATCATGATCACGGTGAGGTTGGTGACGGTCGACGGCACTTCAGGGATGATCGAGGCGTCAACGACACGCAGGCGGTCGATTCCTTTGACGGCCCCGACGGAGTCGACGACCGCCCACGGCATGACATCGCTTCCCATGGGGACGGTCGAAGTCGGATGCCCGTAGGGCGCGAGGAAATGGAACACGTGTCGTGCAGCGTCTTCGTCGCTGACCGACGGACCTGGGATCAGCTCGTCCACGATCAGCCGAGCGAACGCCGGCTGGCGCGAGATCGTCCGGCCGATCTTGAAGGCTTCGACCGCTCGGCGAGCGTCCCTGCCAGTGCCCAGGTAGTTGCTGTCGATCAGCGGGGCGTCCTTCGGGTCTGCGCTCGCCAGCTTCAAGGTCCCGGTCGACTCGGGCAACGTGACCGAGAGCCCCATCACGATGGCGCCGCCGGTCGGACTCTGCGAGCCCGGAAGGAGATGGGTGGCGGTGACGTTGAGGTCGAGTTCGCCTGGCACCGCAGAGGCTGACGGAATCCACAACACCACGCCAACTGCAGGGACCATCTGCAGGTTCTCCGGTGCGAGCGCGAACCCGATCGGGACGAGCGCCTGATCTTGAAGACGCTGACCGACCGGGAGATCAGCGACGACGTCGATGCCGAGTCTCCTGAGGTCTGCAGCCGGACCAAGTCCCGACCTCATGAGAATCGCGGGGCTGCCGTAGGTACCCCCCGAGAGGATGACCTCGTCTGCGAGATACTCCGTTCCGTCGTCGGCCAGCAGGCCCTTCGCTGTCGAGCCGTCGAGCAGCACCCGGTCAATATTGACGTTGCCCTTGATGGTGAGGTTCGGCCGATTGCGCACATCCGCCGAGAGATAGGTCATCGCCGTACTCTGTCGCGCCTCGTTGACGACGTTGACGGGAGCGCCGCCAGCGCCTTCCTGTTCGGCGCCGTTGAAGTCGTCGTTCTGCTTGTAGCCCAAGCTGACGGCGCTCTCGACGAAACCGCGAAGTCCGGGGGTCAGCCCTTCGAGCGTCCGCTGACGAATCGGCAGCGGTCCGCTTCGCCCGTGATAGTGGTCCTCCCCGGAAGGGGTGTTCTCGAGGTCACGAAAGGCGGGGAGGACTTCCTCGTAGCTCCATCCTTCGGCGCCGTGAGAAGCCCACTTCGCGAGGTCGCTCGGACGAGGGCGGATCGCCACGGAGGCATTGACTGAGGAGCTTCCTCCCAGCACCTTCCCCCGCGGAGCCGGGACCGTTCGCTGGTCGTGATTGCCCCAAGACGTGTACCCCCAGTCGTGATCATGGTCCGCCACATGGGCGGCGCTGAGCACGCCTTCGGGAATCTCGTCGAGGCCGTAAGCGGGTCCCGCTTCGAGGAGGAGGACGGTTCGGGCGCTGTCCTCGGTGAGTCGGGCCGCTAGGACCGCTCCCGCAGAGCCCCCGCCGACGATGAGGATGTCCGCGCGGTCGTTTGAGTCAGGCATGGTCTCTCTCCACTGTTCATCCGAGGTCGTTCTCGCCTACTCGCCGGTGAAGCGGAATTCCGCTTGCCAGGGGCCGTCCGTCTGTACGACCTCCCAGTAGCGCTCGGCGATCCGCTCTGGGTCGAAGGCAGTGCCCGCGACGATCTGGCCGGCGATCGTGAGTGTTGCAACTCGGATGCCGTCTGGCCCCAGGTCGGCTCCGAGCATCGTCGCGGCCGCCCGGAGCGCCGCCTTGCCAAGCGAGATGGTGGCGAGCGCCGGGATCGGGTGATCAGCGAATCCACCCCCGGTAACGACGATCGTGCCGAATCCCGCTGCCTTCATCGCGGGCGCGGCTACCTGCGCGATGACGATCGCTCCGATGACATCGACGGCGTAGGCCGTCTGCAGATGGGCGGCCGTCGAGCTCATCAGCTGATCGGGCGCGCCCATCACGGCGTTGTAGATGACGACTCCAGGCGCGCCGTCGCTCCCGTACAGCTCGGTCATCCGGGCTCGCAGATCATCCGAGTCGCTCGCGTCGGCCTCGATCGTGTTGATCTCGGCGCCAGTGTCATCCAAGCTCTGCGCGAGCTCGCCCAACCGGTCTGTTTTCCGAGCGAGCAAAGTCACTCGGTAACCGCCGACGGCGAATCGGCGGGCCACCGCCAAGCCGAGCCCGGGTCCCGCTCCGACGAGTAGCAGGTGACCGCGGTCGATCGTGCCGACACCAGCCGTGTCCTCGCTACTGCTTCCTTCCGAATCGCCAGTCGGTGTCATAAAGGGTCCTCCACTCGCTCGAGGTGACCCTCACATCTCAGTTCGATACCGTGCCGGACCGCATCTAGGAAACCCTTAGTCAAGCGACGCTCCGTTCCCAGGGGACCGCGCCTTCTACTTAGGAGCGACGAAACGGGGGACTCCCGCGCCCGCCGAGCAGGTCGTCGCCCCGCCCTGGGTCGGGAGACTGCCATGGAATACCCCAGAAGCGTGCATTGACCGTCCAGCGCCGCCGAACGAGCGGCGTCACCCGGGCCGTGCGGCCGGCTCACCCGTCAATTGAGGTCATTCATCATGTTCAACGCCCCGGCGTCGAGTGATACCTGAGCAGCCGCGAGGTTTTCATCTGTCTTCGCCGTTGCTTCGTCGCCGCACCGTGAAGTCGCGTGTCTCGCGGCCGGTTCCCCAGTCGGCCTCTCCCATTTGCAGATGGTCATCGAGTAACTCCTTCCGTCATCGTCGACAGTTGGAGAGGCGCGCACTACCTGAGGATCACACCGGCGTCGGCGCAGAGCACCTGGCCGGTCATCACTGCGCCGCCGTCGGAGGCAAGGAACGCGACCACTTCGGCGGTGTCCTCGGGGACGAGACGACGCTTCAGCGCCTGGTGCCCCACGACCGCCTCGAAGTCGGCGTCGGAATTAACGGTCCGCGAACCGGGCGTATCGGTGAGGCCGGGGGCGACCGACGAGACGGCGATGCCGCCGGGTCCGAGAGCGACCGCGAGCGAGCGCATCGCACCGATGAGCGCACCTTTGCTCGTCACGTACGGCAACATCGACGGCAGCGGCGGCGCCCAGAGCGTGTCCGACGTGACGAAGATGATCCGTCCGAATCCGCGCTCAGCCATGCCCGGAGTGAACGCCTGGGCGAGCCAGAGCGGTGACTCGACGTTCACTGCGAACACATGCCGCAGTGTCATCGCGTCGAGGTCCGCGAGCGTCGCCTGATCGAAGGTTGCAGCACACTGAACGAAGACGTCGACCCGCCCGTACTGCTCGAGGACGGTCGCGGCTGCCTGCCGTGTCGACGCCTCGGACCCGAGATCAGCTGAGATCGCGCTGTCGCGGTCGATGACCACGGTTCGGTGGCCGGACGCTTGAAGCGCCCGGACTATCGTGCCGCCGATCGCCCCCGCGCCGCCGGTGACGACGGCCACGCGAGCGCCATCCGTCGACATCGGCTCAGGCACCGTTGGCTCCGGTCTGAAGAACCGCTTCCACGTCGAGGGTGAGGACCACCTCGTTGCTCAGCAGCATCGCGTTATCGCGGCCGGGGATAGGGGCGTTAAAGCTAACACCGAAGTCGGTTCGGTCGATTTTGGTGATCGCGCTGAAGGACGACCGTGTTGCGCCGAACGTGTCCGGAGAGAATCCGTTCACCGTGACGTCGAGGGTCACCGGACGCGACGTCCCGCGGATGGTGAGGTCCCCGTCTACGAAGTAGTGGCCCTGCTCGTTGCGAACGGCCGACGACGTGAACGTGATGTTCGGGAAGTGCTCGACGTCGAGGAAGTCGGCTGAACGGACCTGCTTGTCTCGGACCGGCATATGCGTGTTCACCGATGCGGCATCGATCGTCACGTCCACCGAAGAATGACCAAGGGCCTCGTCGGTCACGATCGTCCCGTTGTACGCGTCGAAGCGGCCGCGCACCTTGCTCACGACCAGATGCCCGACGGTGAAGGAAACCTCAGAGTGGTTCGGGTCGATGGCCCACGTGCCGGCGATGAAGCCGGGGATCTGAACGGCGCTGTCAGTCATCGGTTCTCCTGTTCCGATTGATCATTGAGACGGCTGAGTGAGCGGATCCGCACGACGACCGGATCGGCACGGCGAGGCAACGCGGCGATGGCACACGCGACGACCTCTAGCTCCGGGACGATCACCGCTATGCGCCGGGGTTCTCGACGAACTCAAGGAGGTTCCCGTCGGGGTCGCGGGCGAGCAGGCTCGCTCCGCCGCCGAGCTCACCGGCGGTTGTCCAGCCCTCTCTGTGAAGTTCGGTCTCTGCATCAGACAAGGAATCGACGAAGACCGTCGCTCGCAGGTCGGCGAGCTCGGCGAGCGCCGATGCCGGCCCGGAGAGGACCGAAACGCCGGGGAAGACCGACACATTGAGATCACGACCCTCGATCGGGAACTCGTGAATTGGCGCGGTACCGAAGATCGCCGCGAAGCGCCGGACCGCTCCCTCGCGGTCGCTACTCCGGACGATCGCCGCCGAGCCGAGGATCTTCATCGCGCCGCTGCTGCCGCTCGGTACGGGACGACGAGCTCGCCACTCGCGTAGCTCGCCGGCGCAACCACGACGCGCGCCTCGGGCTTCGCGAACTCGGAGATGGCGCTCGAGCCGATGCCGCGGAACTGAACTGTCAGTACGCGTGGCACCGCCCATTCGCCGAGGCGCCCGAAGGTGACGTCGCCGACGACCGTGGAGAAGGTCGCGTGGCGGGTGAACTCAGCGAGCGCCGTGTCGTCGAGCCCCCCGGTCGCCTCGACCGCCTGCTCCAATACCTGGGCCTGCGCGTACGCGAAGGGCGCGACGTAGTACCCGAGTTCGTCGGCGGGCGTGCCCTTCGCGCGTTGCTGGTACTCCGCGATCAGGTCGTGAACGCCGGGGAAGTTCATCGCTGGAACCGGCAACCAGTACTCGTAGTTGACGATGCCGTTGATGACGGACCCAAGCTGCGTCTGCACCGCGCTGCTCTGCGGGCCGATCATCGCCCCGCCGACGAGCAATGGGTTCATGTCGGACTGCGCGATGGCGCGGATGAGCCCGATCGAATCGTTCAGGTAGGCGCAGTAGAAGAGGATGTCGGGCGAGGACTGCTGGGCCTCTTTGAGGAACGGGGCGAAGTCCGTCGTCGTGAGCGGGTACTTCGTCTCCGAGACGACCGCAAGGCCGTTCTTCGCCGCGTTCGCCCGCGCGCCCAAGATCGGGTTCTTCGAGAACGGAGCGTCCGCCGCGACGATCGCCACCGTTTTCGGGCGCGGCGTCTGCTTCGCGGCCGTAGCGAAGAACCCTTCGGTGAGCGCCGAATTCGGGTCGGTACCAGTCGGGATCATGGCGAAGAACCGGTCGTAGCCAAACTCGATGTTTTCGCCCAGAGCCATCAGACCGACGAGGAACTTCTCGTTCTCCATCACGAGCGGCATCGCCGGGGTGATCGAGTTGTTGCCGTACCCGCCGAGCAGCAAGTCCACTCTCTGCTCCGAGAGGAGATGGTCGTAGATGCCGGCGACGGTCGTCGCGTCGGACTTGTCGTCGACGCAAACGAGCTCTACCTGACGACCGATCAGACCGCCGCGAGAATTCACGCGGTCCCGCCAGATCTCGTGAGCGAGGCGGGCTGTCTGGCCGTTGGCAGCCAGGCCGCCGCTAAGGGATAGACAGTAGCCGATCTTGATTGGTGACCCTGGCACGGTGACTCCTCTTCTCTTCGCTGGTTGGCTGTTCACCGAGGACTAAGCGCGATAGAGCTGCTCAGCGCTGGATATGGGCGCTCACGTTCTCGAGCACGCCGAGCTGGGCCATCACGACCGTGCCCGAGGGGTAGCAGTCGAAGCGCTTGATCTTCCCGTCCTGGATTTCGAAGACATCCGCGCACGGCGCGTCCATCCGCTTGCCCGTCGGCGGGATGACCCCGACAGGAAGATTCAGCGGGCCGCGGTGGGTGCCCTGCAGCGCGAGCTGGACCGTGACGATGTTGCCGTCCTCGTAAAGCCGGAAGAGTTCGCGGTGCATGTCCGGGAACGCCGTCCCGTAGTTCTCGACCGTGAAGGGGAGTTCCTTCGGGCCTTGGTAGGTGACGCCGATCGACTGGTCGGTGAAGGTCCCGTCCAGGGTGAAGCAGTTAACCCACCCCTCGAGGTCCTTCTCCTCGGCGACCTGGTAGGCCCGCCGGACGATCTCCTCGTTCTCCGATGCCATGCCGGTGTTCCTTTCTCGCGTGGATCCATCAGGTCCGCTGCTCCGCCGCCGACCGAGGGCGCTCACGCCGTCCGTCGAAGCCAGAAGTGCGGCCCGGGACTACCAATACTTAGTCGACGAACACGAGCACGGCATCTAGGAATCCCTTAGCTTGTTGCCAGGGCAGCCGGATGTCGGCGGCCAGGCCGCGGGCGAGGCGGAGCTGGGCATAGCACGCGATGATCAGCCACGTCCACCGGTCCGCGGCGGCCGGGTCCCGGAGCTTCCGACTCGTAACTCGTCGGTCACAGTGAGAGCGCTTCGCCGCTCGACCCGTTGACCGGTCGATGTCGAGCCGATTCGCACGAAGACGCTCGCCGCTGCAATCGGAGAGCCTCCCAACGCTGCTGCCGCTTACGCCGCCGTTAGGCGCCGGTCGTCCGGGTGTGCCGCTCGGAGTGAAGGAGCTTGTTCGCGATTTGGGTGCGGGACTTGATCTCGAGCTTCCGGTACACCTTCCAGAGGTGGTACTCGACGGTCGCCGAGCTTATGAACATCTGCTCAGCTATCGCCTGGTTAGTGGAACCTTGGGCGGCGAGCGTCGCGATACGAGCCTCCTGGGGAGTTAGGCCAAGGCGACTATCGACCGTGCGCTTCAGAACGGGTTCGCCGGTGGCGCGCAATTCTGCGGCAGCGCGATCGGCGAACCCGCTCATGCCGAATTCGAGGAACAGCTCATGGGCGCGGCGCAGCTGGTCGCGAGCGTCTCGCTGCCGTCGCCGACGCCGAAGCCACTCTCCATAAAGCAATCGGGTCCGCGCTACCTCGAACTGCACACGTGTCGGTACGAGTCGCTCGATGGCCTCGAGGTAGAGGGCTTCAGCTTCCTCAGCGTCAGTGAGCAACGCTTTACTCCGCGCATGAGTTGCGAGAGCCCAGTCTGTTCCGCTCGCCTCGGTCCGTTCCATTAGCTGCTCAAGGACAGGTTTGGCTTGCTCTGCCTTGCCCACTCGGCTGGCTGCTTCAATGAGCTCTACCGCTGCCCACCCCGAGTACACGAAGTCATTGTGGTCTTTGAGTGCGTCGGTTGCAGCGGAGAACGCATCCTCGTACTGACTGAGGGCGTTGCAGAGGAAAGCCGTCGCCCACGAAGCCGTGGCGAATGCCGCTCCTTCGCCCCTCTCCGTTGAGTCCTTCGTTATGGCGTCGACGAGCTCGCGCGCCTTTGGTTCGTCCCCGCGGAAGACCGCGACGAGGAGCGAGCCATTGCGAAAACGCAGGTTGTCCGATGCTGCGGCTACCTCCTGCGCCTGATCAACCAGGAAGCTTGCCTCCGCGCATTTACCTGCATAAAGATACATCCCGGCCCGAATACTCAGCGTGAACGGGAGGATCGTCAGGGCGCCAAGGTCGCGGGCGAGCTGCTCCTGCCGCGCGGAGAGGGCGTCCCAGGAGTCGTGATCCCACATGACGCCAGCTGAAGATCCTGCTACCCATCCCCACCGCAGCAGCTCCTGCGCCGGTGCGTCGTCCGAGCGAAACGCGATCATGGCCTGCTTCAAGGCAGCGGTCCCAGACTTGTAGCTACCCGTGATCAGCAGCGCCAGACCTTCGAGCAACAGCTCGGACGCCCGAGCTGGTTCCTCTGAGCGTGGTGCAGCAAGTGCCGCCCTCGCCACCACCTGTGCGCTCGCGTCCGCAGCGAGCCGCCCGGCGAACAGGGCCGCGGTAAGTGCGTCGAGATAGGTCTCACGCGCGAGCCTCAAGTCGACGTGCTCGAGCCGAGAGGCCGCCTTCAACATCAGCGGCGCCGCGTTGTTGCCTCGGTTGCCTGCGAAGGCGACCCGACCCCGAAGGACGTCCAGCTGTGCGAGCTGGACGTCGTCCAGTGGTCCGCTCTCCGCTAGGGCGGCCAGTCCCAAGGCGGAGTTCAAAGCTCCCGCAACGCGCTTCGACTCGGCAGCCCGAAGTGCTCGGTCTGATCGACGTGCCGGATCCATCGTCAGAGCAGCCGATCGCTCCAAGAATGCGGCGGCGGCGGCGAAACCACCGCGCGCCTGAGCCGCCGCTGCGGAACATTCGAGATCGGCAGCCACCTCTTCGTCTGGCATCAACGTCGCCTGCGAACGGTGCCACGCGCGACGGTCCGGGGCGACGTCCCGGTCGGTTGCCTCCGCGAGTGCGCCGTGAACCTCGCGCCGCTCATTTGGGTCGGCCGATCCGTAAACCGCCGACCGGACGAGCGGATGGCGGAATGTCACGGCGCCGTCAAGGGTCAGCAAGCCTTCGGACTCGACGGTCTGGGCGGCCTCCTCAGAGATGCCAAGCCGTCGAGCCGCATTCCAAAGAAGCGCTGGGTCGCCGAGCGGCTCCGCAGCCGCCACAAGCAAGAGTCGCTGCGCGTCGCGTGGGAGTGCCGCGAGTCGTCGCTGGAAACTCTGCTCAATCCGTGCTGACAGCGGTAGCGCTGCGGGCAGGCCGAAGCCGCCGGCTAGCTGGTCGTTGGTGAGTCCACGTGGAAGTTCGACGAGCGCAAGGGGATTGCCTGCTGTCTCCGCGACCATCCGTTCGAGCACCGACTGGTCGAGTCGAGCGGGCAGGACGGATTCGAGAAGAGCCAGTGCATCTCGACTGCCCAACGGGCCTACGTGGAGAGATGGAAAGCGGCGCAAGTCGCTGCCCACGTCCCGCGTCGCAAAGATCAGTGCTATCGGTTCTGCGAGTAGTCGACGAGCGACGAATGCAAGTGCTGTGGCCGATGCCTCATCGAGCCAGTGCGCGTCGTCGACGACGAACATGAGCGGCTGCTGGTCGGCGGCTTCCCACATGAGGCCGAGCGTCGCGAGACCAACGAGGAGAGGATTCGGCGCGCGTCCAGCGCTGATGCCGAAAGCGACGTCGAGCGCCTTACGCTGCGGGCCGGGAAGTCGCGTGGCGAACTCGAGGATTGGCGAGCAGAGAACCTGCAGTGCCGCGTAGTCGAGGTCTGCCTCTCCCTCGACGCCTGAGGTCCGAACGACGCAGAAGCCCTTGGCTGTTTCGATTACGTATTCGAGAAGCACGGTCTTGCCGACGCCAGGGTCGCCGTGCACCACGAGGACAGAGCTCTCGCCGCCCTGCGCGCTGGCCAACACGCGATCGAGCACCGCCTCCTCGCTTCGCCTGCCAATCAGCCTTCGAGCGTCCCCCGAACTTCGCAACATGCTCGCAACATTAGGTGCGTCTAAGAGCGCCCGGCAAACGGTGTGCCCTCGGGCCGGCCGGGGCGTGCAGCTGGTCGCTGAACATCCTGTCGTCGATGGAGGGGCACCGGCGGCCACGATCGGACGAGGGAAAGGTCAGCTCGGACACTCACGAATCAGCGGCCGACTAGGGGTTTCCTAGATGCGAGCCCACCCGGACCCGCAAAAGATGTAAGGGCTACCCCCCCCGAAACATTCGATGCGAAAGGAAGCAGGCTCCTACCCGACGATTCAGCAGGTGACGCTGGCTCCTCGCGACGGCATTTGTCGCTGGTGCCTGCATCGCATTTGCGGCGTTCGTTGTGGCGTTGATTGCTGTCCGCCCGGCTGCCTCCGGGGTACCAGCGTAATCGTGCGCCGATACCGCCGCGACGCCGACTCCCAAAGCTCCGTCTAATGGAGGGTCTGCCGTATGAACGACGACACCTACCTGTTGGCAGGTCACTGGGTGCACCGCGTTGGCTTCGGCGCCATGCAGCTACCGGGTCCCCCCGCGTTCGGGCCACCCCGTGACCGCCTCGAGTCGTTGGACGTCCTCCGCCACGCGGTGGCAGAGGGCGTGAACCACATCGACACTGCCCAGTTCTACGGGCCTGACGTCGCCAACGAGCTGATTCACGCCGCGCTCTACCCCTACCCCGAAGAGCTGGTGCTCGTGTCGAAGGTGGGGGCCCGGCGCGACTCAGACGGCATACACGAGGCCCAACGCCCGAAGCAGCTACGGGAAGGAGTACTGGCCAACCTCGAGTCGTTGCAGCTGGGCCAAGTGCCCGTAGTGAATCTTCGTCGCCATCCCGAAGCCGGGGTCCCATTCGACGAACAGGTGGCCGCCATGGTGGCCATGCGCGACGAGGGGTTGATCGGAGCGGTCGGGCTGAGCAACGTCACGTTCGAGGAATACAGGACCGCACAGGCCATTACCGAAGTGGCTTGCGTCCAAAACGCTTACAACCTGGCCGACCGGTCCGACCAAGCCCTGCTCGACGCCTGCGCAGCCGATGGAGTCGCCTACGTGCCGTTCTTTCCGCTCGGCTCCGCGTTCCACCCCGGCAAGCCAGTGTTGACGGCACCGGCCGTCGTCGCTACGGCCAACCGGCTCGGCGCCACAACCGCCCAGGTGGCACTGGCCTGGCTCCTGCAGCGCTCTCCGAACCTGCTGCTGATCCCTGGAACGTCCTCGCTTACCCACCTTCGAGAGAATCTCGCGGCAGCTGAGCTGGAACTCGACGCTCGAGCCATCGACGCCATCGCGTGACCGTCGTGCTCGTCGTTGAAGGTGTGGCCGGAGGGTGTCCATGGCGCCCGAACGGCGGGAGGACGGCCGGTCGTCGTCCGCGCCGGACTATGGGATTCCTAGATGCGAGCCGGGATCGCCCGGCACCAGAATGGCTCGTTACTGCGACACGAATCCAATGACAACCATCATCGCCAAACTCGTCGCCCCGGGCTATTGCCCACAAGCCCCGAGTGGCCAACATCAGTTCGTCATAGCCGCGTTCGAGGGAGTAGGCATGGGTGCCCACCGCGTGATCAGCCTCGTCCGAGAAGTACCAGACCTGCGGTTGACGCTTGCCTTCTACACCGAGTTCGGCCTGCGGGAGACGTCGCCCGGCAGGTTCGCCACCGAGGTGGGGGGCGAGCAGCTCGTCCTGCGTGCCGGTGACGCGCCTCGGGTCGTCGAGCTGAACATCGGGGTGGACGCCGCAGCCGACCTTGATGCGATCGCGCAGCGATTCGAGGGGCTGAGGATCGCCTCGACGCGCACCGCCGCCGGGCTGGAGGCTACGGAGCCGGTGAGCGGAGTGCTGGTGCACGTCGCGGTGGCGGCCCGGCTGCCCAAGGATCCGCCGCCGATCGCGCCGACGTCGATCGACCGGAACGAGCTCGTCCTGCGGGAACCGATCCGGCCGCTGCGGCTCGGGCACGTGGCAATCGGCTGCACCGATGTGGAGGAGGCCAAGCGCTTCTTCCTCGACGGAATCGGGATGCGTCTGAGCGACTACGTCATCGGTGGCCCGTTCATGCGGTTCGAGACGGATCACCACAACGTCGTCCTGCTGCCGGCCCCGATGACGCTGCTGCACCACACCGCCTGGAGAGTGCGCAACGTTGACGAGATCGGCTACGGCGGCTCGCGGATGATCGAGAACCACCCGGAGCGGCACGCCTGGGGGCTCGGTCGGCACGCGGCGTCGGCGAACTACTTCTGGTACCTCAAGGACCCTGCGGGGGCCTTCTCCGAGTACTACTACTCAGAGATGGACGACCTGGCCGACACGCCGTACTTCTGGGATCCCAGACCGGACAGCGAGGAACTCCCCGTCGCGGCTTGGGCATCGCCGGCGCTGCAGGATCGGCCGCTGGTCCCGGGAGGCCATGCGGGCGCCGATGGCGTCGAGATCATCCGGGGCTACGTGGCCACCGAGTTCCGGCAGACCGGCGACGGTGTCGAGGTCGTTGCGCAGTCGGCGGATGAGCTGGGGCGCGTCGCGGGCACGCCGCACGGCGAGGCGCGGACCTTCACCGCCCGGTTCGCCGTCGGGTGCGACGGGGGGAACAGCAAGGTCCGATCGGGTCTCGGCATCGAGATGGACGACTACGGGTTCCAGGAGCCGTGGCTGGTATGCGACTTCCGGCTGAAGCGTGACGTCGACCTGCCGATGGCGCTGCAGTACGGCGATCCCGACCAGCCGACCTCCATCATCTCCATCGGACCTCACCACCACCGGTTCTCGTTCATGCTCGACGAGGTCGTCTCCTCAGCCGAGGCCGTGGACCCCGGCGAAGTGTGGCGCCGGGTCTCCCGCTGGATCACGCGGGACGACGCCGAGCTGATCCGGGCCGCGCCGTACACGTTCCGCTCGACCGTCGCCCAGGAGTGGAAACAGGGTCGGATCCTGCTCGCCGGCGACGCCGCCCACCAGATGCCGCCGTTCCTCGGCCAGGGCATGTGCTCCGGGTTCCGGGACGCCCACAACCTCGCCTGGAAGCTCGATCTCGTGTTGCAGGGAGCGACCGAGGACCTCCTGGAGACCTACGCCGCCGAGCGGTCGCCGCACGTCCGAGCTATCACCGAGAAGGCGGTCGAGCTCGGCCGGGTCCAGACCGTCCGCGACAAGCAGGCGGCCAGGCTGCGCGACGAGGAACTGCTCCGCCGCAAGCGCAGTGGCCGACGCCCCGAGGGCTTCCGCTTCCCCGGCTACTCCGAGGGCTTCCTCGCGCCGGCGTCGTCGGACGACAGTGCCCGCGGCCAGCTGTTCCCCCAGGCATGGGTCGGGCGCGGCTCGGGCCGTGCCCAGCGGTTCGACGACGTGTCCGGCGCCGGCTGGGTGCTCGTCGTCCGGGACCCGTCCGCGCTCGCCGGCCGCGACGACGACCTCATGGCCTGGCGCGCGGCGGGCGGCACGATGGTCATGCTCGGCGCGCCCGCGGAGGAGCAAGCCCAGGCCTGGGCGACAGTCGACGATGTCGACGGCGCCTACCAGCGGTGGTTCGACGGCCACCGGTGTGCTTCGGTCATCGTCCGGCCGGACTGGTACGTCTACGGCTCCGCCGTGTCGCCGGATTCGCTCCGAAACCTCCTGCGCTCGTGCCTGTCGGACCTGCGGCCGGTATTGCCTGAGGCGAAGCCGCGCACGGCCTCCCGCCGCTTGGCGCCGGCTGACCGCCACCCGGTTCAGGGCGACGTGCACCCTGCGGCCGAAGTCATGTCCGGGCCGGCCAACTGATCAACCCATCCACCACACAATGAGTGGAACGAGACATGCGGATCGCAAACGTCGCCGGACGTGCCGTTATGGCGCACGGCAAGGAGCCCATCGACGTCTTCGAGGCGAGCGGCGGCCGGTTCGGCCCCAGCCCATCGGCGGTCTTCGACCGGTGGGCGGAGTTCCGGCCCTGGGCAGACGTCGAGTACGGGCCGGTTCCGGTCGTGCGCGACCCGGCTTGGCTCGCCGACGAGCATATCGGCGCGCCGAGCCCGCATCCGCGGCAGGTGTTCGCCATCGGGCTGAACTACGCTGAGCACGCGCGGGAATCGGGCTACGACCTCCCGACAACTCCGGTGGTGTTCACCAAGTTCCCGTCGTGCATCGTGGGACCACAGCACGATCTTTCCCTGCCGCACGGCAACGTGGACTGGGAGGTCGAACTGGTCGCCGTGATCGGCGCGCACGCCTACCGGATCGACGAGGACCAGGCCTGGGCAGTGGTCGCCGGTCTCACCGTCGGGCAGGACCTGTCCGAGCGCATCATGCAGCGCTCCGGCCCGGCGCCCCAGTTCGGCCTGGCCAAGTCTTTCCCCGGCTTCGGACCCACCGGCCCGGTCCTTGTCACCCCCGACGAGTTCCCTGACCCCGACGACCTCGAAATCGGTTGCCGGCTGGGCGACGAGACCCTGCAGCTGGACCGGACCTCCGGGATGGTGTTCGGCGTTCCGGCCCTGGTTGGATGGCTCTCCCACATCATCCCTCTGTTCCCCGGCGACCTCATCTTCACCGGCACGCCGTCCGGCATCGGGATGAGCAGGACACCGTCCCGTTTCCTCAAGCCCGGCGACGAGCCCGTCAGCCACGTCGAGGGCATCGGCCAAATCAGGCAGCAGGTCGTCGGCTCCTACGCCGTCCCCGCGCCGCCCCGTCAGACCGCAGCCGCCCTCGCCGCAGAAGGATGACGATGACCGCGGGGCGGAGGTGCCGACCCGAAACCGCGGTTGCCGGCCAGACGACGGTTCCCTGTGTCCGGCTGCAGGACACCGAGGACGCGGCTCACTATCGCCTCCATCGTTCTCGACATCGACGAGGCCGTCTACCTCGCTGCCCGAGTCGTGGTGCTGAGCGGGCGCCTCCGGCATCATGAATGAGATCAGGTAGGGTGCCGCAGGCACCCTACCAGCTGGCGACCCGCGAGTCCTTGCAGCTCCAGGAGGGGCCGGCGGCGACTCAGCGTGACTGCGGGGAGTCTTATGGTCGGTCTCCGGGCGTCCACGGGCGGTCTGCGGAGCTGATCCTGGGCTCGCCGGCGGATGTTCGACGCGACCGGCGTCTTTCGTCCTACTGGTACTCACAGGCGTGCCCGGGCCCGGCACTGGGTGGGTGCATACTCTGACCGTGGCAGGCTGCCCACTCGCTGGTTGGGGCCAGAGCACTAGCTGAGATACCCGGCGAGACGAAAGAATGCCAACCCATCGAGCATTTGCCACGCTTCTGCGACGCGTCCGCCTTGAACCCGGTAGATGAACACAGCGCTGGCGGAGAGCCTCT